>TARA_B100001057_G_scaffold60700_3_pt1 | contig 25788 bp, 31 predicted proteins | sample TARA_B100001057 | Tara Oceans TARA_B100001057 (sample SAMEA2621839) | marine metagenome | biome: marine biome (ENVO:00000447); feature: surface water layer (ENVO:00002042); material: "saline water (ENVO:00002010), including plankton (ENVO:xxxxxxxx)" | depth 5 m
AGGTGTTGATATTCAGATCCATATTTAAATTTTCCTCTCTAAACTAAATTCTCCAAACGGAACCTAGACCTATGTCACTCGGAATTCTCGGTAAAAAAGTCGGTATGACTCGCGTTTTTGACGCAGAGGCAGGCTGTATGATCCCCGTCACTGTCGTTGACGTGAACGGAAATGAATTGCTTCAGGTGAAAACCACGGAGACTGATGGCTACTCAGCTATTCAGGTCGCATACGACAACCAGAAGGAGCGCCGTGTCAATCTTCCTGAGCGCACTCACCAGGCAAAGCAAGGCGCGACTGGTGCTAAGAAACTCATTAAGGAGTTTCGCTTCGATAACGATGCCGATCTTCCAAGTAAGGAAGAGGGCCATCCGGGTGCTGCTCTTTTCGAGGACGGTCAGTGGGTTGACGTTATTGGGACTACAAAAGGAAAAGGTTTTCAAGGTAACGTGAAGCGTCATGGTCACAATGGTCAACCTGACGGTCACGGACACATGATGCACCGCAGAACTGGTGCGATCGGTGCCGGCTCGACTCCCGCCCGAGTTTGGAAAAACCAGAAGATGCCCGGACACGATGGAACTGTTCGTCGCACTACCCAGAATCTCAAAATTGTTCAAGTCCGTCGGGAAGACGGAGTCCTCCTCATCTCCGGTTCGGTTCCCGGCCACAACGGTGCTTATGTCACTGTTCGTCCAGCTCTTAAAAGAACCGCAGCTAAGTAAATCTCAGTTTTAGAAAGAACCTGATCAATGTCAGCATTTACCATTCAAGACGCCGAAAAGGCCAAGATTCAGCTCATCGCTGATGGTTCCAAGGGTAGCCAGGCCGTGCACGACCTTGTTGTTGCATACCAAGCAAACCGTCGCTCCGGAACCGCCCAAGCCAAGACTCGAGGAGAAGTCCGCGGAACTGGTAAGAAGATGTATCGCCAAAAAGGCACCGGTGGTGCCCGTCACGGGGATCGGAAAGCTCCGATCTTTGTCGGAGGTGGCGTTGCTTTCGGGCCTCGTAACCGCTCCTATGCTAAAACTGTTTCCAGGAAAGTTCGCACTCTTGCTTTGCGTCGCGTTCTTGGAGAAAAAATAAATGAGGGTGTGGTCCACAGCGTGAAATCCTTCGAAGTTGATTCTGGAAAGACCAAGGACATCGTCACGGCTATTCGTGAAATCACCGACGCCGCTCGCGTGATCGTCGTTGGTAAGTCCTTTAGTGAAGAGACTTACCGTGCCGAGCGCAACTTAACATGGGCACTCCTACAAACCGCCGAGAACGTCAATGTGGAAGAACTTCTCTTCTGGAGTGATGTCATTATCGTTGATGACGCTCTCGAAACCCTCGCTCAACGCACCGCCTAAACCATTCAGTCAGCCATGAGAGATATTTACCGCATCATCGATACCGTCCGCATGTCGGAAAAGGCCACTCTTCTTCAGGAGAACGAGAATACCTACACGTTTAAGGTTGATCGTCGTGCCAACAAGATCGAGATTAAGAATGCTGTCGAGAAACTTTTAAAAGTGAAGGTTCTCGGTGTTCGCACTGCCAATTGCGCAGGAAAGGCTAAGCGCCGTCGTCGCGCTGATGCTGGACGCACTCCCGCCTGGAAAAAAGCCATCGTTCGCCTTAAGGATGGTGACTCCCCCGCCGATCTCTTTTAATTTTTAAATTTAGTAACCTCACTCAGAAAGGAACATTCTAATGCCTCTGAAAAGTTTTAAGCCTGTCACTCCCGCGAATCGTTACAAGATGCTTCCGGGGTTCGACGAAATCACCAAATCAAAGCCTGAAAAAAGTCTGCTGGAAGTTAAAAAACGCTCCGGTGGTCGCAATAATCAGGGACGTATCACCATGCGCCACATCGGCGGTGGCCATAAGAAGAAGTATCGTCTTATCGACTTCAAGAGGAGTAAGCGTGACCAAGTCGCGACCGTAGTCGGAATCGAATACGATCCTAACCGGACCTGCCGCATCGCACTTTTAGAATATAAGGACGGAACTAAGTCCTATATTCTTGCCCCATCTGGTCTCACCGATGGACACAAGGTTGAGGCGGGAGAAAGCGTTGAGCCAAAGGTTGGTAATGCAATGCCTCTCAAAAATGTTCCTCTTGGAACTGCGATTCACAATATCGAAATCCGTCCTGGATCAGGTGGTAAGATTGCTCGTGCTGCTGGTCAGCAAGCGATTCTTGCTTCTCGCGATGAAGGTTATGCATTCGTTAAGATGCCCTCAGGTGAGCTTCGTAAATTTCACCAGGAGAGCTACGCAACCATCGGCACTGTCGGTAATCGCGATCACATGAACGAGGTTTCTGGGAAGGCCGGTCGGACTCGCTGGCAAGGCAAGCGCCCTTCCGTTCGTGGAATGTGTATGAACCCTGTCGATCACCCCAATGGTGGTGGTGAAGGTAAGTCCAAGTCGGGTGGTGGTCGTCAACACCTCAAGTCTCCTTGGGGACACACCAAGGGGCAGAAAACCCGCCGCAAGCATAAGAATTCAACATTTATTGTAGAGGATCGTCGCAAGTCCAAGCGCAAGTAATCTAATCTGCAAGTCACTCAACAAAATTTCATTATGGCACGTTCATTGAAAAAAGGTCCCTATGTCGATCAGAAGCTTCTGCTTAAGATTGATGCCGCAGTCGAGTCGGGAAATAAAAAGCCCATCAAGACCTGGAGCCGCCGCTCCATGATCACTCCTGACTTCGTCGGTCACAACTTCGCCGTTCACAACGGGAAAACTTTCATCCCCGTTTTCGTCTCTGAAAATATGGTGGGCCACAAGCTAGGTGAATTTTCCCCTACGCGTATTTTTAAGGCTCACGGCGGAATCGGTAAGAAGTAAACTCCTAGAATTTTTGTTATGCGTTTCCCTTCCAGCAAGTTATTCCTCACCGGGCTCTTTGCCTTCGGTGCTGCAATCGCTGGTGCTCAGGAGACGATCTCTGAAAAGCTTGAGCGCGAGAATCGTCAGTTGAAACTTCAGCTAGCAAATTTGAACAAGAGCTTGAGCGCATCGCTCGAAAGAGAGGACAGCAAGACGAAGGCTTTGAAAGAGATTCGCGAATATCTCGCTCTCCGGGGCAGAGATCTCTTCGAGGATCGCGACACCAAACTTCTTAACGCCGTTTCTGATTATCAGGTTGCGCGAGAAAATCTCGTTCAGCTCGAGGATTCGGTTGGCGGCCTTCTTCCGATCATCAGGAACTATTTGCGCACTGCCGTTGCTTCAGATCCTGAATTCCGCAAGGAGGTCGAGGTCAAGCTTCGCGAAATCGAGGTTGATCTTGGACAGCGTCAGCAGCCCAAGCGCAAAATCGAGAAGGGAAATATTAGGGAAGCTCGTGTTGTTACGGTAGATTCTGATTCTGGCCTCGTTGTGATCAATGCTGGTTCCGATGCAGAAATTGGAGTCGGAATGCGCTTTCGTATCGAACGCTCTGGGGCACACATTTGTGACTCTTCGGTTGGGCTCGTCAGGGCCGACGTAAGCGGTCTCCTCCTGCTATCCCTCAACAATCCTGAAGTCACGGTTCAACCCGGCGACCTCGCAAAAATTATCACTCAATAAAATCTCACCCGACAAACTGATGTTAGTTCGTTCGACCACAAAATACGCTCGGATTTCTCCGAAAAAAGCACGACACGTTGTTCGCGAAATTCAGGGGCTTCCTGTCTCTGATGCTCTTGACGCGTTGAAATATACTCCTAAGAAATCTGCTCACCTCATCTTTAAGACATTGGAAAGCGCGATTGCTAATGCCGAGAACAACCACGAGCTCTCTGCCGATGAACTTATTGTAAAGGAGGCCGTTGTTGGGGATGGACCTACTCTAAAGCGTTTCAAGCCCCGTGCTCGCGGTTCCGCGGGAGCAATTCGTAAGCGTCAAAGCCATATTTTCATTACTTTGACTGACGAATTCGAGGCTCCTGAAGAAAAGCAGCGCTCCGGTAAGCCCAAGAAACGTGATACCATCAAATCTCTCTTCGGAGCTGGTGCCAAGCCAGCTGCCAAGAAGGAGGAAACTCCCGCTGAAGAAACTCTTGCTGATGAAGCTCCCGCTAATGAAGTTGAAGAAACTGAAGCCACCGAAGAGTCTGCTGAATAAGCCAAACTGAACAATTTACCTCTAAAGAATCATGGGACAAAAAGTTAATCCAATCGGTTTCCGCCTCGCGGTCAACAAAGACTGGCGCTCCAAGTGGTATGCCGAAGGCGAAGACTACACAAACAAGCTTCACGAAGATCTTACGATCCGGAAATACATTGCCGGCCGGCTTCAGGCTGCCGCCCTCGCTAAGGTGATCATTGAACGCGCTTGGAATAGTGTGCGTGTTACCCTTCATACCTCTCGTCCAGGTCTTGTCATCGGACGTAAGGGTTCTGAAATTGAGATCATGACTAACGAAATCTCCAAGATCGCAGGAGGTTCACAGGTTAAGATAGATATTGTCGAAATCCGCAAGCCCGAGCTCGATTCACAGTGCGTTTGTGAGCAGGTCTGCATCCAACTCGAGCGCCGAATTGCCTTTCGTCGCGCCATGAAGAGAGCGGTTCAGACGGCCATGGACTTTGGGGCGAATGGAATTCGTATCCGCTGCGCCGGTCGTCTCGGTGGTGCTGATATTGCTCGTGCCGAGTGGTATCGCGAAGGGAAGGTGCCTCTCCAGACTCTTCGAGTCCCGATTGACTATGGATTCGCGGAAGCCAAGACCGTTTATGGCATTATTGGCGTGAAGTGCTGGATTAATAAGAACGAGGATTCGGACAAAGGAGCACGTCCTCCAGGGCATGATCGTCCGCGTCGTCGAGGTCCAGGAGGTCCAGGAGGAAATCGTGGTGGTGGTGATCGCCGTGGTGGTGGCCGCCCCGATAATAATCAAGACAAGCCCGCTGAGGGCGGAAGCCAGCCAGCCGCTTCCTAGACCAACAAACCATTTCGTAAACCCAAGAATTTAGGAGGATAGAATCATGCCTTTAATGCCCAAAAGAACCAAGTTCCGAAAGTCACACCGTGGCAATCGGGGTGGTAATGCCCAACGTGGCACCGATGTGAGCTTCGGTGACTTCGGACTTCAAGCCCTCGGCCGTGGATGGATGACCAACCGCCAGATCGAAGCTTGCCGTATTTCCATCAACCGCTTTCTCAAGCGTAAAGGTAAGACTTGGATCCGGGTTTTCCCTCACAAGTCCATCACTCGTCGCCCACCTGAAACTCGTATGGGTAAGGGTAAGGGTTCGGTGGATGCCTGGGTTGCTGTCGTTCGTCCTGGCACCATGCTTTTCGAAGTTGGTGGTGTTCCTGAGTCTCAAGCTCGCGAAGCCATGCGCCTTGCATCCTATAAGCTTGGATTTGAAACCCGTTTCGTTTCCCGCAACAATCACTAAGCCTGATCTAATCAAGCTTTAACAACTGAACTGACCGAAAGGAACCACGTCATGCCCAAAGTAAAATTTTCTGAAATCTCCGAGCTGAGTCCTGAAGAACTCTCGACTCGTCTACGTGAACTAAAGGCTGAGGGGCTCACACTCCGCCTCCAACAGGCCACCGGACAACTCGAAAATACTGCCCGCCGCCGCATTGTCCGTCGAGAAATCGCACAGGTAATGACCGCTATCAATCAGCGTAAGTCCTCCTAAGGAAGTCTGACCGAAACAAACTTTTAACAAATTCAAAAAAAGATGTCCGAAAATCAGGAAGCCCAAGAGGTCCCAGCCAAAAAAGACTTCGTCCCATCCGAGGGATCTGCCGCGAACAAGAAGACCCGCGTTGGAATCGTGAAATCAACGGGTATGGAAAAGACAATTGTTGTCGAGTATACCAACCGAGTTCCCCACCCTAAGTTCAAGAAAATCATCAAGCAGTCCAAGAAGTTTTATGCTCACGACGAAGCTGGTGAGGCTGCTGTTGGCGACAAAGTTCGTATTGAGGAGACTACTCCAATCTCGAAGCTTAAGCGCTGGAAACTTATCAAAGTTCTGAGCCACTAATCAAAGCCCGGCTCCCGTAGCCATTCATCTAAACTCACTAACGATACTTATTTCGCCATGCTTCAAATGGAATCAAAAGTCGCGGTTGCCGATAATACCGGTGCTCGCCAAGCCAAAATGATTGGTGTCATCGGAAAGCGGACCAAGTCTGCTCGCGTCGGCGATATCATCACTGCTCACATTCGCGAGTCTATCCCAACCGCTGCCGTGAAGAAAGGCTCGGTGGTTAAGGCTGTGGTCGTTCGCACCGCATATCCTGTTCGTCGTGCGGACGGTTCCGTTCTTCGTTTCGACGAAAATGCGATCGTAATCATCGACAAGGATGGCAACCCGAAGGGTTCGCGCATTTTTGGACCTGTCGCTCGCGAGCTTCGTGAAAAGAATTTCATGAAAATCGTTTCCCTCGCTCCCGAGGTTCTTTAAATCAAAATTTTACTGGATCCATGAAAATTAAAAGACACGTGAAAAAAGACGACAATGTTGTCGTGATCTCTGGAAACCACAAAGGAAAACAAGGCATTGTCCTTTCTGTCAACGCTGCGAAAGAGCAAGTGGTGGTGGAAGGTGTTCGTGTCATGAAAAAAGCAATCCGCCGTTCTGAGGAAAATCAGGATGGGGGCATCGAAGAGGTCGACGGCCCAATTCACATCTCCAATGTAAAAAAAGTCTAGCTCCAAGGGCCTGACTGTGTCAGGAACCGGGCTCGTTCCAACCACTCGAATAGATCGGAAAGGGGAGCAAACCGCGCGCTTAAGCACTCTAACCAAGCTGACCCGCCACCAATACAATGAAACCAACACTCCAGCGCCTATACGAGGAGAAGCTTATTAAAGCTCTCCAAGAAGAATTAGGCCTTACTAATGTAAATGAGGTTCCGCGCCTCGAAAAAATCTCGATCAACTCCCACGTTGGCCATTATGTCAATGAGCGTAAGGCCGCGGTGGAAGATGCAGTTGATGAGATCGGAAAGATTACCGGTCAGAAAGCATCCGTTGTTTTTGCCAAGAAATCCGTTGCTAACTTCAAAGTCCGTGAGGGCGAAGCTGTTGGCGCTCGTGTAACGCTTCGAGGACCCCGTATGTGGGAATTTCTTGAACGCTTCATCGCAATCACTTGCCCTAATATTCGCGATTTCCGTGGTCTGCCCTTTAAGTCGTTCGACGGCCGTGGGAACTATGCTGTTGGATTCCCGGATCAAGCGATTTTCCCTGAGATCGAGCTTGATCAGATCAAGCGCCAGATAGGCTTTGACTTTATTTTCGTGACCTCAGCGAAGACTGACGCACAAGCTAAGGCAATGCTTAAAGCCCTCGGCATGCCATTCCGCGACAACGTCAAGGAGGAGGCAGCCGCTTAATTTCACGACCTGGACAAACTAATACCATGGCAACACTCACAGACCCTATCGCTGACTTTCTCATTCGTTTGAAGAATGCTTCACGCGCTGGTAATGATTCATTCAAAGCTCCACATTCGAAAATGAAGGTGGAGATCGCCCGCATCCTCAAAGAAGAGGGTTATATTTGGAATTACGATGTCGATACCTCGGCAAAGTTCCCTGAGCTGATCGTAAAGACCAAGTTCGTTGACGGCGTCCCTGCGCTTACTGATCTTAAGCGGATTTCTAAGTGTGGACGACGGAAGTATTCTGGTTCCCAAGAAATTCCTCGCGTTCTTAACGGAATGGGGATTTCCATCATCTCGACCTCTAAAGGGTTGATGACCGGACATCGAGCCAAGAAGGACAAGGTCGGCGGCGAAATCATCGCCTTCGTCTGGTAAACACCCCTAACTCAGCAAACAGAACCATGTCAAGAGTAGGACTCAAACCAATCTCCGCAGTCGACAAAGTAACCGTCACTGTCGATGGCAACAGCGTCAATGTGGAGGGCCCCAAAGGCAAACTTTCTTTAGAACTTCCCGAAGGCATCACCGTTGAGGTGGCCGATGGGCAGGTTAATGTTAATCGTGCTTCTGAGCAGCGTCATTTGCGCGCCCTGCACGGCACCTTCCGTAGCCTTGTACAAAATCTCATTATTGGGGTTAGCGAGGGTTTTGTGAAGGAACTTGAAATCCAAGGCGTCGGTTTCCGTTCGGCAGTCAAGGGCAAAGCTCTTGACCTCAGCCTTGGGAAATCACACCCAATTCTTCACCCCATTCCAGAAGGTCTCAAAGTAACTGTTACTGAAAATACGAAGATCAAGGTGGAAGGAATTGATAAGCAACTCGTCGGACAATTTGCCGCTGAAGTTCGCAATTATTATCCACCTGAGCCCTACAAGGGTAAGGGTGTTCGCTATGTTGGCGAATACGTCCGCCGTAAGGCCGGTAAATCCGTTAAGTAAATCCTGACGAAAACCCAGAACTCCATATTTACAAATGAGCACTCTCAATCGAAAGGAACTTCGCCGCAAGGTCCATCGCCGCATCCGGAAGAAAGTTTCGGGGACCGCTGAGCGTCCGCGTCTTGCTGTTCACTTTTCTAACAAAAACGTTTACGCCCAAGTTATCGACGACAACTCTGGTAAGACTCTCTGTGCCGCTTCTACTCTTGATGCATCTATCGAGAAGACTGGGGCAAGCAAAGTGACCGCCGAGGCCGTTGGTAAGCTAGTTGCCCAGCGTGCCGCTGACGCCAAGATCGAAGCAGTTGTCTTCGACCGTGGTGGCTTCTTTTTTACAGGTAAGGTCAAAGCCCTCGCCGATGCCGCCCGCGAAGGTGGCCTTAAATTCTAATTCTTGCTCCGAACTAAAATGGCAAATAACGAAGACTCCAAGCCTGCCGAAGACGCAGTAGCAAAGCCTGCTGAAGAAGCAGCAGCAAAGCCAGCGGAAGCAAAAGCCGCTGATCAGACACCAGTTGATAAAAATTCAAATAACCGTGGTGGTGATAATCGCGGCAATGGTAACAACCGCGGTAGCGGACTCGGCCAAGGAGGTGGAAACCGTGGTGGTTTTGGTGGACGTCAGCGTGAGGCCGCTCCTAGTGACTCCGAAGGCAACGAACTCACTGAGAAAGTTGTTTTCATCAATCGCTGTTCCAAAGTGGTGAAAGGTGGACGTCGCTTCAGCTTCTCTGCTCTAGTGGTTTCAGGAAACGAAAAAGGTGCTGTTGGTGTCGGATTTGGAAAGGCTAATGAAGTTGCTGAGTGTATCAAGAAAGCCTCTGGCGTTGCCAATAAGAGCCTTCAAAAGGTAAAGCTTAACGGACCGACTATTCCTCACGAAGTTTACGCTGAATTTGGTGGTGGCAAAGTTCTCCTGAAACCTGCTTCACCGGGAACTGGTGTGATTGCTGGTGGTGGGGTTCGTGCGGTCTGCGAGGCTGTCGGGATCCACGATGTTCTCGCCAAGTCAATTGGTTCCAATAACCACGCCAATGTAGTTAAGGCTACCATCAAGGCACTCACCATGCTCCGCAACAAGGACGACATTAACGCGCTCCGCGGTAAGAAAAAAGAGAAAGCAATCTAATCCAGCTTTCCTAAATCCTGAAACACAGTTCAAAAAATGAATCTTCATAATCTCAAGCCTAATCCTGGAGCTAAGCATCGTAAAAAGCGTCTTGGTTGCGGAGAGAGCTCCGGTCTTGGTAAGACTTCCGGTCGAGGTCACAAAGGTCAGAAGTCCCGTTCCGGCGGTGGCGTTCGTCCAGGCTTCGAAGGTGGTCAAATGCCACTTGCTCGGCGCCTTCCTAAGCGTGGATTCTCCAATCTCCAATTTCGCGATACCATCGCCATCGTAAATGTTTCCCAGTTGGAACAATATTTTGAAGCTGATGCTGAAGTGAATGAGGATTCTCTCCGTCAAGTTAAGCTGGTCAAAGGCCAGTGCGACAAGATCAAGGTTCTCGGGCAAGGCGAAATCACCAAGGCTCTCAAGGTCTCGGTTGATCAAGCAAGTAATTCCGCAAAAGAAAAGATCGAGAAGGCTGGGGGCTCTTTGGAGCTTTCGTAGTCGCTTCTCCAACATACTGGTGAAGAATTCTTTTCACGCAATTTCCACGTTGGGCCCGGTTTGCCGGGCTACAGCGTTTTTTGCGTTATTGGGATTTCTTTGTCTTTCGGCCTGCGGTGACCGTCAGGATTCCCCTTCCTCTTTGCTCAAAGAGCAGACCCGGGTCTTTTCCGATATGACCATGGTGATATTGGAGGTTGCGAATGGTGGTGACCGAAAAGTGGCTATCCTCAAGATTAGCGAATTGGGAGAAGAGCTTAAGCAACTAAAGATCCAACTCGCGGTCTCTCTCGAGAAGCTAGAACCATCCGAGCGTTCCAGTATATCTGGCCAAACAGAATTCTTGGAAGCGACGGCTGCGTTCCAGAAGGCCCAGCAATCTCTTTTCCGCTCTGGAAGGAATACCCGCGAGCTTGAAAAGGCTCTCATTACCCACCACAATCCGGCCCCTCTAATTGGAGAGGGAAAAATCGAATAACTTTTCCGACATTTAAATCATTATGATTTCTGCATTTACTGACACCTGGAAAATTCCCGAGCTTCGGGACCGCATCCTTTTCACCATGGCCATGATCGTGATCGTGCGCCTCGGCGTCCATCTACCACTTCCCGGTGTGAATATGGATGTGATTCGCGAATACCTTGAGATTCTCAAGGAAGATAACGAAGACGGCGCTGGTGGCGGGGTTGGTGCGATTCTTAACGTTTTTTCCGGTGGTGGCCTGACTAGTATGGGACTCTTCGCCCTAGGAATTATGCCCTACATTTCGGCGTCGATCATGATGCAGCTTTTGAGTGCAGTTGTTCCTAAGTTGGCGCGCTTGAAGAAAGAGGATGGTGGACAGCAGAAGATCAACCAGTGGACCCGCTTCGTGACGATTGCGATCGCGGCCGTGCAGGGCTTCTTCCTAGCCAAATCCCTAGAAAACCCTGAGAGCAATCCACTTTTGCGCGGTATTGGAAAAGCACTTGATGCGACTGGTCAGGATCTCGTTCCGGCCTTTGCTGCCAACGCTGGCGGCTCGTTTGTTGCTCAAACTGTTCTTATTATCATTGCGGGAACACTTTTCCTTATGTGGATCGGTGATCAAATTACTGAGCGTGGAATTGGTAACGGAGTTTCGCTGATTATCTCGGTAAATATTATTTCGTCTCTCCCGGGTGTGATCGTGACCATTTGGAACACTTTCGTCATCGAGCGTGGTGACAATCCATTTAGTCCACTTTTAATCGTCTTTATGGTGGTGCTTTTTCTTTTTGTGATCGCTGCAGTGATTACAATTACGCAGGGGCAACGAAGGATAGCGGTGCAATATGCCCGGCGGGTGGCAGGCCGTCGTGAAATGTCCGGTGGCACACAATATCTTCCTTTGAAGGTGAACTACGCCGGTGTGATGCCCGTTATTTTCGCCACCGCTATTCTCCAGCTTCCGACTCAGTTGCTTGGCCAAATGACTGATGCCTCGTGGGTTCGAACAATGGGTGAGATTCTTTCTCCGAATGATATTTGGTTCTACCTCCTCTCAGGATTCATGATCTTCTTCTTCAGTTTCTTCTGGGTGGCGACGATGTTCCAGCCTTCGGAGGTTGCCGAAAACCTTAAGCGTGGTGGTGGTTACATTCCAGGGGTGCGACCCGGAAAGCCAACCTCGGTCTTTCTAGACTATACTATGACCCGTCTTACATTTGCGGGAGCTCTTTTCCTTACTTTGATCTTCATGATGCCGTTCTTTATTGGACTCGCTCTTGATTTGGGTGCGAATAGTCTCGTGACGTCGTTTTTCGGAGGTACTAGCTTGCTAATTTTGGTGGGTGTCTTACTCGATATGATGCGCCAGATTGAGACCCACCTTCTTCAGCGCCAATATGATGGGTTTCTCCGTAAAGGGAAAATTAAAGGCCGCCAGCAACGTCAGCTTTCGGGTCACCAAGCGACAAGTGCCTCGGTCGTATATCTCTGGGTAGTGCTTGCAATGATCATCATTGTTGCGGTGGTGGCTCTTTTCATTAATCGGTAAATGAAGCCCCGGCACTTGGTCTTCCTCGGCCCTCCGGCGTCGGGGAAGGGGACCCAGGGTCGCCGTCTTGCTAAAGAAAATCGCTTGTCTTACCTTTCGACAGGTGCGCTTTTAAGGGGAGCCCTTCGTGACAATACTACGCTCGGTCAAAAGGCACGGTCTTTTTTAGATCGTGGCGAATATGTGCCTGACAAAATCATGATCCCTATGGTACTGGAGTGGGTTGGTGAGCAAGGTGACGGATGGTTGTTGGATGGGTTTCCGCGCACCGTCCTTCAAGTAGAAGCGCTTGATTCCCTGCTTGAGGTGAAACCTTTGGCAATCATTTTGCACGTTTCGGATGATGAACTGCGGCGGCGGGTGTCATGTCGTCTCGAATGCGTGGAGTGTCATAGAGTTGCTCGTGAGGGTGAGGGGCACCTGTGCCCTGAATGTCAGGGTAAACTTGAACCTAGAGCTGATGATGCGGCGGAGAATTTTGAAAATCGTTTGGCTGAATATCGCCGTTTGGTCATTCCTGCTGTGACCTATTATTGCGATCAACAGCGGGCACGCATCGTCAATGGAATGGGCTCTCCTGATGAAGTTTATGCGAGGGTGAGAGGGTAGCTAAGACCTCGTGCCTGATTTTCAGTGGCGGTAAGAACTGGTATGCTTTTTCTACGTCTTGACCGTTGGGCGACTAGTCGTTAATTCCTGTTGCCATGGCCAAACGTTCTAAGATTCCCATTAAGACCAGGCAGGAAATCGCAATGATGCGGGAGGCTGGTAAGGTGGCGAGTGATGTTTTACAGCGGACGGCTGAATTTATCGTAGCAGGAAAAACGACCCGTGAGGTCGATGAATATGCCTTGTCTTTGATAGAAGAGCACAAGGTGAAGAGTGCCTTTTATAAGTATCGTGATTTCCCGGGCTACACTTGCATTTCAATGAATGAGGAAGTGGTGCACGGCATTGGTGGGGATCGTGTCATCCAGGATGGTGATCTAGTGAAGCTGGATGTCGGGGTGAAACGGCAGGGATGGATTGGCGATAACGCGCTCACAGTGCCGGTTGGTAAAATCAATGGTGAGCAGAAGCGTCTTCTCGCTGTGACAGAAGAGTCTCTTTTTGTGGCTATCTCTCACGCCCGAGCAGGTGCTGCGCTTTATGATCTTTGTGGATCAGTTGAAGAGTATGTCACTAAGTTTGGTTTCACGGTCGTTAGAGATCTGGTGGGTCATGGCGTTGGGCGCCAATTACACGAAGAACCACAGGTGCCCAATTATCACCCCGGCGGAAAATCACCCCTTTTAAAGGCTGGAATGATTTTAGCGATTGAGCCGATGATCAACGCAGGTGTGGGAACAGTCGACTGGTTGGATGATGGCTGGACAGTTTCGACATCGGACCGTAGGCCGTCGAGTCACTTCGAGCACACTGTGCTTGTGACTAACGGAGATCCTGAGATTTTGACTTGGCGCCCAAGAACAGCCCTGCCAGAGCAGCTTGGTATTCCTCCATTAGAATAGAGGCAAAAGATTTAAGCTGCCTCATCGATCGGATTTCAAATGACCGGTTCGACCTGTCAGTCAGGCCCACATGCTTGATGTAAAGCCTAGTCCATTCCTGAGCAGGAATTTCGTGGGTCCCAATACGTTAAGAAAAAAGTCGTAAAATAAGGGCAGCCCCTATTCTAAGGTAATCGTTGCTGATTTGATAGCGACGGTGAGCTTGAAGTTCTGCCCATGGTTTCCGACGATTCCACCATTGTCTTTGCCGACTTCAAGAATGTCGATGGGCTGAGCACTCAGACGGAAATCGTTAGGCTTTGAGGTGTTAAGTTCTTCACCAGCCACCAGCGTGATGCTTGTTTCACCAATGATGGCTTCAAAGGAACCTTTGCAGTTGGAGGGAACTTTGAGGGACGCGGTCTTTGGGTTTCCTCCGCGGCGGACAGTGAAGCAGAGGTGCTCATCTTTGAGGTAGAGAGACCAACCGTGATTGGAGCCACCTTGAGAGAGGATGACCCCTGAGGCAGGGAACTTTTCTATCTCGGCCGCGACCTTAAATGGGCGATTTGCAATACTCGGAGATGTATTAGAAGTGAAGGTATCATCGGGTTTGATATTGAAGATCTTTTTCCCGGAGGGTTTGGTTTTCTTATTTTTCTGTTCTTGTCGCCAAGAGCCAAAAGGAACGATACCGCGTTCTTTGGCCCATTGGTCATATTGGGCTGCCATCTTCTGCACCTTTTCTGGATGCTTTTTGGCGAGGTTCTTCATTTCGGTGCGATCTGAGGGGATGTTGTAGAGTTCCCATTTCCCCTTCACGCTCTTGGCAACGAGCTTCCAGTCACCATCGCGGACAGCACGGTTACCCTCGTGCTCGAAGAAGATCGGCTTGCCTCGTTTGAGGGCTTGGCCTTTGAGAATTGGGACAAGGGAAGTTCCTTCAACTGGAATCTTATCCTTCGGATAGGTGGCCTTGGCGAGATCAAGGCAGGTAGCCATAAGGTCTATAAGGTGTGTAGGCTCGGCTGAGTTACGTGAATAGGGATTGAGACTTGGGCTGGTAGAGAGAACTATTGGAGCCTTGATGCCATCAGGCCAATGAGCGATAAGAGGAGAGGAAATACCGCCTTCGTGAACCCAGTGTTTGTATTCACGAAAAGGGGTGTTCGAGACATTAGCCCAGTTTTCGCCGTATCCAATTTCAGTTTCAGGAGGTCCGGGCATTACTCCTTTGCCACGGCGAAGCGGATAGCCATCGCGGGATTGGGTGGGAATCATATTGGTTTGAAGTTCGTTCTTTCCCATAGGTTTGAGAGTAGGTTTGGCTGGCCGTTTGAGCGGACCAACAAGCTTTCCTCGACCAAAGCCTTCGGCGCAGCCTCCGTTATCCTGAAGATAAAAAATGAGGGTGTTCTCGAGTTGCTTGTGTTCTTCGAGGCACTTGACGATGCGGCCGATGCCTTGGTCCATATTATCAACCATTGCGGCATAGACCTCCATGCAGGCGGATTCCCATTCTTTCAGTTCGACTTTGGACCAATCACCAACGGGTCCGGGAATTTCCCACTTGGGATCGATAAGCCCGAGTTGCTTCATCTTTTCTAGGCGGGCTTGGTAAGCGGGAGTGTAGCCTTCGTCGTATTTGCCATCGTATTTTGCGATATCCCTTGGAAGGGCGTGCATGGGCCAGTGAGCGGAGGTGTAGGCGACGTAATGAAAGAAAGGCTTATTTGCGTGATTTTTGAAGTGGGATTCAAGATAGTTTACAGTGTTGTCCGAGATGGCGTCGGTGTAATACCAAGTCCCTTCCGGATTGTATTCGGGGTCATTCTCAGGAGTGATTTGGGTGTTATCACGGGTGAGTGAGTTGGGGTCGAATAGGGAGCCGGCGCCGTGGATTGTGCCAAAAAACTTGTCGAATCCGCGTTGACGGGGCCAGTTGTCTTTGGGGTCGTTTGGAGAGATCTTCGGAGTGACATGCCACTTTCCAGCCATATAGGTGCGATAACCTGCAGGCTTTAGGGCTTCAGCAATGGTGGCGCATTTTTTATTAAGGTATCCTTGGTATTGGGGAATACCATAGTTCCCGGTCATATGTCCGATCCCGGCCTGATGGGCGTATAGACCAGTGAGCAGAGAAGCTCGGGTGGGGCAGCAACGGGCCGTATTATAAAATTGGGTAAAGCGCATCCCCTCTGAGGCAAGGCGGTCGAGGTTGGGCGTTTTGATTTCGCCACCATAACAGCCGATGTCAGAATACCCCATGTCATCTGCCATGATTATGATAATATTGGGGCGTTCATTGGCCTGATAAAGGAGAGGCGAAAAGATGAGGGCTGTGAGGAATCTCAAAAGCTTTTTCATATGGAGGTTACGTATGATTCGAGTCGTATTTTCATGGAATCGGTTTTGTGTCGTGATTTGTGGGATCATTGGAGCAGTTCTAGTTGAGCCAGGCATAAGCGGCATTTAAGTAAGTCGCGAAAGTGACCCAGAGGAGATAGGGAATGAGAAGGGAGGCTGCGAAATTTGAAAGCTTTTTAAATTCGCGAATAGTGAGAGTAATGAAAAGCCACATCAAAATAATGATAACTAGGGCGGTTCCGACTTGATGGAATCCGAAAAATAGGGGGGTCCACAAAAGGTTGAAGATGAATTGAATGAAGAAGAAGAGAGTGAGCCGAGTTCTTCCGATTTGGTTCGGATGACGGTGCCAAATGATAGCGAAACTGGTGCCGATCATCAAATATAGGGTGGACCAAACTGGGCCAAATACCCAGTTGGGGGGACGCCCGGGAGGGTGTTCCAGTTCTTCAAACCAGTCTTGCAGTGATAAGGAGGTTAGAAAGCCTCCTGCTGAGCCCAATATGAGTATTGAGAGGGTGCACAGGATGAATTTAGAGGCGAAAGAGGAAGGCATAGCCATGGGATATTTAAATTTCTTTTTTATTGGTAAGGGCTTGGAAATGATGATTATCCGAAAATTACGAGTATCGCTGTGGGTCCTTATCTTTGAATTATAAAAGAAGCCCTCGGCCAATCGACGGCAGAGGGCTTGGTTGAAGGGGAGGATAAAGTCTAAGCTTTTATCAAAGGCGCTTTATTTATCGAAGGTCAGCCCACGGAATTCGTTGGCTGCTGCGGAGACGGCTTGTTCGATCGGAAGACGTTCGGTGGAGGATCCGGTCCAAAAACCATGGCCACTGGTATTGTTGAGCATGTATTGGGCGTCGGATGGGGTTTCCATGGCGGCACCATGAGCCACGAGAATAGTGTTGGGGCTTAGTTCGCGACACTTTTGGTAAACTTTTTCGGTTTGCTCGGCCGTCTCTTCAATTGTCATGCCGTTGTCATAGCCTTTGATACCGCCTTTGGTCGTGCCCGCATGGTAGCAGAAAATGTGGGGCTTAGCTTGTTCGCAGATTGCATAAGAATCCTCTTCCGTGAAAGCGAGTCCGACAGAAACCATATCCATTTCTTCCTTAGCGAGAATGAGCATATCGATTTCGTTTTGGATGGTGATGCCGGCTGAAGTGATGACTTTGAAAATCTCGGAATCATGGTCTACATACGAAACCGATGGTCCGATATTTGAGACGGACTGAACACCCATGTCTTTGCATTGTTGAAGAACCATGCGCATATCCTTGAGGGGGTCGTTGGCATTTAGGCAGGCGCAGACAAAGGATTTTCCACTGAGAGCTGGCATGATGTCCTCGCGAGTATAGTCGAGAGTCTGCTTGTTGGAGTCGAGGATGGGCCACATCATGGACATGGTGCCCATGCCGTTGGCGCGAAGGCGGGCTCCGGAGAAGGTATTAATGCAGTCGGAGCCGGCCGCTTCCTGGAGTTTAGCAACGAGGCCTGATCCCGCCGAGGAAATCATTATGGGAATACGGGCGTCAACCTTGGCTTTCAGGTTAGCGAGAATTTGCTCAGTGGTGATACGTTTGGTGATCATAAATTTAGGAACTGGTTGGTATATTGGTTGAGAGAATTTTGAATCAATATCCGGCAAGTAAAAGTTCACCGGGGGATTGGTAAGTTGAGAGTTTGGAAGGGTGTTGGCAATCGTGTAGCTATAGATTCTCGGTGAAAATTGTCCCTTAATTAGTCAGGGCGAGGGATTTCGAACTGATCGTTGGTGCGGGAATACCAATTAGGGGAAGCCATGCGAGCTAGCGGATAATACTTTCCGTGCAGAAGATAGCCTTTGTCATCCATAAGACCGTCACGAACATGGATATAATGAACAATTCCGACGACTAGCCGGTTGCTTCCAATTTCGATTGTTGAATGTTCGGAGCATTCTAGCGCAACCGGAGCATCGGCAATTCGTGGAACCGAGATTTTTTGAGAGGGAAGGGTGGTTAAATCGTTGAGATCGATCTCACTCTCGCCATGTGGAAGGCTTGCGGAGGTAGCGACCATCACCTCACCAAGCGGTTCGTCGACCATATGAATGACAAATTCTCTGGTTTCACGAATGTTCCGCGCGGTGTCTTTTGGAGTTTTTCGGTTTTTGTTTCCTGGAGCAAATGCAACTAGCGGTGGATTAGATCCAAAGACGTTAAAGAAAGAAAAGGGGGCTGCGTTAATGTTTCCTTCGCAATCCTGAGTTGTGGCCCAGGCGATAGGCCGTGGTGTGATCAAGGAGGCGAGAATACGATAGCGATCACCGGGAGGGATCTCATCAAGATCAAAGGTCATGGGAAGACAAAAAAGAAAATGGTCATCAATTTCTGGCTTGATCTAGCTCTTCTTAGGCCGCTGGTTTTGGAACCTCCTTCTTGAGCGCCGCCTTGGGCTCTTCTTCTGGCTCAACAATCTCGACTTTAGCTCCTTCGGGGGCTGCAGAAAGCCTATTGGTGACTAGGTGCCATCCTTCGATTAGATTCTCACTGACGACAAGATTTTCAGGATCGGTCCAGATGGGGGCAATCTTTTGCCTTTTTAGGGTAAACTCAGTCGGGTGAATCGTGAGAATTTCATTTGGCCGGTATAAAGTATTACGAGGTATGACAAAAACATCTGGAATAGTGGATCCCTCGAGAATGGCGCGCACTGGTTGGCCAATTCGAAGGGGCACAGTATTGTTTTTACTTTGAGCTTGTTCCAAGCCAAAGGGATCGTTGACCCGGGCGATCACAAAAAGTTTACGCGATTGAGCATCGAGAATTCCTTCAGTCCGGACAATTTCACCCTCCCAAGTTTGCTCGCCCCCTTCGGTCAAGGCATCGACCAAGGTGACATCGACAGGTGGATCTTCGGGGTTGTCGGGAAGCGTGACGTGTGTCAGTTCTCTCGCAGAAAGAGACAGGCGCACTTCCGCAAAGTCGGTCGAGAAGATTTCGCCAAGGATTGTCCCGGCGTTTACGGATTGCCCTAAACCAACTAATCGTTGTCTCACCCGGCCGGCATACGGAGCAATCACTTCGGTGCGTTCTAGATCACGAATAGCGTCATCGAGATCTGCTTGAGCCGCTTTCACATTCGCTTTTGCTTCCTTGAGTTGGGGCTTTCGAAGGACAAGGTCTGTAGGCGGGTCAGTGTAACCGAGATCGTTCCAATCGAGAAGGGCTTGCTTGGCACGTGCGTCTTCCTGAGCAAGGCTCGCTTCGGCTCTCGCAAGGCGGGCAAGAGCTGCCGTTTTAGCAGTCTGGAAATCGGTGGGGTCTAGGATAAGAAGAGTTTCCCCTTTCTTGAAAAATGATCCACTCTCAAAGTTTGGTGAGATTTCACGAACCCGGCCGCCGACCCGTGGTGTTAAAGAGGTTTTGTTGTGGGGTTGGACTAGGCCCTGAGATTGAAGAACGACTTGGTAGTCTTCCTTCTTGAGGACATTCGCTTGAGCCTCAATGATTCTTCGTTCACCGAGGCGAGGACGCGGCATTTCTTTCTCATCAGCTAATTGATGAAACAACAAGTATCCCACGGCTAGGACGGCGATAGGAAGAATGATGCGAATCAACTGAGGCATAATCTGGGGAAGGGTAGCCCTAATTACGTAAAAGGCGAGCAGGGTCTAACAATCGATTTTGAACGGCTTCTATCCGGCCTGTTGGCGCGGTTTAACTAAACCTTCAGCAATTTCCCTCAATTCGTCGATTTTTGGTACGTCGGTTCCTGGCCCAAAGGAGCGGTCTTTGAGAGATTTGATAGATTTTTGGATTTTGCCACGGGCTTCTTTTGATAGCTGAGTATCGCGGTGAAGACCTTCGAGGAAGGCTAACAAGCTGACTGGGGTTAGTGTTGCTGGGAGCTCTGGTCCATTCGGAATGACAATCTCCTCGCTTTTTTTGAAGAAGAGGAAGTAGGCAAAGGAAAAAATAACAGGAACTAAAAGGGCTAAAAGTAGGAGATAGGGTGGAGATTTCGAGGAGCCTCCCTTAATTGGAGTTGTTTGTTCGACCTTAACAAGATCGACATCCTCATATTTTTGAAGAGAGAGTCCTTCATCGTCTTTCGCCGAGAGATTGGCAAGAACCTCAGGAAAGGTGAAGTTTTGAGGTAAATTTTCAGATTTCGACTCGAGGACAAGGCGCCATTCGTGAGTTGAGATGGGAGCACCATCATCAGTCCGAGCATCGAGTTCATCAACCTGCAGTTCTCGGTCGTCGGTAGAGGTGATCTTAAAGCCCTCGATAGGAAGTTTGATTAATTCTCCGATTGCTGGAACAAGCCCGTGTCCGGAAGCTCGAATTTCAAGAGTGACACTCGCCTCCTTTTCCGTTTCGCGTTGGTCAAGAATCATAGCGAGTGAGAGGTCGCGGTAAGGGCGCGGTGGAGTGTCGCCACTTGCATCGATCGGTATTGCGGCTGAAGCGATAGGAAGGACGACGTAGCCGGAGGTGTCTAGGAAATCGAGGTCAATCTTGAGTGGTGGAACGGCATCAATTTCGGGGCCCTTTGGCTTGAGGAGAAAGTAAGCGTAAGGAGTAACAGTCCAACCGTCTTGGGCATCAGTTCGGGATGCGACCTTTGAATTATGGAAGGTGAGTGAGAGGATCTCAAAATGTTCCTCGAGAACGCTGCGAGCTCCCTTTTCGAACTTGTCTCTGTAGTCCTCTGTAGGACGACCGTAGTTGTATGAATATGGTGAGTTATTTTGGTTGATAAGATAGCGCTGGAAACCGCCAGACTCACGCTCGATTTCCTTGGTGTGGCGGAGATTGACGAAAAGACCAAAAGGTTTATTAGCGTCAATTTGGTCAGGTCCATCGAGATGAACATCGAGTTCGATTTCGGTGACTAGATCTTGATAGTATTCAAACACGCGTGCTGCTTCTTCAATGCGCTGATGCTTGCCGGTGATCTGAAGAGCGGCTTCTAAAAAACGGTATTTGAGATCTGCTTTTACGTTTGCGAGGCGGGAATTGAGCGTGTTAGCAAACTCGTCAAAGTGTCGTTGGCGGCAAGATTCTGGGATGCTTTCAAGTGCAGCTTTGATCTTCGCAAATTCTGCTTGGATAGGTTGGTGCTCAGTTTTGAGTGCGGCAAGATCAGGGGAACCCAGCGCAGCATAGAACCAGGTTGTGAAGGCTTCGGTGGATTCCTCATCTTCGTCCTCAAGAGGAAGTTTTGAAATATAATCTGAAGTGGCGCTGGCGAGGTCTTCAAGCGCTAATCCCTTGGTTGTCGAATGTTCGGGATGTGAGGCGAGGCCCGCCTTGTAGTTAGACTCTTCGTATTTAATCGAAGCAAGTTGTAACTTCAGAGCCCAGTCGTCGGGGTGCTGATCGAGCGCGTCGAGGCATAGGTTTTTGGCAGCGGCGTAGCCTTTAAAGATTTGTGCAATGAGTTCTTTGTCTTTGCGGTTGGTTTTAGCCTGCTCTTGGAGCTTGGGATTAGGCCAAAGAAGAGCCAGGTTTTGTCGCATGCGGCGGAGTAGCGAGGTAATAGTGCCGGCGTCTAGCTTAGAGGTTTCTCCAAATACGGATGTAAGAGCTTCAATTCGCCAGACTTCGGCTTGAGAGTGGGCCCGAATGAAGGCATCGGCAAATTCCTCTTGAAAGTTCTCATCAAGTCCAAGGGCCTTAACCTCCAAAACCATATTACCTAAAAGCTTGAGGTTACGTTCTTGCTTCGAGCGGGTGAGCGGGATGGTCTCTGCTCTTTGGTTGTATCCGTAGTAATAAGAGTAACTTGATCGGTAGCGGCTTTTTTGGTTTGGGTTGTTGTTCTCGGCCCAGACTCGGATCATTTCGCGAACCAGTTCTTTGCTTTCCTCAGGCTTTATTTTTGCAAGCTTCTTGAGAATCGGGAATGCCTTCTCTTCTTCTTTTACTTTAAGGAAGAGCTTAGCGGAGAGAATGATGTTTTCCAGTCGTACTGCGGAATCGACTTGGGTGAGCCATTGCTCGCTTGGGCGTGTCCGGAGCAGGTCGCCGGAAGGGATAGCTGGAATGGTTCGTGAGCTGCTTTGCTGAGTGGGTGGCTTGTAGCGGGAGTAGAAAAGATTACCATAAGCATCGACTTGGGCCTGCGGGCGCATTGAGTTTGAGTTGTCGAGTCGGTAGGACCGTTCGGCTTCTGCATTCCAATTACGAACGTAGAGAGTTAGGATTTCTTGCCATGGTTTAAGGTCGATTTTCTCGTTGGAAGTAAGTGCTGCGACCGCTGCGGTTTGGAGCTTGAGTTGTTCGAGTCGGAAGTCCGGCGAGCGATGCTCGCGAACTTGGGATGCCATAGTTCCAACGGTTGCTAGGATTTCAAATCCCTGAGCAGATGCATTGGAGAATGTTTGGGTCAGCCAGTTGCTTCCCGTGCCGTCTTCGAGATCAGGGACAAGAGAGAGCGCGCGGTAAAGGGCCTCAGCCCGTTCGTTAAGTGGGGCTTTTTTTTCGCTAATAATTCCGAGAGAAATTTGCCAAGCGTTTTCGAGGTGCTCGTCATCGCGATCTGCCGAGTAGGATTCGGCATAGTAGCGACCTATTAGGTTAAGAGCAGCGTGGTTTTTCTTCTCCTTGGCCACCCTAAGTGAAGGGAGAAATGTGATAGCTTCTTCAAGGTGTCCGGCCTCAATTAAAAGACGGGCCGTGCGAGTTCTTGTTTCCTCGTCGCCAAGACCAAAATAACGAGTTCCTTTGGCGAGTGTTACAAAGAAGTCTCGTGGAGGCTTTCGCTCACCCTTGATTAAGCTGGCGAGTTGGGGAAGAACAGAGTTGTCTGGAGCCTTCTGTGAGGCGTCGGTTAAGGCAAGGAATTCCTCGGGCCGGAGATATTGTTGTTGCTGGTGTTGTTTAGCACCTAGGCTGGTAAGTTCCTTGCGCGGTCGGACGGTGACTGGCGCGTTGAGTTGGGTGACCATTTGACGGAAGGCCAAGGTGGCATCGCCGGAAGGAAGGCTTGCGAGGTATTCTTTGACTTTGATCCATCGTCCCAAGGTGATGTCGCGGGTAAATTGGTTGAAGTCGTTTTTGAAGGTAGCGAGTTTTGCCTTATCTTCCCGCTGCTTTTCGATTTGAGGGTTTGCTAAAGGCTTGGCCTCGGGATCTTTGGGAGGGTTTGGAATGATCGTGGTCGTTTTTCCTTCCTCGTTTTTCTCAGCAAGCCGGTTGGCGAGAATCCCGGAGGTAGTGCGATCGATTTTTAGCCCCTGTAACATTTTAGTTCGTTGCTGTTCGGGTGTTAGGGGTGCTTTGGAAGGAGGGGCTATTCGTGAAGGGTTAGCAGTGGGAGTTTGTCCACCTCGCGCCTCTAAAGTTTGGATCATTTCTGGGGTGATCTTTGTTGTGAACGAGAGGGGGGTGGGTTTCTGAGCTGACGCTGAGATCAGGGTAAGCGAAAGCAGTAGGTTATGCCTAAATTTCATGATGGTAGGATCGTGAAGTGAATGCGTGGACTATGAGCCGGAGCCATCCGCCGGTGGTCCCTGACCAGCGCCGCGGGAATCTTGGGGCTTTTTCCCTGGCTTAACTTTTGGGTTTGGGCGACCGCCCGAACTACAGCCTTGTCATTGGCTCGGAATCGGTAGGCCGTAAAGCTCGGTTGGTTCGGCACGAGCTAAGCGGATTGCTGACTCCAGATCAGAGAGGTGCTTTTCCTTATCGGATCCAGTCTGTGCGAGGAGCTTATATTCCTGTCTGGCGGCTTCGATTTCAGGTTCCCATTCCTCGGCAGACAGGCCCTCTAGCTTCATGAGGTAGGTCATGTAGTAGCGGGCGTTGGCCAAAGTAGAGAGGGTTTCTTCCTTAAGCTCGGACGAAATAGTGGGATCTTCGTTAAGTTGTGAAACGAGGTTGGCTAGTTCTTCGCGGGCCTCGGGAAGGCCTGAGTTCTGCATCTTAGCCTTGGCGATCTCTAGCTGAATCCGCAACGAAGTTTCCTTGTTCTCTTTAGGAAGTTTAGCGAGCGCCTTCTGATACGACTCAATAGCGGAGGCCCAGTTTTTGTTTTGGACAGCAGATCTAGCTTGGGCAAGGAACTCTTCTGTGTGATCAAGTTTGACCTGTTCTTGTCCAGGGCCGTAGTGGTAGGCGGCAAAGCCAAGGGGAACAAGGAGCCAGAGGGTAGCGAGGATGATTCTCATAAAATTAAAACTTCTTAATCAGAAAGTAGCACTTTCCGCTCCTCAGAAAAAGGTCCCTTTTCAGGGGGACGAAGTCGGCTTGGCGTAAGGGAGTCGGCAAATTTCATTGATGGAGAAATAGGTGTCGAGGGCGGTGGAAGCGACGGTGCCAAGCTTGGGAAGGTCTATCGAGCCATCTTCGCTGAGGGTATGATCTGGCAGGTTAATGAATTTCGCGCGTCCCACTATGAGCTTGGTGTTGTTTGAAGGGATATCAATGATTTCCTCGAGAGTGAGCCCAACGTGAAGTGGACTTTCTTTGACAAAAGGGGCCCCAAAGTTTGGGTGGTAGGCTTCGGTTAGGCCAGTTTCATCAAACTCAGAGATTCCGGTAGGGTAGCGGGCCGAGCATTGGTGGGCTTTTTCTAAGATTTCTTCCGTGACGTGGTTGAGGCTCCATCCCCGCGTCACGAGAATATTTTTTAGAGTGTGCCTATCAACAGTGTCGGGACGGGTCACCATTCCAAGAAGAATCGGGTTGGATCCAAGATGAGTGATGCTTGAAAATGGTGCGAGATTAGTGATCCCGGCAGTGGAGCGAGTCCCGATGAGACAGATCGGTTTTGGACCAGGAAGAGAGGTGGCAAGTTGGACGCGAGTCAGCTTGGCCATCGCTTCCAGTTCCTGAGTTGAGATAAACATCCCCGACCCTCGGGCCAATTCACCTTGTGGCAAGTATGAGATTACTTTGAGCTCCTGATAAGGTTGTGCGTAAAGTGATCCGTCAGCGGGTTTTGATTCGATCGCACCGGGATTGGATTAAGAAATCAGAGTTTAGTTTGCCCCTGAGGTGAAAATCTATTTGGATTTATTGAGAATGAATAGTTAGAGTTTCGGCTATGAAATGGACCGGAGTTGTTTTTTGTTCAATTGGATTGCTGTGGGGCGAGTTGCGGGTGGGTCAGTTCCGAACTCTTGACGAGAGTCGGAAGGAGCTGCAAACTATTGGGGATATAGCCAAGGATCCGGAGAGTTGGCAGGTGAGGCGGGAGTTGGTCCGAGGTGGCATCCGGGATGGGATAGGGTTCAAGAAATGGCCTAAAAAAACCAAGATGCGGATTGTTAGGCATTCTCGAGTTGAGCGAGATGGATACACCGTCGAAAATGTCGGGATTGAAACAATCCCTGGATACTTTTTGTGCGGTAATCTCTATCTGCCCAAAATTGCCGTCGATAAAATGCCGGTCTTTCTTTGTCCCCATGGCCATTGGTCTAAGGAGGATCTTCACCATCATGGAAGACACCGCGATGAGATGCAATATCGCTGTGGTGCATTAGCGCGCATGGGTTGCGGAATCTTTGCTTATGAGATGGTTGGGTATGGTGACTCCAAACGGATGGGGTGGGAGCACCGCTGGGATCCTCAAGTCATGGCATTACAAACTTGGAATTCGGTGAGAGCTCTCGATTATGTGCTCGAGTTGCCAGGTGCTGATCGGAAACGGGTGGGTGTGACGGGAGCTTCAGGTGGTGGGACGCAGTCGTTTTTGATTGCGGCCCTTGATGATCGGATCACTCTTTCAGCGCCGTGCGTCATGGTGTCCTGTCATTTTTTCGGCGGTTGTCGGTGTGAGAGTGGTTTACCGGTTCACGTTCGTGACACTCATGTTACAAATAATGCTGAAATCGCAGCACTGTTTGCTCCCAAGCCGCAGTTACTTGTTTCGAATGGCGATGACTGGACTAAACACACTCCGACTCTAGAATACCCATTTCTTCGGAAAATCTACCAACTTTACGGTAAGGAAGAGAAGGT
>TARA_B100001057_G_scaffold160630_1_pt1 | contig 25720 bp, 34 predicted proteins | sample TARA_B100001057 | Tara Oceans TARA_B100001057 (sample SAMEA2621839) | marine metagenome | biome: marine biome (ENVO:00000447); feature: surface water layer (ENVO:00002042); material: "saline water (ENVO:00002010), including plankton (ENVO:xxxxxxxx)" | depth 5 m
TCTGCAACGCCTGTAATAGCCGCTGAGCCCATTGCCGCACCGTTGAATGTTGGTGTATCACCAGTACCTAAACCTAATGATGTTCTTGCTGTAGCACCTGATTCTAATACGAAGTTAGAACCATCACCTATAATGATGTTACCATCTGTTGGTGTTAAGCCGGCAATATCAGCCAATTGTGCATCATAAGCCTGTACTTGAGTACCAATTGTTAAGCCTAATGAAGCTCTAGCTGTAGCGCCTGACTCTGCTACAAAGTTTGAACCGTCACCAACAATGATGTTTCCATCTGATGGTGTTAGTCCTGCAACGTCTGCCAATTGCTGATCAAATGCTTGAACATCAGAACCGATTGCTACACCTAAGTTAGTTCTAGCATCACCGGCCGATGTTGCACCAGTACCACCATTACCTAATGGTAGTGAACCAGTTACTTTTGATGTCAAGTCAATTGAACCTGCCAACATTGCGTTTGTTATTCCTGAGGCTTTTACTCTAACTGTATCTGAGTTGATCTCTAAAGAAGAGTCATCTACATTTACAGAGAAAGTGCCACCTGTTTTTGCCAAACCATCACCAGCTACAATGTTACCTGCACCTGAGAATTGTGTGAATGACAGTACTGTTGAACCTACTGTAATAGGATCATCTGTATTAAGGACGAAGCCTTGGTCAGCATTTATCGTACCTTCTTCAACAAATACGAATGCACCAGCTGTAACTTCTGCGTTAGCATCGAAGTCTGTAGCTCTTGTCATTGCACCTGAATCAGAATATACGTAGATACCATTATCTTCGCCATCTGTTTGGTTCTTAATCAAGATTCTATCACCATCAGCTAATGTAACACCATCTATATCGGTGATGTTATTATCTAGTGATGCTAGATTTCCTGTTGTTGCCGCACGTACTGAATCTTTTATGTCCAAACCAGCTTTAGTTGAATCAACATAGGCCTTTGTCGCTAAATCTGTAGCGTCAGAGGGTGTTGCACCTCTTAAGTTAGCTAATGTTGAACCGTCTGTAGTTATTTTAAAGAAAGCAGATGATGAATCATATATTAATCTACCACCTGACTTACCAAACTGGACGTCTGAACCAATACCTCGCAACCCATAGTTTTTTACGTTTGCCATGATATATTTCTCCTAATAATAAAACGTATTAATCGGAGGGTCTACCTCGCTGTTATAAAATGTACCTTCGTTCGGGGTACTTAATTTACTACATTGATGGGTCTATATCGTCTGATAATTTCCATTGTGATTGTATATCGACCTTCGTTTGGTGTCGTTATTGATATTTATAATGATGTGACAGGAATAAAGTAGCCAGATAATAACTACGTTGTTAACTACCTCGCTACTTTATCGTTGCGTAACTGTGTGTTACCTATAATCTTTGTAAGTTTTGTTAGGATGATCTACATTAAGATGTCCAGCTACCTTACCGGCATTTGAACCTTCTTTAAATCTATATCCTGATGTACCATTACCGTTGACTTCAACAGCTGGACGATTAGACCCAATAAGTCTTTCTCTTCTAGCTCGTTCTTTCTTCTCACGATATTGCTTATGTACGAAATCAAATCTATTCATTGTCACTCTCCTTTTTGCGTTAAGTTGAGTGCGTTCCTTCGGCTTATGCCTACTTCCGACCCTTACGGGTTGAACGTTTTACAATGCGTTCCTTCGCTGTACTTTGCTACTTCCGTCCCTATAGGATGAACGTTTTTTGTATATGTATTTATGCTGTTCAGTCGTAAAAAAAGGGCGATATAAAACCGCCCTTTTTAATAACTTTTAAAAGATATTATGCAATACTGCCGTAATCGACTGTATCAATAACGTTAGTGTCTGCAATACCGCCCATGTCTAATGCTGATCCAACAAATGTAGTGTGGAATATACCAGCACCTTTGTGTGGAAAATCATCAGCCGAGTCAGCCACGTTACCGTAGTTTGTTAAAGTAAGAAAATCAAAAACTCTTTTGATATTGTACTTTACTTTTAAACCACCGTGTCCAACATTTCTTGTGCTCTTTAAGTTGAAATATCTAAATTGTGCCATTATCTCGCTCCTCTATCTATTTCTATTACATTAAGTTCACAAATACTTCGATAACACCTTTTGTTCCTTCAGCTACATCGTGATCTTCTAATGCTTTACCGATCATTTCACCACAAGGCTTACCGTCTGCCTTTTTTGCGTGACCTTCTTCATCTGATGTCATTAAGATGTCGCCTTTGTAAACTGGACCTACTACTTTACAAGGTACTCTACCTGCTATTGCAATGTATGGGTGTGTATCATCGTTACCTGCATCTGAGTTCATCATAACTGCTGGTGCTGTTGATACAATACCTATTACTCTGTGATCACATTTTTCTTTTGATGACATAACTTCTTTGTCACCACCTATGATCATAACTGTACCTGCATCGTATTTTTTGTCAGCTTCGTATCTCTCAGCCAAGTCAGCATATCTTGCCGCTGTTGCTGTTAGTGTTGCTACGTTCGCCGCAAAGTTTCCTGATGCATCTCTTTGAACTAGCTTACTAGCTGTGTTCGCCGAATCGGCATCGTTTGTGTGGAATAAACTGTAGAAGTCTGTACCGTCTTCAGTTACCTGCCATTTGTCACCGTCATCGTTAAATCTAAATGTAACGTCTGCCGCTGAACCTCTATCAATGATTAGACCTGATGTATTACTTGTTACACCATTTCCTGATTCACCACTGTTTAACTTAATTAATCTGTCTTTAACTTCTAAGTCAGTTGTGTTGACTGTAGTTGTTGTACCAGTTACTGTTAAGTTGGCTACTTGTACATCACCAGAGAATGTTTTATCTCCGCTGATAGTTTGTGTTCCACCATCTTTTAGATATCTGCCATCGTTGAATAATCTATCACCAACGTGTGCATCATCTGTTGGGTCTGCTACGTTTGTTAATGTGTTACCTGATAGGTCGATGTCATCTGCTATTGCGATAGCATTACCATCTGAACTAGAAATATTCTTTCCAGCTAAGATTGATAAAGTACCTTTAGCTTGAATTACACCACTTGCTGGTGTTAATTCAATGTCACCTGAACCTAGGGCTTTAATTACTATGTTTTCGTCAGTATCACCTGAAATTGTTACGTCTCCTGCTTCGATACCTGCTACTGCTACGTTGTTAATGAATAACGTACCAGGACCTACGTATAAGTCTCTCCACATTGCTGAGGATGAACCTAAATCGTACGTCACGTTCGCAGATGGAAGTAAGTGTGTACCAATCGAAGTTGTACCTAAGTTTGATAAGTCAACCTTTGCTAACTCATGTCCACCTGCCTGTGAACCGTCATGTACGTGAACTGAGTTCCTCGTAGTGTTGACAGTCAACTCACCTGCTAGTCCAGTGAAACTTGAGTGCTCTGTGGCTGTACCTCTTCTTCTTTGAATTGCGTATGTTGCCATTGTCTCTGCTCCTTATAATCGCGATAATTGTAAGCAAAAATGTTAATTATTTGTCTACTCTTGTACCCTTATTTATTGCGGATAGCAAGAAAATGCCGTATTTTTGGCATCAAATGTATTTACATAATTACTTAAATATATTATAATATAATTAAACGAATAAAAATCATATAGGATTTCATTGATGCACATAAATTTAGTATGGGATAAATGGTTAGACACACCTTTGCCTAATGGACTTCACCCCAAGTATTACCCTGAATGGCATACTAAATGGAAGAACAATTATTCAACCAATGTTTTAACAAGGTTTGTTCCTCTTGACCGTTATAATTTAGGATTCTTTCCGCTGTTGCTTTCGTCAGCGTCTATTACTTATAGTGATATAGAGGTTGATAAAGCGGTGGATAACCAGTTAAATTGGTATGTAATGGAACCTAATCACATGGACTTATCATTGATAGTTGAAAATATGTTTGGCAATATATCAGAGCAGGCTATTGAAAAAATGAAAGCAGGCACTATCAAACTTGTATTGTATTATGCCTATGAAGCCTTTCCATTAAATCAAGTTAACTGGATGAATACTGTTGAAAGAAGTCTGGGCTGGCTAGGTATCCCACCTGAAAGTGTTATCTTTATATTTGGTGATCAAAACTTAGGTGCTAACATGGAGCATCTATCAACACAACCAAACTTCTACAATTGGCATTTTGGTAATGCTTTTGTGTTTGATCATTTTGGTTGGGAGTTTTCAGATTACTGTAAAAATCTTGTAGGTAAGTTTGGTACTGATGAATTAGTTGTACCTATACCAGCAACAAGAGATAACAAAAGAAATAAAAAGTTCTTGTGTTTGAATGGTGGAGGCAGGCCACATCGTAAATGGCTAATGACAGAATTAAAAAGAAATAATCTATTAGAAGAAGGTTACGTAAGTTATCTAAACAAGTTTGATATTCCTTATCAACCAGAAGAGTTTGTTTGGTATCCAACTGTTAGAGCAACCGGAGATAGAACTATGATTGATATATTAGAATATCATCATAAGCATGGAAACAGTATTGAAGAAAAATTATTAGATGTTGATGCTTCACAGGACGCATGGCATAATAGAGGAATGACAGCATCACATTATGCAGATAGTTACTTTAATGTTACATCAGAAACTTGGCCTGCGGAGCCATCGTTTTTTGTTACTGAAAAAATATTTAAACCTATTGTAAACTTACAACCTTTTATAATTGTAGGCCATCCTGGACTACTTGCTTATCTTAAAGACAAAGGATTTGAAACATATCCTGAATGGTTTAACGAAGAGTACGATGGTATAACAGATCATAAGAAAAGATTACATATGGTAATGGAGAATATAAAAAGAGTTTCATCATATAGCCATGATGAGTTACATGAAATGTATAAAAAGAGTTGGGACAAACTCTTACGTAATCGACAAAGGTTTTTTGATTATAACTGGCTATCAGACTTTAATGAATTAGTGGAGGCAATGAAGAAAATATGAAAATTTTATTAACAGATATAGACGGAGTAATACTAGACTGGTCAGGACATTTTAACAAGTATCTAAAAACTTATTATCCTGATTTAGGATTAATGAATCCTACTGAGTTTGATCAAGCATCTGACATAGCAAAAGTTATGCACAGATTTAATACTTCTGCATGGTTAGGTTGGCTACAACCTTTAAGAGATGCACAAGAAATATTACCAAAGTTTAAAGAAGCAGGTTATGATATTATATGTTGTACTGCAATGGGTGATGATCCTTATTCACAAGCATTAAGAAAAGTTAATTTAGAAAATGTATTTCCAAACATGATAAGCAGAATGGATACAACAGGCTTTGGTGTACCTAAAGCTGAATGGTTATCACAGTGGAAAGGTTCTGGTGCTGTATGGGTTGAAGACAAATGGGTTAATGCTAGAGCAGGTGCGGACATAGGATTAGAAACTTATCTAATGAAACAATCTTATAACTCAATGCACGACTACAAAGGTGTTGAGAAAGTAGATAACTGGACTCAAATATATAATAAGGTAGTAAAATGAAAATAGCATTTACAGGCAGACCAACGTATGGTGTAGCTGAAGCATGGAACAAATATACAAATTATGAAACTGATTTCTTTTCAAGAACAAATGCATGGAACTTTGATAAACGGGAACAACAAAGAGAGTTTGCAAAGTTTATGGTAGAACAAGATTATGATGTATTTGTAAACAGTTCGGCTTTGTCTAAATTTAATCAAACTAATCTATTAAAAGAAGTTGTAGAGATTTGGAATGAAGCAGGCAAAGGTGGAAGAATTATTTGTATTGGTTCAACAGCTGATAGACATAACAAAGCCACAGAATGGGTTTACCCAACACAGAAAAAAGCTCTACGAGAATATTCAGCATCACTTTCAATGAAAGGTATTTGGGATAATTGGCCTGTAAAGGTAAGTTATATTTCATTTGGTTCTCTACAGACCAAACAAGTTCATGCCAAACATCCTGACAGAACATTAATGGAAATGAAAAGAGTAGTTGAAACTATCGACTATATTATTAATCAACCAACAGATACTTTGATATCTGAAATAAGAATTGATCCAATACAAAATGTTTGATTTTTGGACTTCTATATTGTTTCTGTGTATTGCATTACCAATCTCATTGATTATAATGGCTTTATTGGGATATGCAGATGCAAAACAACAAGAAGATAAGGTTGACAAACGTCGATAGATATATTATATTAGAAGCATATGGGAAAGCAGACTTATAATTTAAATGATAAATCATATTCTGCCAACACCTCTGATAGTAAAACCACCAAAGAAGAAATGGATAGAATGATGAAAGAATTTCTAGCCACCGGTGGTAAAGTTCAGAAATTACCAGCTGGAGAAAGAACTCCAGACGGAAAACTAAAGAAAAAGGAAAGAAGATGAAGTTAATATTAACAACAATTTTTACATTGTTATTTGCAACGTCAACTTTTGCCGCAGATATCACAGTTGAGATGTTGAACAAAAGAGCATCTGATAATGCCAGAATGGTATACTCAGAAGACATTTCAAGAATTGATGTAGGTGATACAATCACTTGGGTACCAACTCAGAAAGGACACAATGTTCATTTCTTAGCAGGACCAGATGGTTGGGAAATTCCGAAGAAGAGTAAATTCAACAAAGAAGTTTCAATCACATTTGATGTACCAGGTGTATACTTTTATCAATGTACACCTCATAAGTCAATGGGAATGATTGCTCTTGTTGTAGTAGGCGGAGATACATCAAACAAAGATGCGATTGCAAAAGTTAAAACGATGGGTAAATCAAAGAAGAAACTCAAAGCATTGATTGAGCAATTATAATGAATGTAGAACAATACCTAAAAAAGATCCCAGAGTTCAAAGGAGCAAACTGGTTAATAAGAATACCACTTGCATTAGTTTTTATATTACAGGGTTTGCAAAAACTTCCTGTGAATATTGAAGATGCTGAAGCATTTGGATTGCCAATGTCAGTTTGGTTCTTTGTTGCATGGGGAGAGCTCTTTGCAGGTATTGGTCTTTTAGTAGGAGGATTGACCATCGCACTAAAGGACGGCGTAGGAGATGTACTGACTAGATTTTCTGGTATAGTCATCTGTGGTATTATGACAGGAGTCATACTAATACAACAACCAGAAAGTATTAGTTATGTTCTGTTATACGAACACTTTCACCTTATGCTGTACTGTGGTGGTTTATTCTTCTCTTTAAGAGGTAACAGAGTTAAGTAATGAATAAAAAAGAATTACTAAACATTATTGCTGATTTAAAACAAACTATAGAAGATCAAGCCTTAATCACAAGAAGAACTATTGTGAAAAATGCACAGAAAGGTGACTATCTTACTCTAAGAAGTAAGTGGCTGAAGTACGAAGAACGTATGAAACACGAACAATACATGAGAAGAAAGTATCCTGCGGTAAATAATGCATATAAACAATACAAGATTCTTATAAAAATGGTAGGAACTGAAAAGAAAGTAAAACGTAATGGCTAAGAAGTCAAGCAAAAAATCTTATGAACTTAAGATGCTAGTACCAGAAGAGAAAAAAGAAACTGGAACTAGATATTATGTTAAGAAACCTACCAAAGGAGAGAAGAGGCAAGTGAAACTGAGAATGAGAAAATTTGATCCTGTTCTTAGAAAACACGTTTGGTTTAAAGAAGTCAAGATGCCTCCACATTCAAAATAATGCAATGCAAGTGGCTAGATAATCATATCAGTTTAGAAAGTACAGGGCAGGTACGACCTTGTTGTGCCTGGCGAAACACAGGCAAAGAAATTACAATTACTAAAGACGCACCAACATACTATAACAGTACAGATTTTTACAAAGACATTTCTAGTAAACTACGTCAAGATAGATGGCCAGATGGTTGTACTGATTGTGAGCTAGAAGAAAAGCATGGCCAAGTCAGTATGCGACAAGAAGGCGAAGAGATATACGCCAAACAAGGTTACACAGATGCTGAAATAAAGTTTGGTAACCTGTGTAATTTAAAGTGTGCAATGTGTAGTCCATATAACAGTAGCCTTATTGATAAAGAGTACTCAGCGATGCGGAAACAGGGTTTAAAGCACGAATTAATTAGGAGAACATCTCCTATGATTAACACATGGTATGAAGATCAAGAGATGATAGAACACATCGCTAAACAGATGAATGAAAGAAAACAGATTAGATTCACAGGCGGTGAGCCAACCATCAACAATTATCTTATCAACTTTCTAAATGCATTGACAAACAAAAGAATTGCAATACAGATTACAACAAACGGAAACAATTGGCCAACCAAATTATATGATGCTCTAGAACCGTTTGACAAAAAGAAAATAATAATCAGCATAGATGGTTATGGAGAACACAATGAGTATATTAGATATCCATCTAGATGGAAAAAGATTCAAAAGAATATAACTGAAATGAAAAGATTAACAAACTTAAACTTGGGTATTGCTACCACTGTTGCCAGTTACAATGTTCATCTCATGCATGAACTTGTAGAATGGGTAAGACAAGAAAAGTTTTATGAACATATTTTTTCTCCTGTGTGGGGACCAAGTATATTCCAACCTTGCAATGCCACTGACGAACAAAAAGAATCATTCAAAGAACTTGCTGACAAATATATTCCAGCAAGAAAAATATTACCAACTGTTATGAGAGACGGTAAGGGCATAGAAAAAACAATAGAATACTTTAAACTATTAGACTCACATAGAAAAACAGACATGGAGATTTTAAAATTAGTTGCGAAGACATGAGTTGGATAGGCAGATGGGGGTATCAAGCAATGGAACTACCACAGTATCATCATAAATGGGACAAGAAATTTGCATGGTGGCCTACCAGGCTAGACTGTGGAACCATGATCTGGTTTGATCATTTCTTTCTCATGCAAACCTATATGCAGAATCCCTACAACGGTACCAAAGGCTATGTTGTTCAAAAGAGAATTTCCAAAGAAGATTACATTTTACGTTTACTGAAAAGATAAATACTGCTTTGATGCGGTATGTCAAAAAGAAATCCCAAAAACGTAAATTCAAAATGCCTTCCTATCCCAATTGGGGATATCAAAAAGACAATCTACTAACTCAATACATTGAAACTCACATTAATCCGGACAAAGAAAAAAAAGTCAAAAAAAAGCCCCGGTCTAAATGGAACTAAATGTTCCTGCCGGGGTAAACAAAAAAGTTTTGTTTGTTAAAAACGCGAAGTCTCTGTAACAGAAGATTTTTAAAACATTTTTAAACGCATCTGCGTCGTTCCTTCTCTGCTTCGCTTTAAGTAAAGGCACTCTTTATATCCTAACTTTTACAAGTATCACGGAAGCCTTTTTGCCTTGCAAGTATATGTAGTTACCACTGACATTTCATGAATAAAACATCAGATAACAGTTAACACTAGTTGAATTCGACAGGAAATTGTAAGAAAAAACCCTCTTTATATAGGTGAGCCATGATGTTTCTCAGCTTTTCTGTGTACACCACGCCAAGTTCACTCCAGGCTGTCAAATGTGACGCCAAATTTATACCACTCATGTAGTTGACGTCTATTTGATGTTCTCTTTCAGCTCTAAAACTCTCGTATGCAGGATGTCTATTCAGTATGTCAATGTAGTTGATCACACAAGAACACCAGCTCTTGTACACTCTTACACCCCACTTTGCGTCCGGATTACCTTTGGCTTTCAAATGCGGAACACTTTTTAGATCCCAGGTTCTAATTCCAAACAGATTGTTGCCTTCCACAGCAAATCTTGACTTTCCCCACGCCGATTCCCATGCCGCTTGGGCAATGATCAGGTCCACAGGTATCTGTTGTGCAAGAGGATATTTGCCAGGGTGTTTGGTATACAGATGATGCACACATTCATAGATCTTGTGTGCGAACTCTCTTTGATCATCTTCATGACCATGTGCCTGCGTAATCAATGGAGCAATCCCGATCAGGATTGCAATGACGATTGCTCTAATCTTCATCATAATATATTTATAGTTACATATTACATGATTTACAGGATTTGTCAAGTGTCAAAGATACCAACTCTGTTGGTATTTCTTCACTAAAAATGGGCGTAAATTGGTGGTCGGCGGCCCTCAGAAGTGGGTATTTCCCATGCTAAACGCCGGGCCACTTCAACGGTGTACACAGATGGACTTCGTCTTGACAATCTAGTAGACCGTTTCACAGGCTTCAAGGCTACATCTACCGTAGATTCATGAACTAGATTCCACGACTTCTCACACCATGCATAGACAGTTGCCAAGTTGGATCAAGTCTAGAACACGTTTGATCACCTTGAATCCACACTACCAACAGCATAACAGCAATCTAGATCAGCCTCTTCCGCCTCTCAACGGTGGCAATGACACAATGAACTCACGCTCAAGAGGGCGTGGATCTTTCCGGCGCGATCACATACATAGTTCTTGCAAATTAGTACTCGCATACAATTTGGCGTGGACAATTTTCTCTACTATGAACTGCTACTGTATCCTTTACATCATTAGCACCTTCATAGTAACAGATATCATCAAGTCGTTGAACTAACCTACAAGCTGTAGTTTTTTTACGTTCTCTGAGTCCTTTTCTGAACTGTTGTTCAAGTGACCATTGTGGTTCGTAGTTGTAGTTCTTGCCGCCTCTGGCAAAAGAATCAGATGGAAGTAGAAGCATTACTATTACTAGGAACGCCAGTTTCCCTCTGTTATTATAATATAACCTATCCATGACACTAATGCGACACAGAGTACAATCAATACTGATATTGCGACTCCATTAATAATTATTTTCTGTCTTTCTTGTTGTGCATATATCTGATCTTGTCTCTGCTTTCTGATCTTTCCTTGCATACGAATCAGTTCGTCCCAAGCACTCAAACCATGTGTTAAAATTATCCATTGTTTAAGTTCTGCCTCCATGGCTTCAGCTTTCTTTTTAGCCGCAAAGGCGTCAATTGCTTCTTCTTCTACTGACTTACTGAATACTAGTTTCCTAAGTAGTGGTGGTTTCTTTGCCATTTTATCTGCGTGATGTACATCAGAGATAGCACCCATCCATCTTCCGATATCGGAGTACATGGATTCTATATCGCGACCTACTTGAAAGCCTGATTTGATTGTGCTAAATGCCGCGGTTGCGGCCGCTATGGCTGTAATTGGATCTATTCTTAATACCTCTCTACTCTTCTCTAGCTACAGGTATTTATTAAATCCAATAAGAAAACTGCTTTCTTAATAGTTCTTTTTGTCTTCTTTCTAAGTCGTAGTGATCAACTGACTGGGCAAGGTATTCATTTTCGTAGTCTGCATTTGATTTGGGAAACTTCATTAGCATTTTAATAATTGCTTTAAACATTTGGCTTCTCTCCTCTTTTTATAGACCAATAAGCATGAACAGGATCTTTTGAATATTCAACACAAGCCAGATACCATATTGGATCTCTCTTGTCAATTTGTCCTGCATACGATGGTGTGAAGGCTTTACCAAAATTTCTAAAAAAACTTATTATTGTACTCATTTCTTTTTATTACTCCTTAACTAATATAATGTAAGGCATTTAGGAACATGACACCTGCAAGAATTCCTAACATACCTACTATAAATAAGACCGATTTGACAACATCCAAAGCTGTTTCTTTTGCTTGAATTACCTTGGTTCCTGAAATCAGATCATTCTCTTCATCTGTGTATGGCCACATGATAAACTCCTTTTATAAAGTTGTATGATTACTCACTACTATATATGCATTTAATCTCAAAAGTCAATACCTAATTTTTGCAAGGCTATCATGCTGTTTTGTAAACAATCTCATTTACCCTACTTTTTTTGAGTGGAATTATAAATACCTTTGTAAGCAACCAATTTCACTTTAATAGGAGAAAAAGATGCTCAAAGTATAGCAGAGTATCTCAACGACAAGATGGCAAAAATAATAAAAGAATTGAACCACTGGTTCTTTGATATTTTACATTACTTTGACAAGCCTCATTATGAGCCTTCAAAGCATTACTTAAGAGGTAAGTCAACAAAGGATAGCAATTACAGAGACAAGCACTAATGGATCCAGACAGAAACAACAACCCATATGAGTTTCTTTCCGAAGATAGAGATCTGAAAAACAAAACCCTTCCACCAGCCGACCCAAAAATGTACGTATTAATTGTGTTAATATTGGTATATTTCCTTTCAAAATTAGTCGTATAGCACGATAAATACATATTAGATGAATTATATTATAATATTATTCTTTATATTTCTTGTAGGATGTTCTGGACATCATACAGAACAAATAAGAAACATAGATGGTCAAATAACCATTAGTATAGATACCTCAGGACAATTAAAAATCAACGATACTTTTGTTATGCCAAAAGTAGAAACATCACCTGAAGAAAGATACGTTGCAGATCAACATCCTGTTGAACCGGTGATAGTAAAGGAACTTAATGATTAAAATAGTAATACTTGCTTACCTTATGGGTACATCCCCAATGGCTACTCAGCAAGAATTTCAAATGTATGGTAATTTTTCTACCATGGAAGAATGTAAAAAAGAACTAAACTTACAAACAAGAATGATTGGTGTGTATGATGTTACACATGATTTTGTATTACAAACAGAAGCAAAATATGATTGGGTAGTTGCGGCGTGTGTCGATGAACGTACTAGCGACAGAGGTGCAGAAATATATCCTACATATGATTACGGTAAGCCAGAAGGTGTTGACGAACTTTTAAATACATTAAAAGACGCTACTCCTGGCTTAAACGTTTAATTAATTTGCAAGTGGGTTTGTTGATTTTAATCTGATTTGCTCAATTTTAGAATCTTGTAGTTCATTCTCTTTCTTCACGATAGCAACATCTTTTTGAGCTTCTTTTAATTCTTCCCATATTTCATCTACGTCTGCCCAAAGTTTATCGATGCCTTCATCTGATTCTGAACTCATTTTGTCTTCGATAAGTTTTATTCTATCGATGACTTCAACTCTAATATTTGCAATTTTATCATTTACAGGTGTAAGATCAACAGTTTGATTAACAACATAATCTTTGTTTTCTATTGCTGATAGTCGTGTGTTGAACTCGCCCCAAGCATAAAATCCACCACCAATAGCACCAATAACACCAATTAGTGATGCGTATGTTGATAGTTTATCTATTATTTTCATTTTTAAGTACCTCTAACTCGGCTTCTAGCCTACTAATTTCATCTTGTACAATATTTAGTTTCTCTGTGTGTACAAACATAGGATCATTAGTTTGATAAGCAATTAGTGTCTTATCTTGATATATGGATCTACCATAAGCATTTAATATTGTATCTTCTGCATACCAGTCTGGATTATCTGGCATTTTTCTTGTATCATAAAACTGTGTTTGTGTGTACTCTGTCATATCTGGTTGATCATTGATCATCGCTTGTTGAGTTACCATTGATATAACTTTCAATTTTTGATCAAGATTTTTTAATTTTGCTGTTAATTTTTTAATAATCTTTTCAACTTTTTTAGTAATTTCACCAACTTCTGAATCTACTTCTCCGTCAACACTCGCGTCTGTATTTCCTGCTTCTTCATCGCCGGTGTTCGATTCACCGTCCTCCACTGACTCCTCCACATTACCACTGGACTCTTCTTGTTCAGTAGAGCTCTCTGATGTTGTTTCCTCAGACTCGGTGTCACCCTCTTGACTTTGGGTTTCGGTAGTTGCCTCTTCGTTACCAGCTTCTGATGTTTCACTAGATGCATCTGTTTCACTTTCTGTACTTTCTGGTTCAGTATTTGTTTCAGTTGTTTCTGTTTCTGACTCTACTGCTTCATCACTAGTATTTACTGTTTCTGATTCTGTAGGTGTTTCTTCTACTACTGTATCTGTTTCAACTTCTGTATTTTCTGTTGGTTCTTCTACTGCTGTATCTTCTTCTATTGGCGGTAAAGCATCTGTATTCGTATCAGTGAAACTTTCCATACCACTTTCTGCAAATTCGTTTTCCATTTCATTTGCAATCTCTTCAAAAAATTGTTCTTCTGTAATACCTTCTTCATCTAATGCATCTTGAAACTCGTCTTCTAATCCATTTTCTTCTAACATATCTGTAAATGTATCTTGAACAAATTCTTGTATAGTAACATCTTCAACTGTGCCAAAATTATCTTCAACTTCTATTACTGTTTGTACAATATAAACTTCTTGTTCAGCTACAGGATCTACATCAATAACTTCATTTTCAATTATAGTTTCGATTGACTGATCAATTGACTGTCCGTCATCACCTGTGATTGGTTGTGTGGCTTCATCAATATCATCACCAGCTGTTGTACACGTTGGAGGATTTCTATCTGCACAAAGAGTTACCACTGTTGATGATGTTGAACTTGTACTTGTATCTCCGGCTGTAGTAATAGATAACTGAAAGTTATCAACGTCTGGACCTCTGTGATAATTATCGTATGTGGTTCCATCTGTTTCATTGTACATTTCAGATCTGATTGTGATATCATCGGCTGTGTTTGATGAGTGTGTATACACATTTGTTTCGTTACTCCATGAACCACCGTTCATTCTTCTACCTGTTTCGTGATCTACAATAACTCTTGTTTGAGTTGTTACGTTGCCATCACTGTCAGTGATAGTTTGTTTTATTGTTAAAGTGTTTTTAAGATTGTTCCAAAACCATATGTCTGCTGATTGAGTTGAAGTAAATCCCTCATTTATTTGTGACTTTGTTAAATGTCCGTCACCTACTAAATCTGTATCTTGATAAACGTTATCTGCAGGGTCACCTTCAAAAGCATAAACACCTCCTGTGATGTCTTGTCCACTTGCTGGGTTACCCATGTTTTGACCAAACATTCCGTGAGTATGTAGATGCTCATCACCACTCCAACCAGTGGTAGTGGTTACTTCATTAGGATCTGTACCTGTTCCAAATGTTGAATTAGTTAAAACGTTTCCTGTTGTTGTGCCTGGGGTAGTGGTAGTCGTGGTGGTTACTGTTGTACAGGTTTGATCACCAAGTGCGTTTTCTGTACACGTTGTTACTGTTGTAGGATTTGCGTAAACATCTGTATTCTGAATAAATGATTGAATAGCCAACAATGCCAAGACAAAGAAAAAACTTTTTACAATATGTCTTGTCATTAGAAGGCTACTCCAAATAAGATTAAACCCGTGACCAAGAGGATTGACCTAATTAGTCCTGGGACTTTTTTTCTTCAAAACCCTCATTGTCAACGTGTGGCTTTGCTGGTGGTACTATAACTTTATCACCAAACTCATTATGTACAGATGGTAGTTCTTGTACAGTAACTTCAGCTGGCATTAATGATTCAGCATCTTTAAGTAACTGTTCATTCATCTGTATTAATTCTTTGATTGTTTTTTCGAGTTTCTTATTCTCTTTTGCAATCGATTTGATGTTAGTTTTTAATGACTCATTCTCACCAATGATACCTTCGTCTTTTGCAATTCGCTCATCAATTTTTAAACGATCGTCCATCTTCTCAACATACTTGTCGTAATCTGGTCTTTCAATATCGTATTTGTTCCATTGTGCTTTAGCGTCTTTACCAATTTTACCTTCAAATGGACATGGTGTTCCTGCTTGTTCCATTGCTTCAAACACTCTTGGATCTTGACAGAGCATTGCCACTGCCGCTACCTTCATGCCATAATCATTTAAAAGTTTTGAAAGTTTCATTCTTTCACAGTTCATGTCTCTTGTTGTTGAACCACCTGATAAACCAACACCTGGTAATTGTAAACCACCTGATCTACCAACTGCACAAATATCTTGTGAATAAGCACTCATACTTGGTGCACCTGCAGAAGGTACTGGTATTGTTGACTTGTTATTTGTTGTATTAGTAGTATCGTTGTTGGTAGTAGAACTGCTAGAAGATCCTGATTGATAAGTTGTAGTAGTTTCAGCCGCATAACCGCCTGAGATCGTAGTATTACTACCTGAAGTATTTGTTTGTGAATTGGTTGTTGTACCTGAATTGGTTACATCAGCCCAAGTCGGACTCGCAAAAATAACGATCGCCATCACAGCAATCGCTGAAATAAATTTGTTTAACATGGTCGCACTCTCTCTGCTTTTTATAACTCTTATAAGTTGTTAACTGCTAATATTTATAAAACATGGGTGTTAAAGTAATAACTAGTTTTTATGGCCTCATAGACAAAATCTATTATACTTCTTTGTAAAATTGTATATTGATTCCATTCTTCAACCAGTTTGTAAACTTAGGATTGTTCATACTGGCGTGTACTTGACAAGCATCAAACAACATGATATCTCCTACTTTGTGATGTAGTATAGTTTCAATGCCAAAACCTCTAAAGTTTTCCTTGTCTATGTGTGGAAAACTATCATTGTTCCAATCATTATAATCATGCTCACCGTCTAATGGCTCACCTAGGATGTCAACTAGTCCATCATATGTTTTTGCAAGTTTGTAATCAGATTCAGCTGAGTCACCAAGTCGATCAAATGTTACAGAATGACCTAAACGTCTTTGCTTCATAAATGCTGTTGAAGTAAATTCATCTGGATGATGTGTAATAAACAAAGGCATAACTACACTCTTCCAAGGTACAAGATTTTTATACATATTATATCTTGATTCATCATGTATACACTCTTGTTCTGTAAGTAAGTCTACATGACAATCATGTGGTTGTGTAGTAATATAAAAATTACCTGTGTGTTCTTCAGCATAATCACCTAGTAGCTCTTTGAACTTCTTTTCTACAAACTCTACATTCTCAAACAAATCATTTATAGCAACCACAGGCTGAATATTTGATCCGGTGGCACTTGCTTTTACTCTTTTTGCATTCTGAAATTGATATTCTAACAATGTTTGTATTTCATCTTTAGTCCAAAACTTGTCTACAGTTTTAGCTACTTCAAAACGATCTACTATATCTTTATGATATTGTTCGCAATTTTCTTGGTACTTTGTTTTATACATCTTTGAATTCCGGTATCAGTTTTCTAAAGTCTTGATTTCTTATCTTGTCCATTGTTTTTGTATGATCAATAAATTGTTTGAAAAGCTCTGGATTGCTACGTTGTCTTAATCTTGTTATAACATAATTTACTGCTTTAGAAAATACTTCATCTTTAAAATTATGATTCTTTAACTTTTCAATTAATGGTTGTTTTATATGTTCTGGTATGTTTCTTATATCTAACATCTCTGGTTCGTCAACTAGTATCATACCAATATAACCTTTTGGATAGCATTTACTTTCTTGAATAAACTTTAGTATCTCTAAAGAATTAAAAACATTGTAGGAACTAATACATGGTGTAATATATGTATTGTTACGACTTTTTTCTTTTATCATATTGAGTACTTCATTAAATGCATTCCATTTGTGCGGATATCTAACATAGTCATAGGTATCACCTACTCCGTCCATGCTTACTGAAATATGATGTTGTTTAAATTTAGATATGTTTTTCCATAGCTTAGAATTTTTTGCTGTTGCATTAGTAACCATAGTAAAATTAATTTTATCTGAGAAACCTTCATCTACCATATAGTCAACTAATCGTAACACCTGTGGAATAATAGTAGGCTCGCCGCCTGTGAACTTAATCTTCTTTAGTGTAGGCAGTTTCATTCTTACCCAATCATAAAACTTGTCATCAAGCCACCATTTGTAATCACGTTCTAAATGTCTTTTAGCTTTTTTGTAAGCATCAAGGGTATAAGGATCGGCTATGGTATCTATGTTGTTATCAATTTCTTTATATAACTGACTTGAGTTAAGTGGACTACACATTCTACATTTCAAGTTACATAAGTTTCCTAGTTTTAAATCTAAAAATCTTATGTCTTTTTCTATTTCGTCAATTGGTCCTAAATTAAAAAGTCCTGTTTGTCTTAAACTTTGAATGTCTTCTTTTTCTTTGTTCCAACAAGTTGAGCAGGCACTATGTTTAACGTTGCTACGTAAAGTTTGTTCTATTTGATTCCATTCATTAGATTTAGTTACTTCTATAGGATCATTAAACTTATCATTTTTTGAAATTCTATCTCCTATTTCATGATCAGTTCTTAACTCACAACAAGGCTTTACATTACCATTCGGTTGTATTGTTAGTGAATGGTAAACATGAGGACAAATAAATTTACTTGTTGATTCTGGTGTTTCCATAATGTATAACCTTGCAACCGGCTACATCAGGACACTTTCTCCAAGGGTCAACAATAACTGAACCTGCAGGGAATATCATTTCTGTTTTCTTTTCTGGATCAGGATCTAAACAACCTAAGAAAGTTGTTTCAGGATCGTGTCCTAAAAGATATGTAGCTGGGCCTAAATCAGCCGGTGGCTTATCGTTTGTGTATGGATCATCATAATAGACTTTGGCACCATGCTTTTCAACATAGTAACCTACAAGAATACTGTAGGATCCATCTTCATAATGTACGTGAGGCTTGTATGCCTTACCAACAATAACTACAGGTAGTTTGTGTCTTAATAACTCTTTTGCTAGGTTTTCTGCTTGTACTTCTCTTGCCATCATAATAGCATCAAACATATCGTAACCTAATCCTAAATTTTCAGCCATATATCTTAAAGCAATATTATCTCTAGGGTGACAGGCTCCGCCATCTCCCATACCTGCTGTCATATATCTTGGACCCATAATTCTTTGATCTGATTCTTTCAATGCGTTTGTTACGACATCAACATCAATGTTTCCTTGTTTCTGTGCAACATCTTGAATCATGTTTACTAAACTTAATTTGGCAGATATAAATGTGTTGTAGAAAATCTTTATACATTCACATTCGTCCCAAGTACCAACAATGTATCTTGGATTATTTTCCATCATAGGTTTATAAAAATCTATAAGTTCTTTTGCATCACCTGTTTCTGATCCGTCATCTGTACCAATCATTAGCATCTCCGGATTAACAAAATCCCATGCTACTGTACCCATAGCAATCAAGTAAGGATTGTAAACAAATCTTGCATTTGTTATTCTTGGATCTAGTTCTTTACGTACTGTGCCTGGAAGTACAGTAGATATCAATACAACCAGTTTACTTCTATCTGAATATTTGTTTACTTCATCTAAAATGTTTTTTACAATAGTATAATCAAAATCTTTATTTGGTAAGTGATGTGTTGGCTGTCTACCATCATACATTGGATCATGTGGTGTAGGCGCCGCAACAAAAATCATATTAGATTCTTTTACTGCTTTTTCAATCGAAGGTACCATTTCAAAATTGCTTGGCGATCTTGGTAGAACATCATATCCTACTGTAGGATAATGTTTTGCCATTACTTCAGCACAGGCTTGTCCTAGCTTACCTACGCCAATCATTGCTACCTTTGTTGCTGTTTTATTAATAACTATTGTTGGTTCTTGTTTTAAAGAATCCTTTGCTGTAATTACTTTTTTGTTTTCCATTATGAATATACCTTTATATTGTGTTTCTGCTCAAACCTATCAGCATCTTCTCTTGTATTTACTAATGGTTCACCTTTAATGTTTAAGCTGGTATTCAAGAGCATTGAACAACCTGTCTGCCTTTTCCATTCAGTTAATAGTTGGTAGAATCCAATGTTATCTTCTGGCGATACTGTTTGAACTCTGCTCGATCCATCTACATGAATGATGCCAGGATACCTTGTTGGGTTTTTTGCGTAACCTGTAAATTGCATATAAGGTGATTGATCAATTGGCAGACTAAATTCGTTTTCACAGTCTGTAGAAAGTATAGCTGGTGCAAATGGTCTAAACTTTTGTCTTTGTTTTACTTCATTCACTTTATCTTTTACATTTGGATTTCTTGGGTCTGCTAGTAATGATCTGTTACCTAATGCTCTAGGACCAAACTCTGCCCTACCATTAGCAATTCCAATTACTTCTCCTCTTAACATAGCCTTGATTGGCTCCATAATAGGATATTCTCCACTTATGTTTGTACCTAAGTAAGGACCGTTCCATTCTACTGCATGATTGTATTTTAATAATGCGGCTCCAAGTGAGTTACCTGCATCTCCTGGACAAGGCATAATCCATAACGAATCTACAAGTTCAGCAACATAACTATTTGCTACACAATTTAATGCAACACCTCCACCATACACAAAGTTTCTTACTCTGTTACCTGTTAGTGCCATAGCTTGTCTAAACCATTTTGTAACTCTTCTGTGTGTTACTTCTTGAATACTTGCCGCCAAGTCTACATCTCTTGCACTAGGAATATAATCACCAATACCAATGTGTGGATTTATTTTTAACTGTGTAAGTTTTTCTGGATTAAAGAAATCAGCTTCTATTTTTCTTGCATGATATGGCTTACCAAATGCCGCCATTCCCATTAATATATACTCTTCTTCATTTGGTCTTAAACCTACTCTCTGTGTAAAAGCTGAATAAAGAAGACCTAAAGAGTTTGGATATGATTCTGTGTGCAATAATTTTAACTTATTTGGATATTGATATAACCACATTGAAATACAATCCCACTCTCCTACTGCATCCATAACCATTACAATAGCATCTTCAAATGGAGATGTAAATGCTCCTGCGGCCGCGTGTGCTTCATGATGTCTAACATAACTTATCTTTGGAACTTTTTCAAAGAACTTTTTTAGATAAGGTTTTGGTAGTGTGTCTTTACCAAATACTTCTTTCCATTGTCCTGCCCATGCTTGTCTTGTTTTCTTTAGCCATGGCTTTTCATACCAAACTATTTCATCTGGTTCTCCATAAGTTAATGCCTCTTCAACTATTTCATTGTTAAGATAAGGATCATTTTTTATTCTTGAATATCTTTCAGAATGTGCCGCAAATACTATTTCACCATCACGTAAAACTGTTATTGCACCATCGTGTCCTAAAGCTGTTATACCCCAAATTATCATTTCTACTCCTACGGGTGTGCTGTCCAAACAGTCATACCTAATTTTGTTTCTCCAAATTCCATTGCTCCTGATACGTGAAGTTGCGTACTATCCCAAGTTAGAGCATCACCAAGTTGCCAATCATATATGTCAAAAATTTCCATACCTTTTACTAGATTTCGATCAACATGATTTAGATACTTATCATAAACTTCATCACTGATTAAATCTTCTGACTGCAAGTTTTCAATATAGTTTCTTGTTTGTTCATTATCTCTATTCCAATTTAGACAATCGTTACCAAAATAAACGTTGTCAAAAAGTACTGTACTTGTTACTTTAGATTTTATTTGTAAAGGAAATACAATAGTTCTCCATGGATAATATTTGTGCTGTTCGTTTTCTTCTAGCCAATCCCAAAACTTGTTTCCATTATTTGTTGGTGCCGCAACAGGCTGAGTCTTAACTAGATTCCAATTATCTGTGTGTACTGTATCCCACTTCCTACCATCGTTGTGTACAAGATACATTCTGCCTGCTATTAGTCTCCATGCTTTTGTTTTTAGTATTTCATTTACATAAGGTCCAACAATGTGTCCTAGTTCTTCCCACTTCCACGGAAATCTTAAAGTTTTACCTTTACCATGTTTGGCTCCACCACCTGCTGATATTTCTCTATCTGCTCTGTTCTCTTGCCAAAAATCAACTATCTGATTTATATCAGACTTATCCATAAAATTTGTATACTTGCTTGGAACTTTATAATTCTTTCTCATAAAGTCAATGTCTTCTTGTGATCTCATTCTTGGTAATTTATTGACTGTCCACATTGTTATAATCCTTTTGTAGTATTTATTGTAGGACAAACTGTGATATCTTTTACTCTATGTGGTTGTTTAATAATCCAATCAACAATATCAGCAATATATTCTGGTGACATTTTTGTTTCAGTTACATCTTTTATTCTTGGTGTATCAACATAACCTGGTCTGACATTTGTTACATTGAAACCTTTATAAAATAATTGTTCTGATGCTTTATCTAATGCCGCCTTGTATACTGGATATCTTCTTTTATCTTTCTTTATTCCGTCAGCAGAGTTACTTGATATGTTTATAATGTGTCCTTTAAATTCTTTGGTTAATTCATATAATAATTCTATTTGTGCATTGTCATAATAAGCATTATTAATAAAAACATCACAGTCTTTTGATTCTCGAGCAATACGAACTCTGTGTCCATATAAATCTATGTCATACCCAGTAGCACGTGAGAATCCAATAGCATCTGGATATCTGTCAAATATTGCTTTACCTATGCCTGTTGTGTGTCCTGTTATTGCTATTTTCATTTTATGTCCTGATACAGATATGGATTATATTTCTGTAAATATTTTTCTGCTTTTGCTATCTCTGGTACTATAACATCTCCACCAAAGATTGTCGAACCTACATTTTGCCAATTTTCTTCTGTGATATAAAATTGCCTGTCAAAGAACCCAGCTGGTACTATTTCAACTCTATCATATTCTGGATCTTTTCCGGGTATTGGATTGTTTAATCTATTTAACATTTTCTTTTTGTGTTCTTCATCTCTATATTTTGTATGATATATATTTGAAGCATTCTTATTAAGAACTAACCATGCTTCAGTTAGATTACCCATCCGTAGTCCTAGCTTGGCATAGTGTTCATCACAATGATGTACAGTATTATCAATTAGGTATGCTGTCTTAGATTGTAAATTTGGATAGGCTACTGTCTCGTGTCTGAACTTACCAAATCTAAACAGTATACTTCTTTTATCTTTCTTTACAGGATCTACTGAATGCCATGTGTAACAGTCAGCAGGAATAATATAACAAAGATTCTTTTTATTCTTTACTTGTTTAATCTTATTACCATGCTTACCTAGTAGCCATACACCTTGATCACTGTTGTCTAAATATATTTGGCAAGTCATCAGCCATCTATAGTTCTTTAAATCATTATGTATATCTAAATCTGAACCTGGTTTATCATGATGAAAGTTTACATAAAAACTGTCATGTGATACGTCAACCATAAACACTTCGTTCTTTATTTCAGGAATACTTTCTAATATTCTATTATACAATGGAATAAGTTCTGGTTGATTAAAGTCAGGATGTTCATTGAAGTACTTGTCTATTTCTAATTCTAGTACTAGATTTTTTGTTACTTCATTGTAGTTGTTTGTGTTTCTAAACTGTTCTTCACTAGGAAAGTTTTTGTCGTGGTAATCAAATACTTCTTGCGATAAAAAATTTTCCCATTCGTAATGAATAAAAGGAGTTGAATGTCTTATCATTTTTCTCTTACTCTTTCCCAACAACCATCAAACTGTTGATTAATTTCATCACTAGCAAATACAAAGTGTACTCTTGATGGACCTCCATTTATAAATGTATGTCTTACACAGGTGTTTACCCAGTATAGATGTCCGTCTACTGGAATATGATATATTTGTTTGTTCTCTTGATCTGGAAATAAGAACATTGAATCTGGATTTGTGTCTATAGCAATATGTATTCTAGGTGCTCTATCTCTATGTATTGAATATGCTGTTTTAGACATTAATTTCATTAGCCTGCCTCTGTGTGCTTTTAAATCAAAGCATATCTTTTCAAATATTGTTCCTTGAAACGTAGGATTGACTATTGTAAATTCTCTTTCTTTTTGTTTCTTATCTTTTTTACCTAGTTTACCACAGCCGTCTTTATAAAAGTCTTCACATAACTCACTTCGTTGTACACAGGTTTGATGTGTTCTATTGCCTGGATCATCATGCCCGAACCAATTATGTTCTCGCAAGTCTACAGAAACTTTCTTCCAGTCTTTAACCAACTCATCTATATCATATTTGAGATCTAGTCTTTCAAATATTTTTGTATTATTACCCTTTTCCATTATAACTTTTATCTCCAGGCCATAAAGGCATCTGTGCGCCTTCTTTTCTTTTTGGTATTTTACTATCAGCTGATGATACACAGGCAGGAGTCATACACTTCTGCGGACCATCAAATAGTTTAAAACCGGTTTCAATATATCCAAGTGGTTTGTCCCAACATGAATATGATCTCTTAATAGCACCATCAGGCTCTCTAATGATTATTCCTCTGTAACCTGATGAGCATTCCCAACCTTTGAACTTATTAAATTCAAAAGCATTAAATCTCTCTGCTTGATCCATAAAGTATGGTTTGTTTTCTTGATCTCTAAACTCAACTTGAAAGTGTTGTGGCACACCTTGTGAGTATGTTTGTTTTTGAAATGTTCTATCGTCATCTATTTTAAATGTAGGTTTTGGTCTTTCAACATTCTCATTTTTAACTTCAGTAAATCCACGCTGAGGCATTCCGTTATATAACTTCTCAAGCATTTCATCCGAGTAACCGTGGACGACCTTTGATGCTGTAGGATCTGATTGAGGCTTGAGCGTAACATTAATACCTCTGTTGTGGAAGTATAATGATTCTTCCCATAGTTCATCAAACCATTGGGGTACCATGACTTGGTTAATGGTAACTTGTACATCCCATTCTTGGGCGAAACATAATTTGTCTGCAAAATCTTTTCTCTTTTCTTCTGTGTTTACGTGTTCTCTATGATATGAAGCTGTAATACTAGCTCTGTGGAATGGTGATACTGCTCTGACATAGTCTTCGAACCACTTCATTGGTCGACTACAATTACTTGTCATGTGTACTGACGTGTAATTGGTATTGTCTATATCATTAGCTAGGTGCTTAAGGATATCGAGATAACCAGGATGAAAAGTAGGTTCACCACCAGAGAGGCTGAAATGGAAACTATTAAATCCGCGTTCTCTTGCTTGACGTTTAATTTCATCAATAGTTTTGACGCATAATTCAGTAGGTCTATGATCCTTTCTGTCTGAACGAGCGTACGGCCAACAGTAACTACACCTGTAATTGCAGAACCTACCAAGAAGCCAACTAACAGTAAATAGATCACGGTATAGTAAAGTACGTTGCCCCACACGGACAAGATCATCGAACGGAATTTTTGTAAAATCATATTCGCTCCATTTTAAATCGGCCATCTAGAATCCTTGTTTCTATTAACATATAATATAATACAATATTTATATGGAAAATACAACGGTTATTTTTTATAATTGAAAATCATATGATCAAATGGTATGGGCCTTACCTTGCCTGGATGCATCTCTTGAAAAGGTGCCACTGATCTTTTAGAATTATTATATCCATAGCAAGTCATTACAAAAGGAATACCAGGAATATCAAAATATCTTTGCATATATTTCCAATTAAAACAACCACAAAAAGAGCTCTGTATTCCAAGACTCTGTGCTGTTAATATTGAATTCCAACAACCCAATCCAAGATCTAAATAACCAGTTTCATGTATATCCCATTTTGATTTGTGATCAAAATACCAAACAACAACCAACGGTGCTAATACTTGAGGATTAATATTTCCAAATCGCAAACCTTTCTTTCTCCATCTATCACATTCTTCTTCGCTTTCAGGACAAGGATAATCTTTTAAATCTTTACAGCAGGTGGCAATGTTGTCGTAAAGATACTGCTTGTCTTTTTCGTTGTGTACAATAAAACCTTTGTGTTCATATCTGTGTTGACATGATGGTGGTTGAGTAAAAGCATTTAGTATCTTCCAAATATGCTCTTCCTTCAAGGGTTTATCTTTGATATTATGAAAATCAGAATAATTTCTTCGAGTTTCATATAATTTCTGTAAACTATCGTAATCCATGTTACTTGCTCTTAT
>TARA_B100001057_G_C22871817_1_pt1 | contig 25690 bp, 25 predicted proteins | sample TARA_B100001057 | Tara Oceans TARA_B100001057 (sample SAMEA2621839) | marine metagenome | biome: marine biome (ENVO:00000447); feature: surface water layer (ENVO:00002042); material: "saline water (ENVO:00002010), including plankton (ENVO:xxxxxxxx)" | depth 5 m
TTAGGTTCATCACAAAATAAAAATTTAGGATTCATTACAATAGCTCTGGCAATTGCAACTCTTTTTTGCATACCTCCTGATAATTCAGAAGGCATTTTATTGTTTGAATTAATCAAATTAACTCTTTTAATTACTTCATTGACTCTTTCTAACATTTCCTCCTCAGTTTTAGAAGTAAACATTCTTAAGGGAAAAATAATATTTTCTTGAACATTCATTGAATCAAATAAAGCACTACTCTGAAAAACAATTCCCATTTCCTTCCTCAAAAGTCTCTTTTCTTTACTTTTCAAATCAGTGATTGAAATTTCATTAAAAAATATCTTTCCATCATCAGGGTTGAGAAGCCCCAATAAACATTTTAATAATACAGTTTTACCAGATCCACTTTGACCAATAATTAAATTAGTTTTTCCCTTTTCAAATTTGGCATTGATTTTTTTTAGGATATCTACATTATCAAATGATTTATATAAATTTTTAACACGAATCATCAGGTTAAAAGTATTTGGGTTATCATATAATTTACAAAAATTATTACAACACTAGTCCAAACAAAAGATGTCGTGCTGGCTTTTCCTACCTGAAGAGCTCCACCCTTTAAGTAATAACCGTGATATGCAGGAATCGTTGCTAATAGAAATGAAAAAATTATAGTTTTGATAAATGCATATCTGACATGAAATGGAATAAACTCAATTTGAATTCCCTCTATAAAAAGAGCACTAGAACAAAATCCTCCATAAACACTTGCAATATAACCACCAAAAATTCCTAAAAACATTGAAAATGTTATGACAAATGGGTACAGCAATAAAGCGACTATTTTTGGAAATATTAAATAGTTATATGTATTTATACCCATTACTTCTAGTGCATCAATTTGCTCTGTTACTCGCATCGTTCCGATACTTGATGTGATGTATGATCCAACTTTTCCAGCCATAATAATTGACATGAAAGTTGGGGCAAATTCCAAAATTACTGATTGTCTTGTGGCATACCCTATAAGGTTTCTAGGGATAAGTGGATTACTCATATTTAAAGCGGTTTGAATTGCAACTACACCTCCAACAAAAAAGGAAATGAAGGCTACAATTCCAATTGATCCTAATATTAGGACTTCAATATCTTTGAATATAAGTGGTCTTAAAACTGACCACTTAGTGAATTTCCCGAATATTTTTTGCAGCATTAAAAAATAACTACCAATTTTTTTTATTATTTTCATCTGAGAACAAAATTACAAAAACGATACTCGAAAAAATTAAAAAAATTTAAAATTGATATGAAACTGCATTTATATTCATACCAGCTCCAACGCTAGCAAATAAAATTAAATCCCCTTTTTTAAGACTATGACCGTCATAATTGGAATTAACAACTAAATCATATAAAGTTGGAATAGTTGCAGTTGAGCTATTACCATATTCTTCTATGTTCATTGGTAAAATGTTTTTAGGGGCTTTAATATTATAAAGCTTGAAAAATCTGTTGATTATTGCTTCATCCATTTTTTTATTTGCCTGGTGGATAAATATTTTTTTTAATTTAACAATATCTTGTCCAGATTCATCAAAGCACAATTTCATGGCTTGAGGGACTTTGTTCAGGGCAAATTCATAAACTTTTCTACCCTGCATTTTGATATATTTTGTGTTGTCTGAATTAATACTGTTTGACTTTCCATAAAAAATATAATCTATTTCACTATCATCAGTATACGTAACAGTTTTGTGACTTAATATTCCATTATTATCATTGTTATACTCTGTCACAACTGCACCCGCTCCATCGGAGAAAATCATTCCATCTCTATCACTTGAGTCTATAACTCGGGATAGGGTTTCTGAACCAATCACCAGACATCTCTTGGCTATACCTGCTTTAATAAAACAGTTTGATTGGATCAAACCCTCTAACCATCCTGGACAACCAAAAAGTATATCATAAGCAACACAATTAGGATTCTTTATTTTAAGTTTTGATTTTACTCTTGAAGCAAGTGATGGCATGGCATCAACTTGATTTGAATTTGAACATACATCTCCAATGTTGTGAGCTAAAATTATGTAATCAATTGTTTCAGGATCAATTGATAAGGAGTTTAATGCATTTTTTGCTGCTTCTGCTGCTATATCCGATGAATTTAAATTCTCCGAAATATATTTTCGCTCTCTTATACCAGTTATAGCCTCAAATTTACTTATTATTTCATCATTATCACTGTCAATTTTATTTCCCTTGGCGTCAAGAAAAGAATGCTTTATAAAAGCATTGTTTTTGATAATTTTTTTGGGTATGTAACTACCTGAGGCTATTATTTTTGAATTCATAAACAATTCTAAATTAAAAAAAGGTGCTAAAAAAAAATTGATGATAAAATTTATCGATGATGTTCATTTTTTTTAAAAAACAAATAATTTCTTTTATTCTTTTTTAATTGATTGAAAATCAGCGATTTTATAATCATTAGTAGATGGGCAACTACAAATTAGATTACGATCCCCAAAAGCTTCGTTTACTCTTCTAACGCTTGGCCAAAACTTATTTTTTTCAACGAAATCTAAGGGAAAAGCAGCTTTTTTTCTTGAGTATTTGTATGGCCAATTGTCACTTGTTATCATAGACAAAGTATGAGGCGCATTCTTTAAGATTTCTATATCCTCTGGATTATCACTTTCAATTTCTAATCTGATTGAAATCATTGCTTGGCAAAAACGATCAATCTCAATTAAATTTTCACTTTCAGTAGGTTCAATCATCATAGTACCTGGAACAGGAAAGGAAACTGTCGGAGCGTGAAAACCGTAATCCATTAATCTTTTTGCAATGTCAATCACTTCAATTTTTTTCGCTTTGAAACTTCTACAATCAATTATTAACTCGTGCGCGGAGCGATTGTTTTCTCCAGTGTAGAGTATTTCATATGCCCCCTCTAAGGTTTTTTTTATGTAATTTGCGTTTAAGATTGCAATTTCTGTTGATCTTTTTAATCCTTTTTTACCGAGCATTTTAATGTAACCATATGATATTATACACGCAAGTGCAGACCCCCATGGAGCAGCCGAAATCCCTTTAATAGAATATTTTCCTCCAGTTTTGATTATTGGATTTGATGGTAAAAAATCAGATAAGTGTTTAGCAACAGATATTGGCCCAACTCCTGGACCACCCCCTCCATGCGGAATAGCAAAAGTCTTGTGTAAGTTTAGATGACACACATCCGCTCCAATTATTGAAGGACTTGTAAGTCCTACTTGAGCATTCATATTTGCTCCATCCATATACACTTGTCCTCCATTTTCATGGATTAGTTTGGTTATATCCTTTATATGAACTTCAAAAACTCCGTGGGTTGATGGATAAGTAATCATCAAGGCTGCCAAACTTTCTTTGTATATATTTATTTTTTCTTTGATGTCGTCAAAGTCAATATTTCCGTTTTTATCAGTTTTAATCACAACAACTTTCATTCCTGCCATAATCGCAGATGCTGGATTCGTTCCGTGAGCTGACGCAGGAATGAGACATATATTTCTATTTGAATGACCATTTGAAAGATGGTAAGCTCTTATAACCATTAACCCTGTGTATTCTCCTTGAGCTCCCGAGTTTGGTTGAATTGATGTTGCATAGAAGCCTGTAATTTCATTGAGTTGTTTAGTTAAACTATCTAAAACATACTTATATCCTTTTGCTTGATTGATAGGCGCAAAAGGGTGAATATTGTTCCAATATGGAGAACTCAGCGGAAGCATCTCTGAAGCAGCATTAAGTTTCATTGTACATGAGCCTAGGGAGATCATTGAATGGTTAAGTGCCAAATCCTTTGACTCAAGATTTTTAATATATCTCATTAGTGCTGTTTCTGAATGATAAGAGTTAAAAATACTTTGAGTCATGAAAGTCCCAATCCTTAAGAAGGATTTATTAATTTTTGTTTCTAAACTTTCATCTTCAACAAAATTTGAAGGATTAGAAATATTTTTATACTTATTAAAAACATTAAATATTTTTTCTAATCTTAACTTATCAACTGTTTCATTTAAAGATATAGTTACTGTCTCATTATCAATATAGTTGAAATTTATTTTTTCTTTTTCGGCGATTGATTTGAGTTTGTTTGAGTTGACATTAATTTTAATAGTGTCAAAATAATTTTTGTTTAGTTGTTTGATACCGATATTTTCTAAAAATTTTTCTAATTTTTTTGTGTTTTGATGAATTTTATTGGCTATAAATTTTAAACCCTCTGGTCCGTGATAAACTGCATACATACCAGCCATTACTGCTAATAATACTTGTGCTGTGCATATGTTTGATGTAGCTCTATCTCTCTTGATATGTTGCTCTCTTGTCTGTAAAGCCATTCTTAAAGCAAAATTCCCATCCATATCCTTTGTTTCACCAATAATTCTTCCAGGTATATTTCTTTTGTAAATATCTTTGGTTGCAAAGTATGCTGCATGAGGTCCACCATAGCCGAGTGGTATTCCGAAACGTTGAGTTGATCCAACAACCACATCCACATTGAATTTACCTGGACTTTCTAATAAAACTAAACTCATTAAATCAGCTGCAATAATTGTCTTGATCCCATAAGTATCTAATTTATCATTCAAAGATTTAATATTAATTATATCACCATCTTTTCCTGGGTATTGAAGTATTGCACCAAAAAAATCGTCTGAAAATTTAAAATTATCGGGATTACCAAGAAATATTTCTATACCCAATGGCTCAGCTCGAGTTTCAATTACAGATAGCGTTTGAGGTAAAACTTGACTATGAACAAAAAACTTGTTACGGCTGCAGTTTTTATTTTTTGAGTTATAGAAGTTATATAACATTGTCATTGCCTCTGCTGCTGATGTACTTTCGTCAAGTAACGAGGCATTGGCAATTTTCATACCAGTTAGTTCACAAATAACTGTTTGAAAATTAAATAAAGCTTCAAGTCTGCCTTGAGCTATTTCAGCCTGATATGGAGTATATGCAGTATACCACCCTGGATTTTCTAGAATATTTCTTTGAATTACAGCTGGTAATATAGATGAGTTATAACCTAGTCCTATGTAATTATCAAAAATCTCGTTTCTTTCACCAATTTCCTTGATATGGTTTGAAAACAAGCTTTCACTGATTCCATTTGACAAGTTTAGTTCACTTTTTTTTCGGATATTTTTTGGAATTGTTTCCTCGATTAACTGTTCTAGGCTATCAACATTTAAAAACTTTAATATTTTGTCTATTTCGTTTTTTCTTGGACCAATATGTCTTTCTTCAAATGAGTCTGTATTCATTAATTTTTTTTTTCCAAAATTAATTCAAATTTCCATTTTAATTTTTAAACATTTGCATGTATTTAAAAAATTTTTTCAACTAAAATTATAATAACATTTCTCTTTATTTAGATTTGCTAAATGAATTTAATTATGAATCTTTTTGAGTGGTATTTGAAAACGAATATCCACGTATCAATTTCAGTTTGGTCATTATATAAAATTACTTTTTTTTATATCAATTCATACCAAAACCACTATCTTGATTGGCTTGTATTTACATCCTCGTTTGTTGGTTATAACATGCTAAAATATTCCCCAATTTTATTTAAGAATAAATGTAAGATTCTAAAAAGCCTTGAAATAGTCATTTTTTTTGCTTTTGTTGTAGGTGTTTTTTGTTTTTTTAAACTTGATTTATTAACACAAATTATTTTTTCAATTTGTTTTATTGTTGTTTTTTTTTACTCAACTACATCAATTTTTTCTGTGTTTAGTCTCAGAAGTTTAAAAGGGCTAAAAATTTTTATTATTTCTTTTGTTTGGACAAGTGTTACATATTTAAGTCTGTTAAGTCAAATGGATTTTAAATATGAGTTCACATATATAATACTGGGTATTCAAAGATTTATATTTGTTTTTGTTTTATCTATTCCTTTTGATATTAGAGATGTAAATATTGATCCTCCTGAATTAAAAACAATTCCTCAAACTTTTGGAATTTTAAAAAGTAAGTTTTTAGGAATACTATTATTAACTATTAGTGTTTTAATGTTTTATTTTGTGACAGAAATAAGACCTAGTTACATAATCATTGAAACTATCATTTATATCTTTCTAATTTGTTTATTAATCATGTGCAACAACAAAAAACATCTAAACTTCACAAGATTTTGGGTTGAGGGACTGCCAATAATTTGGTTGGTTGTATTAATTATTTTTGCACGATGCTAATTATCTAATTTTTTAGAACTTTCTATCACATTGTCTGATAACTCCTTCTTGTAGTCGATAATTATTTTTTGTATTTCAAGTGATTCAACTCCGATAATTTGTGCAGCCAAAATTCCTGCATTCTTGGCTCCATTTAATGCTACTGTTGCAACAGGTACCCCGCCAGGCATCTGAAGAATTGAAAGGACAGAATCCCAACCATCAATGGAGTTTCTTGATTTTATTGGAACGCCTATGACTGGAAGTGGGCTTAAAGACGCAACCATACCAGGTAAGTGAGCTGCTCCACCAGCCCCAGCTATAATGACTTTTAATCCTCTTTTATGGGCATTGTTTCCATATTCCATCAATTTTTTTGGGGTTCTATGTGCAGAAACAATATCTATTTCATATTCAATTTTAAATAACTTCAAAATTTCAATTGCCTCTTTCATTATAGGAAGATCTGATTTGCTTCCCATTATTATGCCAATTTTATTTTTATTTTTCATATTATTTGGATATTACTTCTATTATTGATTTTACCTGCTCGGCCGTTTTCAATGCTTCATTTAAGTTTTTATTCACGATAGTAACATGTCCCATTTTTCTGTTTGGTCGTGTTTGTTTTTTTCCATAAATATGTGGATTAACTCCATCTATAACAAGAATTTGATCAATATTTTTATAAGCTACAGGTCCATAAAATCCCTCTTTACCAACTAGGTTTACCATTACAGCTGGAATTTTAATTTCTGTACTACCAAGTGGAAGGTCCAATATTGATCTAATGTGTTGTTCAAATTGACTGGTGTAAGAAGACTCAATTGTTATATGTCCGGAGTTATGGGGTCGTGGTGCAACTTCATTAATAATAACTTCATCAGTTTCAGTTAAAAACATTTCAACTGCAAGAATACCAATGTGTTGTAATTTTTCAGAGACAACTCTAGCTAAATCCTCTGCTTTAGATTTAATTTTTTTTGAAATTTGAGCTGGGCATATGACGTATTCTACTTGGTTTGAGGTCGAGTTAAATTTCATTTCAACTACAGGATAAACTTTTACCTCTCCATTTGTGCGTCGTGCAATTATAACTGAAAGTTCTGATTTTATAGGAACAAGATCTTCTGTTATACATTCACAATTATTCAGCGTTTCGAGGTCTTTATTTGTTTTTACAATTGAAACTCCAAAACCATCATAACCCATCATGGATGATTTCCAAACAAAAGGATAGGAAAGATTGCCCTTTGCAATTGAGTTTTTAAGAGTCTCAAGATCTGAAAAGGTTCTGAAATTAGCTGTTGGTATTTTATTTATCGAATAAAAATTTTTTTGTTTTGATTTGTTCTGAATTATTTTGAGAATCGATGGTTGAGGAAATATTTTTACACCTTTTTTTTCCAATGCAAAAAGAGCTTTGATGTTGACATTTTCTATCTCAATTGTAAGTACATCCATTTCTGATCCAAAATTAAATACCGATTCATAATTCATTAGGTCACCAACTTTGAAATTATCACATGCTAATCTTGCAGGAGCATTTTTATTAGGATCCATAACATGTGTTTGGATATCCCATTTTCTTGTGGTAAATAAAATCATTTTCCCTAGCTGACCTCCACCTAGGATTCCCAGTTTCTTCTTGGTTGAAAAAAAATTCATCACACTTTTTTTACAAAAATACACATATCTTTTGGTGATTAGAAAAATGCAGAACAATTTGGGTATATTTGAGATCAAATAAAAACCCTATGTTAAATATAATATTATTTGGTAAACCTGGAGCAGGTAAAGGAACACAGGCTGAATACATTAAAAATACTTTTAATTTAATTCACATCTCAACCGGGGATTTGTTTAGAAAAAATATAGAAAAAAAAACATCATTAGGTTTGATGGCCAAATCCTTTATTGATAATGGTGAACTCGTTCCGGATCAGATTACAATTGACATGTTAAAAAATGAGGTAATAAAAAACAAGAAAGCCAATGGGTTTATTTTCGATGGTTTTCCTAGAACATTATCTCAAGCAGAAGTTTTAGATTTATTTTTAAAATCCCTTAAAATGAATCTCACCGCTACAATATCACTTGATGTTGAGGATTCTGTTCTTGAGGATCGACTGATTAAAAGAGGTAAAACAAGTGGAAGGTTAGATGATCAAAATATTGAAAAAATTAGAAATCGATTTGAAGAATACAATAAAAAAACATCCCCTTTAATAAGTTATTATAAATCGTTAAATAAATTTCACTCAATACGTGGAACAGGCACGATAGAAGATATAAGAAATGAGCTAAATAACTTAATAAATCAATTAAAATTGGATGACTGAAGGTAATTTTGTAGATTATGTAAAAGTTCATTTAAGATCCGGTAATGGAGGAAAGGGTTCAATGCATCTTCGCAGAGAAAAATTCATAACAAAAGGGGGTCCAGATGGTGGGGATGGAGGTAGAGGAGGACATGTAATAATTAGGGCAAATTCTCAGTTATGGACTTTATATAATTTTAAACATAAACAACATTTCTCTGCTGATCATGGAGAAAATGGATCGAAGAACAGGAGTTCTGGTGCACAAGGACGTGATGTTTATTTAGAGGTTCCAATTGGTACAACTATAAAAGATTTGAATGGTAATATCTTGTTTGAACTTGTAGAAAATGATCAGGAATATATTGTTTTAAAAGGAGGTATTGGTGGAAAAGGGAATTGGCATTTTAAATCACCAACAAGACAAACCCCAAGATATGCTCAACCTGGAAAGGAAGGGAAATTACTAGATATAATTTTGGAACTAAAAGTTCTTGCTGATGTTGGTTTAGTTGGACATCCAAATGCTGGAAAATCTACATTACTTGCCACAATTACTGGTGCGAAACCTAAAATTGCGGAATATGAGTTCACTACTTTAAAACCAAATATTGGAATTGTTCCATATCGAGATTTTCGTTCTTTCGTTGTTGCTGATATTCCCGGTATTATTGAAGGAGCATCCTCTGGGAAGGGATTAGGTTATTATTTTTTGCGTCATATTGAGAGAAACTCAGTATTGTTATTCATGATACCATCCGACACTAAAAATTTAAAAAATGAATTTGAAGTACTTACTTCTGAATTAAGAAAATATAATCCTGAATTGCTAGATAAAAATTTTGCAATTGCACTAACAAAGACCGATCTTCTTGACAGTGAGTTAAAACATGAATATGAAAAGGAAATGAAATCTGTATTCAAAAATATACCACACTTTATGATTTCGTCAATTTCAAAATTTGGACTAAATCAACTGAAAGACGGCTTATGGAAATTATTAAATAATTAAATCTTTTTATGCTGTTTGTTTACACTCCAAAAATAACACCCAGGTTAGGTTATATTTTTAGACATATTTTTTTTAGAATGCTTGATATAAAAATTAAAATGACTAGTTCTATTGAAGAATTTGTTTCTCATAATGGTCCTAAAATAAGTTATTCAGATAAGCCTTTAGGAAATGAATTATTCTTTTATCGTTCAAAAATATTAGTCGATACTGGGATTCAGGATATTTCCCCAGAATTATTCAATTGGAAAGGACACGTGGTATTTTTTAAAGTTCCTGAAAATTCAACTCTTCCGTTTGATGTCTTTGGAGCAAGTTTTTATCTGATAAGTAGATACGAGGAATATTTGCCACACATAAAAGACTCCACGGGTAGATTTATGTTTAAGAATAGTTTAGCGCATCAAAATATGTTTTTGGAACTACCACTTGTTGATATATGGATTAGTGAGTTAAAAATAATTATTAATAAAAGGTTTAATGATTTAAGCACTAAAATGCATTTAAAAAAACCTTTTTTACCTATTCTGAGTGTTCCACAGCAATTTAAGTTTTTAAATAAATCTATTATTTCATCTATATTCCAATCTCTTCAATCCATATACAGGCTGGATATAAAGTTGTTGCTTAGACAAGTTCTAGTTCTAGCCAAAATAAAAAAAGATCCATATGATCAATATGACTTTATAATTAGTTTTTTTAAAAAAAATCATATTGATTTTTTAACTTTTTTTAAATATTCAAACAAAAGTTATAATATTGGATCAGTTTCTTTATTGAATAAAAATTATAAACTTTTAATTAAAAATTTTTCAGATCATAATTTTGTTGGACATCTTGTCTCTTATTTTGGACAATTGGATTCAATTGTTTTAAAAAAAGAAAACAGAAACTTACAAGATTTGATTCATAGAATACCCAATAAGATTATGCTTAATAATGGCATAATATCACTATCAAAAATATATAATGATTTAATAAATAATGAAATTTTTGAAGATTACAGTATGTGTTATAATGATAAAATTGGTTTTAGAGCTAGTACCTCAGTCCCATTTTATTTCTATGATTTAGTGAATGAATCTCAAACTAAACTAAAGATTTTTCCAATTGTTTCAACAGAAGAATCAATAAGAAAAGAATCTAGTTCTCAAGTTTTCTCAAAATTAGATAGAATCTTCTCTTTTCTTCCTTTGGAAAATTCTATTTTTTCTATTGTCTTTACAGCAGGAATATTTAATAAATACCAAGAAAATAAAAATTTACGTTCCTCGTTTTTGAAATTTATAATAAAACATGGGAAAGTTAGGTAAACTTAAAGCTATTTTTTTTGATTTAGATCATACACTTTGGGATTTTGAAAGAAATTCTAAATTAACTTTTAAAGATATATTTAATGACTATACCTTTCCATTTGATTACTTGTTTTTTTTAGAGTATTATGTTCCAATAAATCATAAGTATTGGGACCTGTACAGTAAAAATAAGATTAGTAAAAAAGAACTTAGAACTATTCGTTTTAGGGAGACTTTTGATATTCTAAAATTTAATTATGATGATCATTTTTTGAACGATATTTCAAACAAGTATATCAATTTATTGCCAACTAAAAACAAACTCTTTAAGGGTGTAAAAAAAATGCTTAAAACCCTCTCATCTAAGTATAAGTTACATATAATAACTAATGGTTTTGACGAGGTTCAACAAAAAAAAATTAATTTATCAGGATTATCTAAATATTTTGGTGAAATAATAACTTCAGAAAGAGCAGGTAAAAAAAAACCGAATCCAAAGATATTTGAATATGCCCTTAATTTAACTCATAATTCTGCTGAAAATTGTTTAATGATTGGAGATAATTTTTTCGCAGATATCTGTGGGGCAAAAAGTGTGGGAATGAATACAATACATTTTAATTCAAATTTCGAAGATTATCATGATATTTGTCCTATTATTTACTCCTATAAAAACATAGATGAAATAATTAATAAACTATAAATAAAATGAATATAAAAAATGCTCAAAAACAAGTGGATAATTGGATATTAAAATATGGTGTAAGGTATTTTGATATCATGACAAACATGGTCCAACTAACGGAAGAGGTTGGTGAGGTTGCAAGAATAATTTCAAGAAGATTTGGAGAGCAAAGCGAGAAAGATTCAGACAAAAATAAAGATTTAGGAGAGGAACTGTCTGATGTACTTTTCGTGGTATTATGTATAGCTAATCAAACAGGAATCGATCTAGAAAAGGCCTTTAGTGAAAAACTCAAAATTAAATCTGAAAGAGATAAAGACAGACATGATAAAAATTCTAAACTAGTTTAAAATGGATGTTAAGCTAGAAAAAATTAATAGAGATTTGGAGGGTGAAGTATTTATAAGCGGTTCAAAGAGTGAGTCAAATAGGCTAATTCTTTTAAAAGCTCTTTACAATAATATTGATATCAAAAATTTATCAAATTCTGAGGACTCCATTCAGATGATGAATGTATTAAAATCAAGCAACAAGGTTTTGGATATTAATCATGCTGGAACAGCAATGAGGTTTTTGACATCATATTATGCGTTTAAACCAAAATCAAGAATTGTTTTAACAGGATCAAAAAGAATGCAAGAGAGGCCAATTTCAATATTAGTAGATTCCTTAAGACAAATTGGAGCTTCAATTGATTATGTTAATAAATATGGATATCCTCCTTTAAAAATTATTGGAAAAAAACCACACAGTAAAATAGTAAGAATTTCTTCAAATATAAGCAGTCAATACATTTCATCTTTGATGCTTATTGCACCGAAACTAACTGGTGGTATTGAAATTAATTTAAATGGTGAATTCGCATCTTTACCATATATAAAAATGACAAAATCTATTCTTGAAAAAGTAAATGTAAAAACTGAATTTAAGGACAAAAAAATAATTGTGTATGCAAAGGAAAAAATTAATGATACATCAATAAAAGTTGAATCTGATTGGAGTTCAGCCTCATATTTTTTCAGCTTAGTAGCATTATCAAACAAAGCGAATTTTAGATTGACTAGTTTTAGGAATAATTCTTTACAGGGTGATTCATGTCTTATGAAAATATATAGAAAATTAGGAGTGAATAGTTTTATAAAAGGAGACAAGCTTGTAATTGAAAAACTAAAAAATTTTATTAAACCGAATTTCATTAAATTGAATCTTATTGATTCACCAGATATTGCACAAACCATTGCTGTAACATGTTTAGGATTAGGTGTTCGTTGTGAATTAGAGGGACTTCATACTTTAAAAATAAAAGAGACTGATAGGCTGATTGCTTTAAAAAATGAGATCAAAAAGCTTGGTGGAAAAGTTGAAATAACTGAAAGTAATTTATTGGTCTATAAAACTAATAAGATTAATAAAAATATCAACATATCAACTTATGACGATCACAGAATGGCAATGTCATTTGCACCTCTTGCTACGATCACAGATATAAATATTTCTGATGCTGAAGTTGTCAATAAATCTTATCCAAATTTTTGGAATGATTTAAAGTCTGTAGGTATTAGTGTTAATATGAAATAAATTAATTTTTATATTTCCTTGACTTCCGGGGTCTCATGTTAGTATATTTGTCGTCAAAATAAAAAAATTATGAAATTATCTGACTTTAATTTTGAATTACCAGATTCATTGCAGGCCCAATATCCTAATGAAAATAGAGATGAGTCAAGATTACTTATCTTAAACAGACAAAACGGAGAAATTCAACACCTTATGTTCAAGGATGTAATTAATTTTTTTGATGAGGATGATGTATTAGTTTTAAATAACACTAAAGTATTTCCTGCTAGATTGTTCGGAAATAAGGAAAAGACTGGTGCTAGAATTGAGGTTTTTCTTTTAAGAGAGTTAAATCAAGAACAAAGGCTTTGGGATGTTTTGGTTGATCCTGCAAGAAAAATAAGAATCGGTAATAAATTATACTTTGGAGATGACGAATCTTTAGTAGCTGAGGTAATCGATAACACTACATCGAGGGGTAGAACTTTAAGATTTTTATTTGATGGTTCTTATGAAGAATTTAGAAAAAAATTAAATGAATTAGGCGAAACACCTCTTCCTAAGTATATAAATAGACCTGTGGAGAAAGAGGATAAAGACCGATATCAAACAATATATGCTAAACATGAAGGTGCTGTAGCCGCACCAACCGCTGGATTACACTTTTCCAAAAACTTATTAAAAAGATTGGAAATAAAAGGCATTAATTTAGCTGAGCTAACACTTCATGTTGGACTGGGTACTTTTAACCCTGTTGAGGTGGAAGATTTATCAAAACATAAAATGGATTCTGAAGAGTTAATTATTGACGAAAGTGCAGTAAATATTGTAAATTCGGCACTTACAAAGAAGAAAAGGATATGTGCAGTAGGAACAACGGTTATGAGAGCTTTGGAAAGTTCAGTCTCTTCAGTTAATACCTTAAAACCTCATAACGGATGGACTCATAAATTTGTTTTTCCTCCCCATGATTTTGCAATTGCAAATTCTATGATCACGAACTTTCATACATCTAAATCTACTCTATTGATGATGGTATCAGCCTTTGCAGGCCACGATATGGTAATGAATGCATACAATGAGGCTATCAAGGAAAAGTATAAGTTCTACACATACGGAGATGCTATGTTGATCATCTAAAAAATGAATAAAATCAAAAAGAAGGACATACGATCCCTTTCTTTAGAGGAGCTAGAAATTTTTTTACAAAATGAGGGTGAAAAAGTTTTTCGAGCAAAACAAATATATAGTTGGTTATGGCAGAAAGGAATTTCCTCATTTGAAAAAATGACCAATATTCCTAGTTCTTTGAGAGTGACCTTAGATGAAAAATTTTCAATTAATAATGTTTTAGTTGATAAGCAACAAAAAAGTATAGACGGAACAATTAAGAACACCTTAAAATTATATGATGGATATATAATTGAATCAGTAATAATACCAACAAAAAATAGAGTTACAAGTTGTATATCCTCTCAGGTAGGGTGCAGTCTTGACTGTAATTTTTGTGCAACTTCACTATTAAAACGAATGAGAAATCTAAACTCTGATGAAATTTTTGATCAGGTTGTTTTTGTTGGAGAACAAAGTAAGCTATACTTAAATAGGCCTCTCACAAATATTGTATTTATGGGAATGGGTGAACCATTATTAAATTATAAAAATGTAATGAATGCAATAAAAAAAATATCTAGCCCTAGTGGGCTTGGTATATCCCAGAGAAGAATCACACTGTCAACATCAGGCATCCCGAAAATGATCAAAAAATTAGCTGACGATCAAGTAAAATTTAAACTAGCTGTTTCATTACATAGTGCTAGCCAATCAATAAGAGAAAAAATAATGCCATTCACAAAACAATTTCCTCTATCAAAACTATTGGAATCTCTTCAATACTGGTATAGTAAAACCAATAAGATTATTACTCTTGAGTACATTGTTTGGAAGGGCATTAACGATAAGATTGAAGATATAAAATCACTGATTAGTTTTTGTAAAAAAATACCCTCAAAAGTTAATCTAATTGAATATAACCCTGTGGGAAATTTAAAATTTCAACAAGCTTCAAGGGAAAAAGTTAATGAATATAAAAATTTATTAGAAAATTCAAATATCTCAGTTACAGTAAGATATTCAAGAGGAAAAGATATCAATGCTGCTTGTGGTCAATTAGCAAATAAGTAAATTAAATTTTAATAATGAAAATTGAAGAAAAAATTAAAATTCCAATTTACCAAGAAATGGAAAATTTTGAAAGTATGTTTTCTAAATCCATGTTTTCAAAAATTTCAGTTTTAAATAAAATCATACACTTTATCCTAAAGAGGAAGGGGAAACAAATGAGACCAATGCTAGTCTTCTTATGTGCAAAAATGTGTTCTAGATCGAATAAAATAAGTGAGAAAACCTATCGAGGAGCTTCCGTTGTTGAATTGATCCATACGGCAACACTTGTCCATGATGATGTAGTTGATGATAGCAACCAGCGAAGAGGTTTCTTTTCAATTAATGCATTATGGAAAAACAAGATAGCGGTTTTGGTTGGAGATTATCTTTTATCCAAAGGATTGCTTATTTCAATAGAAAATAATGATTTTGATATACTCAAAATTATTTCAGTTGCTGTTCGTGAAATGAGTCAGGGTGAAATTTTACAGATCGAGAAATCTAGAAAATTAAATATAACGGAAGATGAGTACTTCACAATTATTAAGAAAAAAACAGCATCACTAATAGCTGCATGTTGTGCCATAGGCGCAAAATCAGTAAATAGTTATGTAAAAGATGTGCAAAAAATTCACAGAATTGGAGAATTAATTGGAATAGCTTTTCAGATCAAAGATGATCTTTTTGATTACAGTAGATTTAAAATAGGAAAACCAATCGGCAATGATATTAAACAAAAAAAGATAACGCTACCACTAATTTATTCTTTAAATATTGCAAATAATAAGGATAAGAAATGGCTTTTAAGAGCCATAAAGAAAAGTAGAAATAACAAAAATATTGTTAAAGAAGTAGTCCAAAAGGTAGTAGACCTTGGGGGAGTTGAATATGCAACAAAATCAATGAATATTTATAAAAATAAATCAATTAATTTATTAAATACTTATCCAAAAAGTAAATACAGAGACGCAATGGAATTAATGATTAATTATGTCGTAGAAAGAAAGTTGTGAATCCATAACTTTTTTTATTTTTATACAAACACTTTTTTGTGATTAAAAAAACAACTATTGACCAGGTATACGAATCTGCTAGAGTGGAGGAGGTAATAGGCGATTTTATATCTCTAAAAAAATCAGGTACAAATTACAAAGGATTGAGTCCATTCACAAAAGAAAAGACACCAAGTTTTATGGTTTCACCAGTAAAACAAATTTGGAAGGATTTTAGTAGTGGTAAAGGTGGAAATGTTGTTGCTTTTTTAATGGAGCATGAGCATTTTTCATATCCTGAGGCAATTAAATATTTAGCTAAAAAATATTCCATTGAAATTGAAGAATCAAAGCAATCAGAGGAAAATAAAAAATTAAACAATCAAAGAGAAAGTATGTATCTCATATCCGATTATGCATGCGATTTTTTTCAAAATTGCTTAATAAATTCTACTGAAGGAAAAGCCTTGGCTTTGTCTTATTTTAAAGAAAGGGGGTTTACGGATAACTCAATAAAATTTTTTAGACTTGGTTATTCCCCAGACATATTAGATAGTCTTTCAAAAAATGCATTGAAAAATGGATATAATATTGATTTCCTAATAAGTACTGGTTTAGTTATAGCCAAAGATGGATCATCAAGAGCTATTGATAGATTTAGAGGTAGAATAATTTTCCCAATAAGAAGTATGTCAGGTCGTGTTCAAGGTTTTGGTGGAAGAACATTATCAAATCAAAAAAAAACAGCCAAATACATTAATTCTCCCGAAAGTGAGGTTTACAACAAAAGTAAAATTTTATATGGGTTGTTTGAATCAAAAAAATCTATTGCAAAGGAAGATGCTTGTTATATAGTTGAAGGTTATACAGACGTGATACAGTTGCATCAGTCAGGAATAACCAATGTAGTATCATCATCGGGCACTGCATTGACCTCAGATCAGATTAGACTAATAAAACGTCTAACCTCTAATATCATTTTATTGTTTGACTCTGATCCTGCTGGAATTAGGGCTGCCTTGAGAGGCGTGGATTTGATTTTGGAACAAGGAATTAATGTCAGGATCTGTACTTTTCCTAGTGGAGAAGATCCGGATAGTTTTGCAAGAAATAATTCTGAACATGTTATTAAAAAGTTTCTTGAGGATAATACAAAAGATTTCATACAATTTAAAGCAAGGCTTTTATCTGATAACAGTAAAAATGATCCTATTAAAAAAACACAAATTGTAAATGAAATAATTAAGAGCATATCAAAAATATCAGATGTAATTAAACAAGAATATTATTTGAAGAGTTGTTCTGATATTATGGGAATAAGTGAACAAGCAGTCTTTACTTCTTTTGCTCAACACAATAATAAATCAAAGATAAACAGTTCAAGAAGAGCATCATTAGTCAAAGTGCCAAAAAAAGATTTAGATTTAAATAAAATAGATTCTAAATATATCCTCGAAAAACAAATCATATCTATTCTACTTCAATACGGGCATTTGGAAGCTGAATATGAAGAGATAGTTATCAAGCCCGATGAGAAAGGCGAGGTAATTGAAAGTTTTGAAAATATAAAATCAAAAGTTTTTGAAAAAATATTTCTTGATTTGCAACAGGATGAAGTTGAATTAGCTGATCCAACATTCAGGAACTTATTCAATAAGCTTATATCTGCTTATCAGCTAAAATCTGATTCAGCTGTAAACAGTTTAATGTTCTCAGATAATCATAACCTGAGCAGCGTCGTTGCAGATATAATAATGGAAACAGAAAAATATTTTCTTCATTCTTGGGATAGTAAAAATATCTTTGTCAAAGACAAAACGCATGACTTAGGTCAACTAGTTTGTGAGACAATCTTAACTTTGAGAAAAAGTCTAATTAATGACAAAATAAATATACTTAAGAGTGAGTTAAAAAAAAATAACAATAAAAATTTACTGGAGGATATAATTAATTACAATCAATTAAAAAAAACCGTATCAAAAAAATTAAATAGAGTTTTATAATAAATTCACAGGCACCTTACAAATAGGAATAGGTGTCATTTTATGTCTATTTTGTTTGTTTAAATTCTTATATATTTTTCTTGATTTTATCTGATCAATACTTAGTTCTTTATCCGGGATTTTTTTAGTAATTAAATTCATTGCCTCCTCAATTTCGTCATAACCAATTCCCATTTGATCCTCATCAGTTCTATTGTCATCCCACAATCCGTCTGTAGGTTTTGCATTTAAAATCTGACTATTAATTTTTAAAAACTTTCCTAGCGAAAAAACATCTGATTTAAGTAGATCAGCAATGGGGCTTAAATCAACACCTCCATCACCATATTTTGTATAAAAACCAATACCGAAATCCTCAACTTTATTTCCAGTCCCGACAACCAAAGATTCATAATGACCGGCATAGTAGTAAAGGGTAGTCATTCTGAGTCTAGCTCTTGTATTAGCGAGGCTATGTTGATTCAGTTCACCCTTTTTATGTTTTTTTAATTCATTTTTAAGTGTGTCAAAAACATTTGTTAAGGATGTTGTTATTGAAGTCACGTTTGAAAATTCGTTTTTCAATAATTTCATATGTTCTTTGGCTCTTGCAACTTGGCTTTTTTCCTGATTAATTGGCATTTCTATGATGTAAACAGGAAAACCAGAGAGTGCACATAGTTTTGATGTGACTGCAGAATCAATACCTCCTGATACACCAACAACAAATCCTTTATTTTTTGAATTGATTAAGTAATTGCTTAGCCAATCAACAATATATTTACTAACTTTTTTTGGGTATTTCATAATAATTATACTGATAAGAATGTAAATTTGTTCAAAGTTAATCAAATCAAAATCATTATTTGCATGCAAAATTACAGTATTAAAATTTTGAGTTATTTTTTTTTAATTTTATTCACTGAATGTATCCTTGAAGATAAAAAACAATCAATTATTGATTCAATTGAATTAGAGATTAAAATAGAACGTTTTGATCAAAAATTTAATTCTGTTTCCAAAACCAACCTAGATAATTTAAAAAAAAATTATCCTTTTTTATTTCCTAAACAATTTGACGACGACTTCTGGATAAAAAAAACGAATGACAATATATATAAATTACTTAGCTCAGCAGTAAACGAAAAATTTAATAATTTAGATTTACTCTCGGATAATATAGAAAAGACATTTAAGCACTTAAAATATGAGTTTCCGGAAATTAAAACCCCAAGAATTATTACTGTAATAAACAATGTTGATTACCAAAACAAAATAATTTTAGCTGATTCTTTATTATTTATTTCAATTGATACCTACATGGGTAGTGAGAACAAGCTTTACCAGGGTATCCCAGAATATATAAGAAGTTCAATGAGTTATGAATTTATTCTGCCAGACATAATTGGTAAGTTTTCCCAGAAATTTAATAAAAATTCTAAGAATAAAACTTTTATATCAGAAATGATTTATCATGGAAAGAATATATATTTTAAGGATATTATTTTACCAAGTCATAGTGATATGTTAATAAATGAATATACTAAAAAACAGTATGATTGGATTATTGAAAACGAAGCATTTGTGTGGCGATATTTTATCGAAAAAGAGCTTTTATTTGTAAATGATGAAAAGTTACATGATAGATTTCTTATGAGAGCTCCATTTTCAAAGTTTTATCTTGAAATTGATAATGACAGCCCACCAAGAATTGGACGCTGGATTGGATGGCAGATAGTAAAGTCTTTTGTAAATAATAACCCTGAAATGAGTCTCAGCAAGTTAATGAGCACCCCGAATGAGGAAATATTTAATAAGTCAAAATATAAACCAAAAAAAATATGGCAATAAAAAAAGAAGCTCCTATAACAATAAATGTTGGTCTGGACGAAAATAAAATACCTGAAAAAATAAAATGGTCTGCACCCGATGGTGGAATTAAAAGTCAGGATGCAAAAGCTATGTTTTTAACTTTTTGGGATGGAAATAAAAAGGAGTCGCTTAGAATAGATTTATGGGTAAAGGAAATGCCTCTTGATGAAATGAAGTTATTTTTCCATCAAACTTTAGTGAGTATGACTCAATCATTTGAGAAAGCTACTCAAGATGAAAAGATGACAGCAACACTCAATGACTTTTGTAATTATTTTGAAGAAAAAATGGAATTAAAAAATAAAAAAAATTAAAGACTATTCATTTGACTTATATAATCTAAAATTTCTTTTATCCCACTTTTTGTGTGGGCTGATGAAGTAAAATACTTTGGAACTATACTCCATTGTTCCGACATTTTATAAATGTAAGTATTAATTTTGTTATTTATTTCCTTTATTTTAATCTTGTCGGATTTTGTGAAAATAATAGAAAAAGGAATTTTTTTTTTACCTAACCAGTACATAAAATTTAAATCAATTTTTTGTGGTTCGTGTCTTATGTCAATTAGTACAAAAGCAGAAATAAGTTGATTTCTCTGCTCAAAATACGAACTAATTAGTCGCTGAAAAGATTTAATTTTTTTTTTTGAGGCTTTTGCGTAACCGAAACCTGGTAAATCAACTAAATACCAGTTTTTATTAATCAGGAAATGATTTATTAGTTGGGTTTTCCCTGGTTGAGAAGAGGTCTTTGCAAGGGATTTTTTATTAAGTAATGAATTAATTAAAGAAGATTTCCCTACATTTGATCTACCAATAAAAGCATATTCTGGTATATTTTTATCTGGACACAACATCACATCAGTGTTGCTAATTACAAACTCTGCACTGATAATTTTCATTAATCTACAAATTATTTTCTTTTAACCAACCAAGTATTGAATTATTAAATTCATCTGGATGTTCCATCATAGGAGCATGGCCGCAATTATCTATCCAAATTAATTTTGAATCTGGTAAAAGTCTATTAAACTCTTTAGCAACTTTGGGCGGGGTAACATTGTCTTGTTTTCCCCATATAATTAGTGATGGAACTTTTAGTTCAGGCAGATCCTTTGACATGTTATGTCTAATTGCGCTCTTTGCAATTGTTAAAGTTTTGATTAGTTTATTTCTATCGTTGACTGTTTCGAAAACTTCATCAACAAGTTCCTTGGTTGCAACTTTAGGATTAAAAAAAACTTCTTCAGTTTTACTCTTTATATATTCATAATTCCCTCTTTTTGGATACGCATTTCCCATGGAATTTTCATAAAGACCGGAACTTCCAGTCAAAATCAACCCTTTTACTTTTTTTAAAAATAATTTCGTAAAAAGAAGCCCAATGTGTCCACCAAGTGAATTACCTATTAATAAAGTAGAGTTTATATTTTTGAATTCTAAAAAACCATTTAAATATTCAGCAAAGTCTTTTACGTTGGTTTCTTTTATTGGTTTATCGTAGAGGGGAAGAACTGGCATAATAATTTTATACCCATTATTAGGAAAGAAAGAAAAAACACAATTAAAATTACTCAATCCGCCCATTAGACCATGCAGAATGATAATTGGTTGACCGCTTCCAAATTCAACATATTTAAAGGATCCTTCCTCAATTATATTCATATCCTTCATAATAATTAAATATTCTAACAAATATATTCAATTAGAATTCAATAACATGGTTAAAACTATCTGATTAATTGTTTAATTAAATGTTAAAAAAATTTGATAAATAGTGGTAATAAGTGGTAAATTGTGGGATAATATTATTTATATTTGATATTGATAGAAGAAAAAAATTGAAACATTTCACCGGTACATACGAATGTAAGGCTGATTCAAAAGGTCGAATAATGATTCCTGTCGCTTTAAAAAAACAAATGAAAGTGTTCATGAAACACGAATTTGTCATTAAAAGAGCAGTTTTTAATCAATGTCTTGAGATCTATCCAATATATGAATGGACAATGATGATGAATAATATCAATTCATTAAATCGATTTAAGAAAAAAAATATTGATTTTATTAGACGGTTTACCGCTGGAGTGAAAATTATCGAGTTCGATTCATCTGGAAGATTTTTAATACCAAGAGATTTATTGATATATGCAAACATAAAAAAAGAGGTTGTTGTTTCATCGGCTATAAATATTCTAGAAATTTGGGATAAGAATAAGTATGAGAAGGTAATAGATTCAGCTTTAATCGATTTCCCAGGATTAGCTGAGGAGGTAATGGGAGAAAAAAAAGAAATAAATGATATTTCATGAACCTGTACTATTGAAACAATCTGTTGATGGATTGTCTGTAAAGTCAAATGGAACATATGTTGATGTTACCTATGGAGGGGGAAATCATAGTCGAGAAATATTAAAAAAATTATCATCAAAAGGCAGGCTTATTGCTTTTGATCAAGACGATGATACAAAATCAAACAATATATACAATAGTAATTTTTTATTTATTTCTTCCAATTTTAAATATTTAAAAAAATTTTTGAAACTAAACGAAATATATAAAGTAGATGGGATTTTAGCAGATTTTGGTGTTTCTTCACATCAAATAAACTCGAGAAAAAGGGGATTTTCCACAAGATTTGACGGTCCTTTGGATATGAGGATGGATCAAAAAAAAGAATTCTCTGCAAAAAATGTTATAAATGAATACCCGGTTGATGATCTAATTAAATTATTTAAAAATTATGGGGAGTTAAAAAATGCAAAACAATTGGCCTCGATTATTGGTGTTCAGAGGTCAATTTCCCCCATAACATCAACTAGTGATTTTAAATCTATTTTTTTAGAATGTATACCTAAAAAATACATAAATAAAACTTTAGCAAAAATTTTTCAAGGTATACGAATTGAGGTAAATAAAGAATTAGATGCAATTAAGATTTTTTTAAAACAAGCAAGTGAAGTATTAATTCCTGGCGGAAAGTTAGTATGTATTTCATATCATTCCCTTGAAGATAGATTAGTAAAAAGATTTATTAGAGATGGCACTTTTGATGGAAATATAGACAGCGATATTTATGGAAATAAAAATGTTCCTTTCAAGCAAATCGGGAAAGTTTTGACTCCTGATTCAGATGAGATTTTTAAAAATAATAGATCAAGAAGTGCGAAACTTAGAATAGCAGAAAAATTATGATTGATAAAATTATTTCAATAATCAAAATGGATTTTTTAACTAAAAATGACTCATATAAAAATTGGAGAATGATATTATTTATTTCAGTTTTAACACTGGTTATGATATCTAGCGGTCACTCTTCTGATAATAAGATATTCAGAATTGCTGATTTAAATGAGGAGATTAGAGCTTTAAAAAGTGAGTTTATATCACAAAGATCAGAACTAATGATGATAAAAATGGAGTCTAACGTAATTAATAAATTATCAAAAAGGGGGCTAAATAGATCAAATATTCAAGCAACAAAAATAATCGTAAAAAAATGAAAAAACGATCACAAAATTTAGGTTTCAGACTATATTTTGTATCAGTTGTATTATTATTATTTGCTTTCTCGGCCGTATTTAAAATATTTTATATTCAAACAATTGATGGAGATAAGTATAAAAAAATCGGAGATGAAAGGACACTTAAAAATATTATTTTAAAACCAATCAGAGGTGATATCTATTCTGATGACCAAAGTATTCTAGCCACCAGTATTGTTAAGTATCAATTAAACTGGGATTCAAAAGTTGTCCCTAAGAAATTATTTAATAAACACAAGTATGAAATAGCGAAAGGGATAGCCAAGGTCACATCCAAAGATTATTCAGATGTTTTGAATCTTATTGAAAAAGCCAAAGATGAAGGAAACAGATATTTATTAATTGGGAAAAATCTTAATTATAATCAACAGAATATACTAAAAAAACTACCAATCTTTAATCTTAGTCCTAACAAAGGAGGTTTAATTATTAAAAACAAAATTTTTAGAGAGAGACCACTTGGAAAAATTGCTGAACGAACTATTGGTTATGAGAAACCTACAAAAAAAGGAACATATTACAGAGTAGGGTTAGAAGGTGCCTATGCTAGTCTGTTAGAAGGGAAAGAGGGCTATAGGCTGAAAAGAAAGATTGCTAATGGTCAGTGGAAAGCAATTCGAAATACCAATGAGAGGGAACCTACTGAGGGATACGATATTCACACTACTATAAACACTAACTTTCAGGATTTAGCTCATAATACACTTCTTAATCAATTAGAAAAATACGAGGCTCAGTTTGGGACTGTAATCCTAATGGAGGTTAAAACAGGAGCAATCAAGGCAATAGTGAATTTAGGAAGAACAAATAAGGGTGCTTACTATGAAAAACTAAATTATGCAGTTGGATTTGCTCAAGAACCTGGATCGACATTTAAGTTAATTAGTATGATGGCAGCACTAGAGGATAATTACATTAATCCTGGTGATATTGTTCAAACTGGAAATGGAGAGAGGATAATTTATGGAAAAACTGTCAGAGATTCCAAAAAAGGTGGTTATGGGAAAATAACGGCCTCAAAGGTTTTTGAAGTATCATCAAATACAGGTATTGTAAACATAATCTATGATAATTATAAAGATAACCCAAAAAAATTTGTCGATAGAATATATAACATGGGGATTCACAAACCACTAGGAATTCCTATAAAAGGTGAAGCTAACCCAAAAATTCCTTACCCAACAGATAGGGATTGGAATGGATTAAGTCTCCCTTGGATGGCCTGGGGATATGGTGTTGCGTTAACTCCATTACAGATACTCTCCTTTTATAATGCAGTTGCTAATGATGGAGTTATGGTTAAGCCAAATTTTATTAAACAAATCGGTAAAATGGGATCTAAACCGCATATTAAGTTTAATAAAAAAATTATAAATCCTTCAATATGTTCTGAAAAGACCCTAAAAATAGTAAAAGAGATGCTGTCTAACGTTGTTAAAAAAAAATGGGGTACAGCTAATAATATAAAAGATGAAAATATTAATATTTCAGGAAAGACGGGTACCACACAAATTAATTATAACACAGATTCAATAGAATATAATTCAAGTTTTGTAGGATATTTTCCATCTGATAAACCAAGATATTCTTGTATTGTTGTTATTAATAAGCCAAATAAAAAAATTGGTTATTACGGAGCTAAGGTGGCTGCTCCAGTTTTTCATGAGATCGCAAGGAGGGTTCATAGTGGAATTTTCAAAGAAGAAGCTGTATCAATTTCTAATTTAAAAAAATCGAATATAAAAAATATAAAAATTACAGATAGGCTACCAAATTTAATTGGGTATGAGTTAATGGATGTAATTCACACCTTGGAAAGTTTGGGTAAAGAGGTAATAATAATTGGAAAAAAAGGTAAAGTAAAAACTCAATCGATTTTGCCTGGAACATTATTAAATAAATTCAATAAAATAGTTTTAGAAGTGTAATGATACAGTTAAAAGATTTAATATATAAAGTACCAATAGTTGCTGTAGCTGGTAATCTATTTGTCAAAGTGAAATATATTCATAATGATTCAAGAGATGTCAAAAAAAATAGTTT
>TARA_B100001057_G_scaffold291628_1_pt1 | contig 25522 bp, 29 predicted proteins | sample TARA_B100001057 | Tara Oceans TARA_B100001057 (sample SAMEA2621839) | marine metagenome | biome: marine biome (ENVO:00000447); feature: surface water layer (ENVO:00002042); material: "saline water (ENVO:00002010), including plankton (ENVO:xxxxxxxx)" | depth 5 m
CAATTTGCAGTAGCTGCACAAAGAAGCAGAAGAGATTACGAAGAACTTCAAGAGGAAACGAATGCTGACGGTATTATTACCGGGTTTTGTTCTATCAATGCTGACCAAGTTGGAAAAGAAAATTCTGATGCCGCTGCAATAATTTATGACTATTCTGTTTTAGCTGGAACACAAGGCTATTTCCATCATCAAAAGTTAGATCGAATAATAGAAAAAGCTAAAAAATTTGATCTACCTGTAATAATTTTTACCGAGGGTGGTGGAGGAAGGCCTGGCGATGTTGATGTAATTACACAAGTTGCAGGGTTGCATGTACCTTCATTTGCAAATTGGGCATCTTTATCAGGAGATTCAGTAAAAATAGCTGTTAATAACGGTTATTGCTTCGCTGGAAATGCTGCTTTATTTGGCTCTAGTGATTTTAAGATTGCAACAAAAAATTCATGGATTGGCATGGCAGGTCCTGCAATGATTGAAGGAGGTGGCTTAGGAAAGTTTTTACCAGAGGAAATTGGGCCAATCGAAGTTCATAAGACTAATGGCGTTGTAGATGTTGTAGTTGATAATGAAAAAGAAGCCACTTTATGTGCAAAAAAACTTTTATCTTATTTCCAAGGGCGCAAAACCAATTATGAAGAAAATGATCAAGAGAGCTTAAAAAAAATATTGCCTGATGATAGAAGATATAGTTATGAAGTTAGGGAGATATTAAAAACAATTGCAGATAAAGACTCTTTTTTTGAAGTCAAAAAAGATTATGGCAAATCAGTATTAACCGGTTTTATAAGAATAGAAGGTCATCCAATTGCAGTTCTTGCAAGTAATTGTAAACATCTTGGAGGAGCAATTGACTCTGAGGCATCTGATAAGGCAGCTGATTTCTTAAATATATGTAGTGATAAGCAGATCCCAATAACATCTTTTGTAGATACTCCAGGATTTATGGTTGGACCAGATAGTGAAAAGGAAGGTGCGGTAAGAAGAATGGCTAGTTTATTTAAAGCAGGAGCTAAGTTAGAAACACCAATAGCTGCAATTTTTTTAAGAAAAGGATATGGACTGGGAGCTCAGGCGCTGGTTGGTGGCAGTCTTCATCAACCTGTTTATTCAGCTGCATGGCCAACTGGAGAATTTGGAGGCATGGGTCTAGAGGGAGCAGTAAAACTTGGTTTTAAAAAAGAACTGGATGCTATTAAAGATCTTAGCGAAAGAAATGATTTATATGAAAAACTTGTGGCGAAGATGTATGATGCTGGTAAAGCAATTGAAGTTGCATCTTTTTTAGAAATTGACGCAGTAATTGACCCTACTGATACGAGAAAAGTACTTTTAAAAGCTTTGCATCAAACATAAATATTTAATGACAAATTTAACAATAAATGAAGTTTATTTAATAGGAGCACCAATAGTATTGGCGTTGATACTTTTTGAAGTTTTAGTTTCAAGTATCACCAATAAAAATTTATACAAAAAAGAAGACACTTTATGCACTATTGGATTATTGTTAGGCAATATCTTAATGGTCTTTGCATTAAAAGGAGTAACTCTTGCTCTACATTTTTATTTATTTCAGTTTAAATTTTTTAATCTTGATCAGCTTATGCCCTTGTGGGCTCTTTGGATTTTGACTTTCGTAGTGATTGACTTAGTTTTTTATTTTTACCACAGAATATCCCATAGAGTTAACTTTCTTTGGGCTATACATATGAGCCATCATTCGAGTGAGGAAATGAACTTTGCTGTTTCTTTCAGACAAGCTTGGTTTGGACCAATTTCAAAAATACCATTTTTTGCAATATTGCCATTAGTAGGCTTTGATCCAACAATAATAGCAGTGGCAGGTGTTATAAGTACGCTTTGGGGAATTGTTGGCCATACTCAAATAATAGGTACATTAGGTATATTAGAGTTTATTTTTAATACTCCGTCACATCATAGAGTTCATCATGGTTCTAATAGCCAGTACATTGATAAAAATTATGGAAATTTGCTAATTATATGGGACAGAATATTTGGAACATTTGAACCAGAAAATGAGAAAGTTAAATTTGGCTTAGTTAAAAATGTTAATACCTTTAATCCTACAAGAATAACATTTATGGGGTGGTCAGAAATAATTAAAAATATTAGACATTCCCAAAATATTAATCAGGCTCTTTATTTTTTCTTTGGGCCACCTGCCTCTAAAAACTAATTATGAAAATATTATTATTAATACTTATAACACCTTTTATATTCTCTCTAGAAACTAAGCAAACATTCTGCGAGGATGCAGAAGTTTTTTTTATAGCTCCAAAAAATGGTCTTATCTCAAGCTCTGGAGATGTTTTGGTAAAATTTGGATCAAAGAATATTCAAATCAGTCCAGCTGGAGTTGAAGTAAATAATAGTAATGAATGCATCCTTTATGGTCATCATCATTTAATAATAAATGATGCATATAATGTTATTGCAAATAAAGGGGTTCCAATACCATTTGAAAAAAATGTTTTGCATTTCGGTGGCGGCCAGACTGAAGCTGCTCTCTCACTTAGTCCTGGCAAATATGAGTTACAACTTGCCATAGCAGACTATCAACATAAACCATTAAAATTGGAAAATAGTTCAAATGAATATGTTCCGATACTATCTGAAAAGATTATCATTGAAATAATAGAAAATTAATTTTTTGATTTAAGCTACATTTCTAATACAATATTAGTACGAAATATTACGATAAGGGGACCCGTATCTTTTCAACTATTAAAATTAATTATTTTTTCTTGAGTGCTTTGACAATCACGATAGTGCTTTTTTCTCATAAAAGCATTTCAGAAGATATATTTATTGATCCTGGGCCTGATGCTCACGAAAGACTTCAAGAAGCAATGATCTTAATGAGTGAGGGAGACACACTAATAATACGGTCAGGGTATTATGATTTTGAAGATGGTTTATCCCTTGATGTAAACAATGTAATTATTAAGGGCGAGGGTATGGATGAAACCATCCTTGATTTTAAAAATCAACAATCCGGGGCTCAAGGATTTTTAGTAACCTCAAACAAAGTTACTCTTAAAGATTTTGCAATCATGGATGCAAAAGGGGATGCATTAAAAGTTATTGGCTCAAAAGGGATTAATATGATTAATCTCAAAACTGAATGGACCGGAGGACCAAAAAGCACGAACGGAGCTTATGGTTTTTATCCAGTAGAGTCTGAAGATGTTCTCATTGATGGTTGTGTTGCAATTGGAGCATCTGATGCAGGTATTTATGTAGGCCAATCAAAAAATATTATCGTTAGAAATAGCATTGCTCAATATAATGTGGCCGGCATTGAAATTGAAAATTCATATTATGCGGATGTTTACAATAATTTGGCATCTCATAATACCGCAGGAATACTAGTATTTGACTTACCAGACTTACCACAACAAGGCGGGCATCACATAAGAGTTTTTGATAATAAATCAATTGACAATGACACAGATAACTTTGCTCCTGAGGGAAATATTGTTGGTGAAGTACCAAGAGGAACAGGAATTATTGTTATGGCTAATTCCGATGTTGAAATATTTAATAATGTACTCAGTGGAAATGGAACAGTTAATCTTTCTATTGTTTCCTATTCCGACGAGACCGACGATCCAAATTATTATCCTCATCCAAAAAGAATTCAAGTTCACAATAATATATACGGCTCTAGTGGATTCGATCCTGATTTAGAAACAGGAGATTTAGCGAAGGCATTATATGAAATAAGTGGTGGCGACATGCCAGATATTTTCTGGGATGGAATTGTCCCAGTTTCTCAAATAGTTTTTGGACAACCAAAAGATGAAAAGTTAAAAATGGATGAAAAGAGCGAAGTAAGCTTTCTAACGATCAGCCCTATCAAGTATATGTTGGGCCTCTCTAATCCTACACGAAAGAATAAAAAAGAATTTAACGGGGTCATTAATCCACTGGAACCGATAGTTATAAACGGTATATAGGGATAATGAAAAATATAGGTCACTTTTTGATAGTGCTTTTGCTGTGCACCAGATCTTTTGCTGTCGATAATAACCTTATCCTTTCAGATAACTTCCCAACAAAACTTTCAGAATTTGGCTTTTTTATTGACGATTCTGCCCAAATTCCTCACAAAGACGTTATTCCTTATGAGTTGATATCAACTTTATTCTCAGATTATTCTGAGAAGCAAAGGTGGGTGTATGTTCCTGAAAATTCAAAAGCTCAATATGAATATAGCCAAGTTTTTGATTTTCCTGTCGGATCAGCATTAATAAAAACTTTTTATTATTCTGTAGACGAAAGGGATCCAAGTCTTGGAAAAAATCTTTTAGAAACAAGACTTTTGCTAAGAAAAGAGTCAGGATGGGAAGCAGTTTCATATGCATGGAACGATGAACAAACAGAAGCATTTAAAAAAGTTGCTGGAAAAACAATTAATGTTGCTTGGACTGACTTTATGGGGGCTGAGAAGGAGGTAAGATACAGAGTACCTAATGTTAATCAATGCAAAGAATGTCATGCCTCAAAAGACAAAATCACTCCTATTGGACCAAAGGCAAGAAATATAAATAAAGATTTTGACTTTAAAGAAGGGAAATTTAATCAATTAAGTTATTGGATGGAAAGAGAAATTATTGACGAGTATCCATTAGATCTCGTATCACCAGTTGATTGGACTGATGATACAAAAGATATAAATTCCAGAGTAAGATCATATCTGGATGTAAATTGTGGACATTGTCACTCACCAACAGGAAATGCAAACTCTACGGGACTATATTTACATCTTAATGAAACAAGAGAAACGCATCTTGGTGTATATAAAAAACCTGTTGCTACTGGCCGGGGTAGTGGAGGATTCAAGTATTCGATAGTCCCTGGAAAACCCGAAGAATCCATTTTACTGCATAGAATGATATCAATGGATCCTGGAGTAATGATGCCGGAATCTGGAAGATCATTGACACATGAAGAAGCAGTTGAAATGGTCAGAGAATGGATTTTATTAATGAAAGAATAAATCTAACTCAATTCAAGATGAACAAACAGTTTTTTTTAATTTTAATCTTAATAACTTCTTGCGAAGTTCAAGAATCAAAAAATATATATAAAATTCCTCAGGTCTATGAGGAAATAAATCTTAATTTTGAATTAGAGAAATTACGAAAAAATGATATAAAAAAGATTGAATCAAAAATTAACAATTTTTTTGATATAAATAATGTCAATCTTATAGAGGGCTTTGATTTTTTTATAAATAAAAGTGATATTCAAAAATATATAGACTGTGGCTACATGAACAATGAAATTTATGTTAATTATATTGAAAGAATCTTTGGATCTTCTCTAAATGCATCAGTGAAAATTGATTCTACAAAATTAAAAGACTCATACGATTTTAAGAGTATTAATATTAATTATTTATTCATGTCAAAAGAAACGGGATCAAGATGGAAATTTAAAACCAATAAGCCAAAAGAGCTGTTGATAGGTAATCCTGTTTATGATGCTAAACCATATAGAACTTGTGCATCTAAAAATGTTTTAGAAGAATTATTTCTTAGCTTGATCAATATAGACGATTAGTTAAGTTTATATGTTAACTTATGTTATATGAGTAAATTTTTTGGCTTAATCCTTATCATTCTGTTTATAGGTTTATTAATTTATAGCCCTAATATCCTAAGATTATATAAGTTAGCTAATCTATATAATGAAAAATCCATTGCAAAGAATTTTATAAATATGGGGTCTATATTTTTAAAATCTCCAATTATAAAAGCATCTGATTTTCCTTATTTCTTTAAAGAAGAGCTCACAAGCATGCCAGAGAGCTACATGCTTGAGGGTGAAAAATATGACCTTGAAAAAGGACTTGCACATTTTCACACAGATGGATTATTAGTTTTGCATAATGGAAAAATTGTTTATGAAAAATATTGGAACGGTAACACAAAGGATAGTAAACACATTTCTTTCTCTGTTGCTAAATCTTATTTATCTGCGCTTATAGGAATAGCATATGAAGAGGGGCTAATTAATAGTTTGGATGATACTGTTGAAAAATACTCACCCGAATTTGAAGATAGCGGCTACAAAGGCGTGACAATTAAAAATCTTTTACAGATGTCATCTGGCATTGCATTTAATGAAGATTATGCTGATCCTAACTCTGATATAAACAGGTTTGGTAGAGCAACCGCAAGGGGGCAATCTTTTAAAGATTTCGCCATGACTTTAAAAAATGGAAGACAACAAGGAACTTATAATCATTATGTAAGTCTTGATACTCAGATACTTTCTCTGATACTTGAATCAGTAACGAATATGCCAACAAGAGAATATTTACATAAGAAAATATGGAGCAAAATCGGCACAGAAAATGATGCATATTATATTACTGATAGCTCAGGTTCAGATATGGCCTTAGGTGGTTTAAATGCAACTTTAAGAGATTTCTCAAAATTCGGATATCTATATCTTAATAATGGGAATTGGTTTGGAGAACAGATCGTTCCTAAACAATGGGTCATTGATTCTCATACTCCGGATGCTCCCCATCTCATGCCAAATGCTGGAGATCTCTCTTCAAACGAATGGGGATATGGTTATCAATGGTGGATCCCTGGTAATCCATTGACTGATTACACAGCTCACGGGATTTTTAATCAATTTATCTATGTTGATCCACAATCGAATATTGTTATTGCGAAAACATCTTCTAATCATCGATTCAGATCAGAGAAGGAGTACTCAAAGGCTGCTCACATAGCAATGTTTAGAGCAATAACCCAACATATTCAAGAATCAAATATTTAACTTATTTGTATTAAGCATAATTCTTTCATAGAATTATCCTAGTAAGCAGTTTATTTAATAGGAGAGAAAATGAACAAAAATTTAAATGGGATATTAGTACTAATATTTTCTATAGGCCTGACAGCTGGTCACCACGAAGGCGGTCATATGCATGGCAATTCAACCACATGGGAAATTGATACATATACTTCTGCAGCACCAAATTTTATTGGAGACTTTGCAACAGTAGTAGGAGCAAATGGAAAAGTATTAAGAGAAGGAACTAATGGTTGGACATGCCTTCCTTTTATTCCTATGCCAAAAATGGGTTTTAAAAGTGCTAATGAAGCAGCTCCAGCATGCGCTGATGCAAATGCGGTTGCTTGGGCAGATGCCTATATTAATAAAACCACTCCAAAGATTGAAAATGATGGATGGATATGGATGATCCATGGAGATACCGGCGTTGATAATTTTAGACCTTATTCAGAAGGCGATAAAGAAAATACAGATCCAGAAGATTGGATATATTCAGGCTCACATTTAATGTTAATGCCTAAGGATCCAAAATCTTTGGAGGGTGTAGATACAGACTTTACCACTGGTGCACCATATGTGATGATGAAAGGAACACCATTTGTTCATTTAATGATTCCTTTAGAAGGATATTATGACTACCAACCAGAATCAGCACCTAAATAAAAGATAGTCTTGTGGAAGATGTTAAAGTTTATATGATCGCTAATTTGCAAATTCATGATGCTAATAGATATAGAGAATATGAGAAGGGCTTTTTTCCACTTTTAAAAAAACATGGTGGTGAATTCATTACTTATGACGATAATATTGTAAATGTTGAAGGCGAAGAACCTATGAAAGGAAGAATTATACTATTTAGCTTTCCTTCTGAGGATAATGCAAAGAACTGGTATGCTGATCCAGAATATCAGGCGCTTTCTGAGCATAGACGAGCAAGTGTAACTACAACTTTGACAAGAGTAAAAGGGTTGCCACCCAGGGGAAAATAAATGGAAAAATATAAAAGCTTCAAGGAATTTTATCCTTATTACATTAAAGAACATGACAACAAACATACAAAACTTATGCACTTTATTGGAACAAGTTTAAGTATTTATTTTTTAATAAAATTTTTATTATCATTTAATTTTTTATTTATCTTATATGCATTATTGTCTGGATACGGATTCGCTTGGGTGGGTCATTTTTTTTTAGAAAAAAATAAACCAGCTACTTTTAAATATCCATTCTATAGTTTTATTGGTGATTACAAGATGTATGTCGAAATATTACAAGGCAAGCATAGAATAATCTAAGTCCAAAAATAAGCTTTTTTGTTCGAACGTTTACTGTAGTAAAATATCATAACTTTAGAATCATAGATAATAGGCTCAAATGGATAAAAGCAACTTTGATAAGTTAGTAAATCAATCTAATAATATTTCAAAAAAGTGGATGAAAATTCCAGCACCTCAACGTGGCGAGTACATTAGACGCTATGGTGAGGAGCTTAGATCAAGAAAAGAAGAGCTTGCCAAAATAATTACTAACGAAGCTAGAAAGATCCATACTGAATCACTTGGTGAGGTTCAAGAAGCAATTGATATGTGTGATTTTGCCGTTGGTTTAAGCAGGCAACTTTATGGTTTAACAATGCCAAGCGAGAGACCCAATCATAGGCTTCAGGAATTATGGCATCCGCTTGGAACAGTTGGATGTATAACAGCTTTCAATTTTCCAATGGCAGTATTTGCATGGAATTTTTGCTTGGCTGCAGTATGCGGCAACAGTTTAATTTGGAAACCAAGTCCACATTCAAATGGCTGTGCTCAGGCAATGAAAGAAGCATGGGATAAGGTTAGTGATGATTTTTCAGATTTAGTATTGATTCTTCAAGGTGGCAATGAAGAGGCTGTTGCACTTTGTGATGATAGGAGAATTTCGTTGATTTCTGCAACAGGAAGCACACAAATGGGCAAAGAACTTGCACCAATTGTTTCTGCAAGATTAGGAAAATTATTATTAGAGCTTGGTGGAAACAATGCAGCAATTGTATGTCCGTCAGCAGACTTAGACTTAACAATTAAGGGCATAGCATTTTCAGCATGTGGAACCACTGGTCAAAGATGCACATCATTGAGAAGGCTTTTTGTCCACGAACAAATTTATGATGATTGTGTTGAAAGATTAAAAAGTTATTTTAATGATATGAAAATAGGCTGTCCATCAAAAGACTCTTCCCAAATAGGACCTTTGATTTCTGAAGATAGTTATATAAATATGCAGAAAACATTGAGCTCTCTTAAATCTAAGGGCATTAATGTTATTGGTGGCGAGAGAGTGCAAATTGAAGACCCAAATGAATTTTATGTTAAGCCTGCTCTAGTGCTAGTTGAAAATGTTGAAAATGAAATGCTTCAAGAAACATTTGCTCCAATCTTATTTGTAAAAAAATATAAAGATTTAGACGATGCAATCTTCATGCAAAATGATGTTACACAAGGTTTAAGCAGCTCAATTTTTACAAACGATATACGAGAATCAGAACTTTTTTTAAGTGAGTCTGGGAGTGATTGTGGAATCGCCAACGTTAATATTGGAACAAGCGGTGCTGAAATTGGTGGTGCTTTTGGTGGAGAAAAAGATACAGGTGGAGGAAGAGAGTCTGGATCCGATGCTTGGAAAAATTATATGAGAAGGGTTACTGCAACGGTCAACTATGGCAATGAATTAACTTTGGCACAAGGAGTGGAGTTTGATGAAACCTAAAATTGCAATTATTGGAAGTGGAAACATTGGCTGGGCTTTAAAACAACTGCTTAAGGATGACTATATTTTAAAACAAGGCGATATTGAAGATGGTTTTGATGCTAGCGATATCGAACAGGTAAGAAACTTCTTGACAGGCAATGATGCAGTTATTTCTGCAGGACCATTTGTTGTGAATAAAAATGTCGCAACTGTTGCTGCTGAAAAAGGCATTGGCTACTTTGATCTAACCGAAGACGTTGAAACAACTGATTATATTAAAAAATTGAATTCTGAAAATATTTTAATGCCTCAATGCGGCTTGGCACCTGGAGCTATTAATATTTGTGCAGCAGGAATGATGGAACAATTTGATGTTGTCAACGAAGTTTTAATGAGAGTAGGAGCGCTACCTAGATTTACAACAAATGAAATGAGCTATTATTTAAGCTGGTCAACAAATGGGCTTATTAATGAGTATTGTAACGAGGCGGATGCAATATATGAGGGAAAAAGAGTAAAACTCATGCCATTAGAGGGTTCTGAAAAAATTGTTATTGAAGGAGAAAGCTTTGAGGCATTCAATACAAGCGGTGGTTGTGCAACCATGTGTGAAACCTATGAAGGAAAGATTGATAACTTATCATATAAAACTATTAGATATCCCGGACACTTAAATCACATGAAATTTCTATTCAATGATCTACATCTTAAAAAGAATAAGGAGATATTGGAAAAATTGTTTGATAAAGAGGTACCAAGGACAAAAAATGATGTGATTATTTTCTTTGTAAAGGTTATTGGCATTATTGACGGAGTGCTGCAAGAAAAGACATACTTAAGAAAGATTTATGGAAACGAAAAGCTAAGCGCTATTCAACTTACCACAGCATCAGGTGTTTGCAGTGCATTAAAGATATATCTTGATGGCAAGATTGATTCAAAAGGATTTGTAAGGCAAGAATCAATTAGATGGGACGATTTTTTAGATAATAAATTCGGCAAAGTTTATGCTTAATAATGAAAATAAACATGAAAAATGTAATACTAATATTATGAAATTAAAAAAATACATCACATATATCTTTGTAATATTTTTTATATCTAGCTGCGCATTGGTAACCGATGAGTATCAAGCCAATCAAAGAAAGGTAATAGCATACTTACTTGAGGATCTTCCTCTGCCAAGTGATGCTGAAATAATAAAAGCTCCTACTGTTCTTCTTGGAACAGGAGAGGCTATTTCAGGAAGAATAATACTAACCTCAAATTATAGTCCAGCAGAAAACCTAATTTTTTATGGCACTGAGACTTTAACAACAGGCTGGCAACTAATTTCATCTAAAGTTGGTGAAGAGGTTACACTGGTTTATTCAAAATCTGGAAGATTTGCCACTATATATATTGCACCAAGAGGAACATTTGGTGGATTTGTTACAGGTGACTATGGAAGTGATATAGACATTTCAGTTGTTCACCCAGATGCAATATCGATTCAAAATCCATACGAAGCATTGGATTACAAAAAATTACCAGAATCTCCCTAGTAGAAATTTAAGACATGCAACCACTTAATTTATTAAGTTCTTCTCATATTATTTTTACATCAATATGTTTTATGGCAATTATTTTTTTACCAAGATTTTTTAAAGATTCTGGAGAGACTGCTAAGAAAATTTTTTCATATTTTATAATTAGTCTTATTTTAGTAAATCAAGGTATGGATCTTTATAGAGAAGGCTATCTTCAAGAGTGGAAGCTTGGCCTCCCTCTTCATCTTTGCGACTTTTCTTCTTTCTCAGTAATATTATATTTTTTAACAAAAAGAAAAGAATTTTTTGTTTTTGCATTTTTCTTTGGAATTATTGGTGCAAGCATGTCTCTTTTAACTCCTGATGTTATATATGGGTTTCCTTATACAGGCTATGTACAAAATCAAATTGGACATACTATGATTATTTTAGGCGTTACATATGCAATGATATTGGATGGTCAAAGGCCTTATCTTTCAGAGGTTCATAAAGTTTTAATTTTTACAACATTCTTGTTAATAGTTATGTACTTTATTAATTATTTGTTAGGCCCGCCTGCAAATTATTGGTTTCTTATAGAAAAACCAATTGGTGATAATTTAACCAACATCATGCGTCAAGAACCCTTTCATATTATTGACATGTATATACTGGCAGTAATTATCTGTTATCTTATGTATTTGCCATATTATTTTAAAGATAAAAAAACAAGACAGATATAATGCCTAGCGTATCTAATAAACAAATTCCAAAAACTTTTAGAGCTAATAGATCAAAAGCTTTTCAATGGTTAGGAAGATTTACATTAAGTCTGTTGGGTTGGAAAGTAAAAGGAAAAATAGAAGAAAAGGAGCATCAAGAGAACTTAGTTATAATTGTCGCACCACATACCTCAAATTGGGATGGCATTTTAGGTGTTGCTGCAATCGCAGGGCTTGATGCAAGACTAACTTTTATAGGCAAACACACCGCTTTTAAATATGGACTAGGCCCGATATTAAGATATGTGGGAGGTATCCCGGTTGATAGAAATAATCCTGCGGGAATAATTGGCGATGCTATCGAAAAGATCAAAGGTCTTAATTGTGCATTGGTTGGAATGTCGCCAGAAGGAACAAGATCAAAAGTTAAGAAATGGAAAACTGGTTTTCTCAGGATTGCTGAGGCTTTAAATGCAAAAATAGTTCCAGCATCTTTAGATTTTTCAAAAAAAGAAATAATTTTAGGTGAATTATTTTTTCCAACTGGAAATAATGAAAATGATATTAATAGCTTAAAAGAGTATTACAGTAGGTTTACACCAAAGCATCCCGAAAAATATTAATATAGAAACTAATTTTTCAATTAATAAGTATAATTAGTCTATGTCAGATCAAGTTGTTCATTTCAAAAAAGAAGAAAATATATCTATCATTTCTCTTGATGATGGAAAAGCGAATGTTTTTTCATCTAACATGTCAAAACAAATTAGCACATGCCTTGATGAAATATCAAAAGAAGAAGGGGCCTTAATAATAACAGGCAGACAAGGGATGTTTTCTGCAGGACTTGATCTAAAAACCATTCAATCTGGAAATATTGAAGAAATAAAAGATATGTCATTGAATGCGTTTAAGCTTCTTGCGAAATTATTTTCTTTTCCAAGACCGGTTATAGCTGCTTGCTCAGGCCATGGTATTGCTCTTGGCACCTTTTTACTATGTTGTTGTGACTATAGGATTGGTGTAAAGGGCGATTTCTTAATAGGAGCTAATGAAATGAAAACTAATATGGTTATTCCTACTCCTATATTAGAGCTAATAAAATTTAGAGTAAATCAAAGTTACAAATATAGAGCAATTCTTGGGGCTGAAATGTTTAGTCTTGAGTCAGCAGTTAAAACTGGATTAATTGATGAAGTAGTTGAGATCAATGACTTGCATGAAAGAGCTCTTAAAAAAGCAAAAGAATTATCAACAATGGGCCATCCTAGCTACTCTCTTACAAAAGAGCTTTTAATTGCCGATCCAATGAAAGAAATTAATAAAGCTCTTAAAGATCTTGAATCTCAGGATGTTTAGTAAATTTGAACACCACGAAAGCCGCTTACTCTGATTTTAATCAAAACTCCGAAGTAGAAATATTAAAAGAAATTTATAAATTAAACCAAAATAATGTTCCTGAAGTGGGAGATATCCCAAGTTTTGAGAAATTTATTAATCTAGTATCAAAAAGCAAAAAAAGCGTCTATATTCGTATTAAAAATAAGATTATTGGATTTATTGTTTGTTTTAGAGAGAATTCTGACTATGACTCTCTTAATTATAAATTTTTTTCTAAAAGAACAGAAAAATTTATGTATATTGACAGAGTTGCTATAGATAGAAATTTTCGTAATAAAGGCCTAGGAAATAAGTTATATAATCAAATTGAAATGCTTCCAGAATCGAAAAATATTCCACTATGTTGTGAAGTAAACTTTATACCATTAAACCATCCCTCAATTTGCTTTCATGAAAAATATGGATTTATAAAAGTAGGAAAAAAAAATTATGAAAATAACTCAGTCTTTTTTTATGAAAAAAAATAAGCATATTCTTTTCAAAAATATATTAATTCTTTTAAGTCCAATTTGTTTCGGTCAAGATACTATGAACTCTTTAATAGAAACATATGATTATTCAGATTTAAAAATTAATATAGTAATAAAAGACAATATAGATATAAAAAATAAAACCACTTCCGCAGGATCTTTAGCGCTGAAAAATAATAAACCAAAAGATAATGCTTTTTTAATAGATATGCTCTTAAAGAATGGATTTCATATTTCAGGTAAAGCTAATTTATCAGAGTGGGCAAATTTTAGATCGACTAAGTCTGTCAGCGGTTGGTCAAGTTACGGAGGTCAAACCTATCATTTTTTAGATAATGAATATAACCCTTGTGGATCAAGCTCTGGATCTGCAGTTGCAGTTGCTACAGGCTTGGTTGATATTGCAATTGGCACAGAAACTAATGGCTCAATCTCATGTCCTGCCTCTATTAATGGAATAGTTGGTATGAAGCCAACAGTTGGATTGGTTAGCAGATCCGGGATAGTCCCAATATCAAAGACTCAAGATACAGCTGGTCCTATGGGAATAAACGTAAATATAGTTGCTTTAACTTTACAGTCGATTGCAGGAGCCGATCAAAAAGATATCGCAACCTTAAAAATACCCAAAAATTTTGATTTTAATTTCATGGACAATCTTAATACAGCATCTTTTGTTGGGAAACGCCTTGGATTTCTAAAAACAAATAATCAAAGTTCGATTGTTAAGAAATTAGAAGAGGAGCTCATTTCTGTTGTTCAAAAAGCTGGAGGCATTATTGTATTTTTTGAAGACAGCAGGACATATCCGGCTTCTGAAGAATATTTCTTATTAAAGTACGAATTTAAGCATGGTCTGGAAGAATATTTGGCAAATTCAAATTCAGAGTATAAAACATTAATTGAATTAATTGAGTTTAATGAAATTAATAAGGAATTAGTAATGCCGCATTTTGGCCAAGAAATTTTTAATGAATCTATTGATGCTGCAAAAAATAAAAAAAAATATTTAAGTAGTTTGAAAAAGATTAAAAAAGTAAGATCAGAGACGATTGCTATTTTAAAAGACAACAATCTAGATGCGTTTATTGGACTTACAAGGGGGCCTGCATGGAAAATAAATTATAGTGGAGGAGACTCGAAAGAGATGCAAAACTCATTAAGCTTTGGTAATGGAGGATATGCAGCTTTTTCTGGCTTGCCACACATAACTGTTCCATTCTTTAAAATTAACAACTATCCGGTTGGAGTATCTTTCATAGGTTTACCATGGAATGATGAGTTAGTTCTAGGTCTTGGGGCTGCTTTAGAAAAAGAGCAAGCATCTTTTTTAAATCTTAGCTTGCAAACAGGCAATTAGAAATTTAATTGATAGCCAATTTTTATGGCCGTATCAAAAATATCACTTGAAATCATCTCAACTTTTACAGCAGTTCTCTTATTAATGTTATACAGAACTCCTGCACCAAACTTACTGTCTGTTTTATCATTCAATTCATATTCAATAGCCTCAGTACATACTTGATTGATAGGGCATTCTTTTATTTTTATTTCAGAGTCCTTTGATAAATCAAGAAATACATTCCCCTCCCATCCGTTAGGATTTCCAAATCTTATTCCTGCAATCACATTTGCTTGAGAGTCATCCTCAGAAAATGAATTTATATCAGTTTCATATGCAGTGCTTTTAATACCAATTTCAGTATATACATCAAAAATATTTGCTATATCAATTTGTATTCCATTTGACGAGATAGAGCTAAAAATATCTCCAATACCCGCATGAACACCAAGCCGAACTGAATTAATAATTCTTTCGTATGAATCATTTTCAATATCTATATCCTCAGCATTTCTTTCACCCACAAGATATAAATTACCTGGCAATGGTATTGATATTTTCAAGCCAAGTTCAGTTTTATCAGTTTGTACGAAATTAATTCCCAGAGCAGAATATTCAAATTCATCAAATTCTTTCTCTTCCTCATTTGAGTTAACCATAGGTATCAATAAAAAAAATAAAAGAAAACTAATATTTAATTTCATAATCATATGTTAACAAAATAGAAAAAATATGTTGAATTATCTATTTTATTGTTCGCATTTTGCTGTAATTCAGTAGAATATGCTATATAAATTATTAGGAGAAAAATTTGTCTATTCCAAAACACATAAAAGATAATATATCTATACCGGTAATAGGTGCCCCTCTTTTTTTGGTTTCAGGACCAGATCTTGTAATTGCACAATGTAAAGCAGGAATCATCGGATCTTTTCCAGCATTAAACGCAAGACCTCAACATGTATTAGAAGAGTGGATTGTAAGAATCAAAACAGAACTTGCTGAATACCAAGAACAAAATCCAGACGCAAAAGTTGCACCATTTGCTGTGAATCAGATCTGTCATGCATCAAATGACAGATTAATGCAAGATATGGAGACATGCGTAAAACATAAGGTACCAATTATCATTACTTCATTAAGACCACCAGCAGAAGTAGTTGAGGCTGCTCATAGTTATGGTGGCTTGGTTTTTCATGATGTAATAAGCGTTCGTCATGCTAAAAAAGCTGCTGAGCAAGGAGTGGATGGATTAATATTGGTTTGTGCTGGCGCAGGCGGTCACGCAGGAGCTTTATCACCTTTTGCCCTATTAAGAGAAGTAAAAGAATGGTTTGATGGCACTGTAATTTTGTCAGGATCACTTGGGGATGGACACTCTGTAGCATCTGCAATAGCACTTGGTGCAGATTTTGCATATCTTGGCACAAGGTTTATTGCAACTGAAGAAGCAAATGCTGATCCAGAATATAAGAAAATGTTAGAAGATAGTGCAGCATCAGATATTGTTTATTCATCACTATTCACTGGTGTTTTAGGAAATTATTTAAAACCTTCTATCAAAAATGCTGGCCTAGATCCAGAAAACCTTCCAGATGCTGATAAATCATCAATGAATTTTGGATCTGGTGGAAATACAGATTCTAAAGCATGGAAAGATATTTGGGGCTCAGGTCAGGGCATTGGAGCTATAAAGGACTCACCATCAGTTGCGCAGCTTGTAGAAAGAATAGAATCAGAATATGTTGAAGCCTTTGAAGATTTCAAATCAAAAATGGAGAATTAAATGAAAAATTTTTTTTTAATATTTGCATTAATCTCAACTTCAGTTTTTGCTCATCAATACTCACTTAGCTCTGCTAAAGAGCTAACAGCAGAAGACTTCGAGAAATTATTTACAGAAACAAATAATTGGGGAAGATGGGGTAAAGAAGATCAACTTGGAACATTAAATAACATAGATTCAAAAAAAATAATTCAGGCTGCAAGTCTTGTTAGAGATGGTATTTCAATTTCTATGGAATTTCCAATAACTGAGAAGGGCGATCCATTTAATCCAGAGCCTTTTGAGCACGAAGTAACCATCAATCAAGATGGGGCTTCTTTTGATACTCAGAATATAAATTTTCATGGATTTACTTTGACACATATGGATGCCGTAAATCATTTTTCATACAAAGGAAAAATGTACAATGGATTCCCTTTTAAATTAAATGATAATGGAAAGTTTGATCATTTAGGACCGGAAGTGGTTGCTGAAAAAGGTATTTTTACTCGCGGTGTTCTGGTTGATTTTGCAGCATTTTTCAATGTAGATTATGTTCAACCTGGGCATGCAATCACTGTCAATGATTTTATTGAATGGGAAAAAGAAATGGGAGTAACAATACAAAAAGGTGACGCTCTCTTGATCAGAACTGGAAGATGGACAAAAGTAAATAAAGATGGTTCTTGGAATACAGCTGAACTTTCAGCGGGCTTACATGCAAGCACAATAAAATTCTTAAAAGAAAGAGATATCGCAATTGTCGGTTGCGATGGTGTGACCGATGTTGTTCCATCTGGCGTTCAAGGAAAAGCTTTTCCTATGCATGATTTAGTAATTGCAGGGATGGGCATGCCAATGTTAGATAATCTAAATTTAGACCCTGTTGCAGAACAGGCTAAAAAATTAAAAAGGCACACATTTCTATTTGTTGCTTCACCATTAAAGATCCCAGGTGGGACAGGTTCTCCACTAAATCCTTTGGCCATTTTTTAATATGATTGAAACAATAATTATAGTTCCAATTCTTTGGATAGTTATGTCAGTAATTTATATGCTTTTGCTTAAAAATTTTGAGGGCACAAAGGGTATTACATCTGAGTATACATCCAAGGACGGCATAAAGAGAACTGCAAAAAAAGATAGAGAAGACTTTATAGTATGAATAAAGCCATTGGCTTTATTGGATTAGGTGTCATGGGTTTTCCAATGGCAGGACATCTTTCAAACTCCGGCTTCGATGTTCATGTTTTCAATAGATCAAATGAAAAGTCCTTAAAATGGAGTAAAAGATATAACGGTAAAGTATGTAATTCATTAAAAGAGATTTCTGAAAAATCAGAAGTCATTATCTTGTGCCTAAGAAATGATGAAGACGTTAAAAAGGTCATATGCTCTAAAGATGGAATTATAAACAACTTTAATAACGGGTCTCTTATCATTGATCACACCACAACCTGTGCAGAACTTTCTATTGAATTATCTTCATTGGTTTCTGAACATGGAATTGAATTTTTAGATGCTCCTGTATCAGGCGGGGAAGTTGGAGCACAGTCAGGTCAGCTATCAATAATGGTTGGTGGTAAAAGAAATGCATACGAGAAAGCAAAAAATATACTTAATCCATACACAAAACATATTAAATATATGGGAGAAAGTGGTTCAGGCCAACTAACAAAAATGGTTAATCAAATATGCATCGCTGGTTTAATTCAGGCTCTTGCAGAAGCTATTAATTTTTCAAATGAGGTTGGATTAAATTCAAAAGAGGTTTTAGAGGTTGTATCGAAGGGAGCTGCACAGTCATGGCAGATGGATAATAGATGGCAATCAATGCTCGATGGAGAATACAACCATGGTTTTGCAGTAGACCTAATGATAAAAGATTTGAATATTGTTTTAGATAAAGCCGATAAGCTAGATATAGATTTAGAAGTTACAAAAGTTATAAATAACTTTTATTCAGATATACAAAAAGTTGGGGGAGGAAAATTAGACACTTCGAGTTTATTAAAAAGAATAGTAGAGCCAATCAAATAATTAATCTTGATAAATAGGTTATTACTCCAAATGCTACCAACATCCAACCTGACATAGATTCAATTGAGCCAGGGTCTATGCTTGTAGCTTCGTCGTACATATCGTAAAAACTATCTGGGAAAGCCACCAGCCAAACGACCCCAAATAAATGACCAAGCATAATTAATCCTATGATCCAGTTTGTCGGTTGAATTGTGAATACAATAATTGATGTGAAAATAATAAAAATTAATTCTATTGTAAGAAGTTTGTTAATATTTTTTCTACTGAACATATATCTTAGGAAGCCAATATTATTCATATAAGAATACAAATAAAGAAATCCATAAACCATATACAAACAAGACAAAAAAATTAGCATCAATTATTTACAAATCTCCATCTTTACGAACTTCACTTCTTGTAATTTCAAACTGCTCCCCATATCTTGCAGCAAGTTTTTCTTTATTCTCACTTATGACTTCGAAAGGATCTAGGCCAAGTGACGCACAAGCTGTTATCCAATACCACATAATATCTCCAAGCTCTCTCTTCATATGAAAAATATTGTCATCTGATGGAGGTTTGCCTTGAAGATACATTTTTTTTACGATTTCAACAAATTCTCCAGTTTCACTTCCCAATCCAAGCGCGGCGGTTAGCAATCGAGGAGTTTTTATTTCAGAGCTATCTTCAATTTCTTTAAATCTAGCAATTAGTGATTCTATATCCAGGCTTGGGTCGCTGGTAACTTTAGTAACAAAATCTGTATATGTGTTAAAAAAATCTTTCACTTCTTTACTCATAATTATTCCCCTTTTCTAGTTATCTATTTTTAATGACCTTTGGCTATCAGCTATATTGTACAAGTGCTCTTGCGCTTCTGGCTTTAGCTGAGCAACACCCATTGTAAGAACATCAATTACTGCTGTATAAGCAATTCTCGATGTAACCGGTTTAGATATTCTATTATTGCTACCAACATTTATACAAAGTGGTAAATCACAGATATTTGCTAAAGGTGTGTCACCTGGCATTATTCCTATAACCTTTACCCCATTTTTTCTTACTATTTTTACGCTATCAATTAGTGCACTAGTTGTTCCTGACTGAGATATAGCAACAACAACATCCTCTTTACCAAGTGAATTTGCAGACATAAACTGAAGATGAGGATCAGATATATTAGATGATGGTATTTTTAGTCTAAAAAATTTATGCTGACCATCCATAGCGACTGGTGCAGAGCCACCAAATGCATAAAATTCTACCCTTTTAGCATTAACCAAGGTCTCAATCGCGTTCTCAAGTATTTCTTGATCTATTTGAGCCCTTACATTAAGAATTTCACTTATGCTAGTATCAAAAACTTTCTCACATAATTCATGTATTGAATCATCTTCTTTTATTTCATACATAACAAAGTAGTCATCTGCTGCTAATTGCTGTGATAGATTTATTTTTAGCTCTTGGAATCCAGAAAATCCTATGGCTTTACAAAATCTTATTAGGGTAGGTTCACTAATCCCCATAGCACTAGATGCCTCGGCGGTCTTCATTGTAATAATTGATTTTGGGTCTTTTAAAATAAATTCTCCAACTATTTTTTCTGATTTCCTTAAATCAGGAATTGAATTTTTAATTTGTCTCAATAATTTTGTTGACATAAGGTTAGAATATCTAACTTAAACACAAAAATGAATCCCTAAATGGATGTATCTCATATATTAGAAAATTTAAATGACGCGCAAAGAAATGCTGTGACTTCAGAAAAGCAGCATATATTAGCATTGGCTGGTGCAGGATCTGGTAAAACAAGAGTTCTAGTTCATAAAATTGCTTGGGAAGTAGAAGCTCTTGGAAAAAATCCTTCATCAATAATGGCTGTAACATTTACTAATAAAGCAGCTAATGAAATGAGATCAAGAATTGAGTCTTTGCTCAAGGTTCAATTATTTGATTCTTGGGTTGGGACTTTTCATGGGCTGTCACACAAACTCTTAAAAAGATTTTATAAAGAGGCTGGCTTGTCTAGTGGATTTACGATTCTAGATTCAGATGATCAGTTGAGAATCATTAAAAGAATATCAAAAGAATTAAATTTAGAAGAGGCTACATGGCCAGCAAGACAAACTCAATGGCAAATAAATGCATGGAAAGATGAGGGAACAAGAGCTAAGGACGTTAACGATGAGGGAGATTTTTATACAGAGACCGTATGCAGAGTCTATAAAGAGTATGAGGAAGTATGCCAAAAAGATGATTTAGTAGACTTTGGAGAATTGCTTTTAAGATCTTATGAAGTTGTATCAAATTCTAAATCAGTGAAAACATTTTTTCATTCTCGATTTAATTCAATATTAATTGATGAGTTCCAAGATACGAATACTATTCAATATAAATGGTTGAAAGAAATTGCATCCAACAAAGCTAACGTTACAGCAGTGGGGGATGATGATCAGTCAATATATGGATGGAGAGGAGCAAAAGTTGAACATGTAAATTTATTTTCAAAAGATTTTAAGGAAACAGAAATTATTAGATTAGAACAAAATTATAGATCAACAAATATCATATTAAATGCTGCAAATGCTCTAATTGATAACAACAAAGATAGACTAGGTAAAAATTTATGGACTGAAAAGATTGAGGGTGAACAAATCGTATTGTATCAGGCATATAACGAACAAGATGAAGCTCGTTTCATAGCAGATATACTAAAAGATTGGATGAATAAGGGTGGCTTATATGAAGAAGCCGCTGTTCTTTACAGATCAAATGCTCAATCAAGGGCAATTGAGGAGGCTCTCTTGAGAGCAAGTATTCCATATAGGATTTATGGAGGAGTTCGATTTTATGAGAGGCTTGAAATAAAAAATGCTATCGCGTATCTGAAAGTAATATTTAATAATAATGACAATCCTTCTTTTGAAAGATCAATATCAAATCCAACAAGAGGCGTTGGAGAAAAAACTCTCTCGAAGATAAGAAATACATCTAAACAATTTAATATTTCATATATCAAGGCGTCAGCGAAATTAATAGACGAAGGCTTAATTTCTGGTAGAGGTGGATCTGGTTTGAGGGATTACTTAGAATTCATATCTGGCTGTAAAGGTTTTATTGAGGAAAATCTCCTCTCAGAGTTAATGGAATTAATCATAAAAGATACTGGGCTATATGCATATCATGGAAAAGAAGCTGGAGAAAAAGGAAAGACTAGAACTGAAAACTTAGAGGAGCTTATCACAGCAACAAAGAACTTTGAGCAAAGTATAAAAGATGAAAAAACAAATGTAGAAATCGCTGAGAGTTATCTTGATATTATTTCATTAGACTCAGGAGATAGGCAGGCTTCAGAGCATGATGATGCTGCCCAGCTTATGACCATGCACTCTGCAAAAGGTTTAGAGTTCAAATTAGTTCTTTTGACTGGCCTTGAGGAAAGCCTTTTCCCTCACGGTAGATCTATGGAAAGCGCCTCTCAATTAGAAGAGGAAAGAAGACTATGTTACGTGGCAATTACTAGAGCAATGGAAAAATTATATATCACTCATGCAGAATCTAGACGTTTGCATGGGACTGATACTTTTAATCCACCATCAAGATTTTTAAGAGAGATTCCAAAAGATCTCATTGATGAAATAAGACCTAGAGCACAAACCAATATTCCTTATAATAGAAAAGACTTTAGCGAAACGAAGATAGAGTTTGAGGAGGAAATAGGAATTGCATTAGGACAAAAAGTCATGCATAAAAAGTTTGGCGAAGGAATTGTTCTTAATTATGAGGGTTCGGGTGAATCAGCAAGGGTTCAGGTAAATTTTGACGATTCTGGAACAAAGTGGTTGGTAATGGCATATGCAAATTTAGAAAAATTATAATGAAAGTCTTTATTAATATTTTTATCATTTTAACTTTAATTAGTTGTTCAAATGAACGAAACGTCTCCAATAGTACGGAAATTAATAAAGCTCAAAAATATAACTGGCGGTTGGTCACTTCATGGCCAAAAAATTATCCTGGTTTAGGCATGGCGCCCGAGAGAATTGCAGATCTTGTAGAAGAAATGAGCAATGGTCAGATGAAAATAACTGTTTATGGTGCTGAAGAACAAGTTCCTGCGTTTGGAGTTTTTGATGCAGTATCAAGTGGTTCTCATCAAATGGGACATAGTGGCGGTTATTTTTGGAAGGGCAAAGTTCCAGCAGCACAATTTTTTACTAGCGTGCCTTTTGGATTGACAGCTGATGAAATAAACGCATGGGTTAATAGGGGTGGAGGATTGGAATTGTGGAGAGAAATATATGCTCCTTTTAATATTTATCCAATTCCAGCAGGAAACACAGGAACCCAAATGTTTGGTTGGTTTAATAAGGAAATTAATTCACTTGAAGATATAAAAGGTCTAAAGATGAGAATTCCGGGAATTGGTGGAGAAGTTTTAAAAGAGGCAGGCGGCATTCCAGTAACCCTTCCAGGCGGTGAATTATTCACAGCCATTCAAACAGGTGTAATAGATGCTACTGAATGGGTGGGCCCATACAATGACTTAACATTTGGCTTCCATCAAGCCGCTAAATACTATTATTATCCTGGCTGGCATGAACCAGGCCCTATGCTTGAATTATTAATTAATAAAGATGCGTGGAATTCATTACCAAAACATCTACAAGTCATTATTGAAACAGCATCAAAGGCTGTAAACCAAGATATGCTTGACGAATACTTGGCAAAAAACAATCAAGCACTTACAGAATTAGTTGAAGTTCATGGTGTTGAGTTAAGAAAGCTCCCAGATGATGTAATTGATGAATTTAGAAAAATCTCAAATAGAATTCTTAATGATTTAGCCGAAGAAGATGAAACAATAGCAAAAGTTTATAACTCATATACAAAATTCAAAAATGATGTATCTGCATATCATGAAATCTCAGAAGATGCATTTATTGAAGCAAGAAATAAATAGTGCTGGAAAACCTAACGTTTAAATCGCTTGGTATCGTAAATTATCATGAGACTCTAGATTTAATGAAGTCTCATATTAAAAGTGAGAATTTCAAAAACGAAATCTGGTTACTTGAACATCCACCAATATATACGCTTGGAACAGCTGCAGACTCGAACCATATATTAAATGCTAAAGATATACCTATTGTTCAATCAGATAGAGGTGGAGAAGTTACTTACCATGGACCTGGACAGTTAATAATATATTTCTTACTTGATATTAAGAAATTAAATTTTGGTCCAAAGAAATTAGTTCACACCATTCAAATTTTTGTAAAAGACTTACTTGAACAAATTTCAATTGACTCAAATTTTATTGAAGGTGCGCCTGGGGTGTATGTAGATAAAAAGAAAATTGCTTCTATTGGTCTAAGAATTTCTAAGGGAAAGTCATATCATGGAATTAGTCTTAATTTTGATATGGATTTGTCACCTTTCAAGCAGATCAATCCTTGTGGGTATGAAGGACTTGAAGTAACGCAGATAAAAGATTTAAACACTGGCATTTCTAAATTACAATTAGAGAAATTAGTAATAGATTTATTAAAAAATATTTTTTAACTATGGAAATAATAGCAACAACAAAGATAACTAACAGAGATGGTATAAAAGCTATTAAAAACGGGCAGAAATTAAACAAGTTTGCTGACATTCCAACACCCAAAAAACCAAGCTGGCTTAAGGTTAAGGCAGAATTTAATCCTAATTTCCATAAAATAAAAGAACAGGTTCAGAGTAAGCAACTTTATACAGTTTGTGAAGAAGCTCATTGCCCAAACATTAATGAATGTTGGTCTGCTGGAACAGCTACCTTTATGTTAATGGGATCTGTTTGTACAAGGGCTTGCAAGTTTTGTTCTGTAGATACTGGTAATCCGAATGGCTGGCTTGATAAAGAGGAACCTATCAATACCGCAAAAACTGTCGAGATAATGAAATTAAAATATGTTGTGCTTACTTCTGTTAATAGAGATGATCTTCCTGATGGTGGAGCTCAACATTTTGCTGATACCGTAAAATTCATTAAAGAATTAAATCCAAATACTGCAGTAGAGGCCTTAACTCCAGATTTTAAAGGCTTGTCTTCTTCTATAGATACATTGGTCAATTGTGGTTTAGAGGTATTCGCGCAAAATATTGAAACAGTTGAGAGACTTACGCACCAAGTTAGAGATACCAGAGCAGGTTATCAGCAAACCTTAGATGTGCTTGCAGAATCAAAACTTATTAACCCAACAGTGCTTACTAAAACAAGCATTATTCTTGGTCTTGGTGAGACAGATAATGAAATAGAAAAGACAATGGACGATCTTATAGAAAACAAGGTCGATATATTAACTATTGGACAATACTTAAGACCTTCAAGGAATCATCATCCAATAGAAAGATGGGTAACTCCAGAGGAATTTGAGAAATACAGAAATATTGGGTTGCAAAAAGGATTCCTTGAAGTTGTATCTGGTCCTATGGTTCGTTCCAGCTATAGAGCTGAAAGAGCTTTAGAAAAAAACAATGCAGGACTTTAGTCCAAGTTTATATTCGCCATTAGTATTACTAATGGAAAATGTTTTTTTAGCTATATTTATATTTTTATGTTTTCTTATCTTATACCTATACAAGAATAAAAGAAGTTACTTGATAACAGCTTTTCCTTTAGGCGCGCTTTCAGCGCATCAAGTTGAAGAATATATTTTGTCACCCATGTTGCTAGGTGAGAA
>TARA_B100001057_G_scaffold4196_2_pt1 | contig 25506 bp, 22 predicted proteins | sample TARA_B100001057 | Tara Oceans TARA_B100001057 (sample SAMEA2621839) | marine metagenome | biome: marine biome (ENVO:00000447); feature: surface water layer (ENVO:00002042); material: "saline water (ENVO:00002010), including plankton (ENVO:xxxxxxxx)" | depth 5 m
AATTTCGCTCACGTCAGGATTAATTTGCATCTTGGGAAGTGGCATTGGATCTCTACTAAGCTGGAGCTTGGCTTGGTCAAGATGGTTTGAGTAAAGGTGAAGATCCCCAAAAGTATGTACAAATTCTCTTGGTTCGTAGCCACAAACCTGGGCTACCATCATAGTGAGAAGAGCATAAGAGGCGATATTGAAAGGGACTCCCAGGAAAAGATCTGCGCTACGTTGATAGAGTTGGCAGCTCAGACCAGGTTGCTCTGAGTCTGGGTTATGAACATAAAACTGAAAGAGAAGATGGCATGGTGGTAGGGCCATCTCTTCAACTTTGCCGACATTCCACGCTGAAACTAGGTGTCGTCGTGAGGTTGGATTATTTTTTAATCCGCTTATCAAATTACTAATCTGATCGATGGTGGAGCCGTCTTCCTTTGGCCATGACCTCCATTGCTGTCCGTAAACTGGACCTAGGTCACCTTTTTCGTCTGCCCATTCATCCCAAATTGTCACTTTGTTTTCTTTGAGGTAAGAAATGTTGGTGTCGCCCTTAAGGAACCAGAGCAGCTCGTGGATGATTGAGCGAAGGTGGAGTTTTTTAGTGGTGAGGCATGGAAAACCTTCGCGAAGGTCATAGCGCACCTGACGACCAAAGACGCTTAAGGTTCCCGTTCCAGTCCTATCGCCCCGTTCCTCGCCGGTTTCTAAAACGTCGGTAAGAAGGTCGAGGTAAGTCTGCATAGCGAAATCTTGAAGCAGGATTGAAGACAATCAATCCTGAAACCCCGGAGGGCGTCGCTTTTGTTTCTTTTGTCCATGCTGGCGCTTCTTTTCGACATTTCGTGCTCGAGCCCGCCTCCCTTGGCGGCGGTTTCGACGACGCGTTTTCTCACTAGCTTGTTTTTTGGCCTGTCGTTTCAGTGTTTGTTGCTTTTCGAGGCGATCGCAAAGTTCTTCTCGAGCTAGAAAGCGATTTAGTTCTCGGGATCGCTCACGTTGGACTTTCACTTCAGTGCTGGAAGGGGGATGTTGGAGAAAGACGCAGGAAGAAGTTTTATTAATTTTTTGGCCTCCACTGCCAGTGCCACGGATAAATTTTTCAATGAGGTCATCTTCGAAAACTCCGAGTGAAGCCAGTCGGCGCTCGAGAGCTTTTTTTTTATCGACGGAGATCATTGAGATAAGCTTTAACAGCTTTTGTGATTTCGATTGCGACATCACCCCGTTGCGTCGCAAAAGGAGGCAAGAACCAAGGGAAAGAACCGATGACATCCGTAATGACTGCTATTTCACCATCGCAATTATTCTCGCCACAACCGATTCCTATCGTGGGGACATCGAGCTTTTCAGTGAGAAGGCGGGCTGCCTTTGGCAGGATGCTTTCAAGTACGATGGCAAAGACTCCTGCCTCTTGAAGAGCAAATGCTCCTTCAAGAATAGACTGTGTTTCGTTATCAGTTTTGCCTTTTTTAGTGTAACCACCTTCTTCTTTGACTCTTTGAGGTAGCATTCCGAGATGGCCTACAACTGGAATGCCATCTGCGACGATAGCAGCAACCTTTTTGGCCTGCCGTACTCCGCCTTCGAGTTTTACTGCTTCTGCGCCGGCCCCAATAAGCCGATGGGCGTTCATAACGGCAGTCTCTGGGTTAGGGTAAGAATGGATGGGTAAATCGCCGACTATAAGGGCGTTTTTTGTTCCGCGGGCGACTGCCGCAGTATGGTGGATCATATGATCAAGGGTCACATGGGTTGTATCCGGAAATCCCAAGACAACCATACCGAGGGAATCACCGACAAGAAGGAGATCAACACCTGTTTCGTCCAAAAGGCGTGCCGTCGCATAGTCGTATGCTGTTAGAGCAGAAATCGGCGCCTCGGATTTCCGAGCGCGGATTCGGTTTGCTTTTTCGGTAAGAGACATCGTTCTACCAAGCGGTTTGGATAAGAATGGGATCTGTTTCCTCTGAGTCGAGCCTTCTTAAATGTTCACCTACAGTTGTTTCGTCGCCGGGAAGTAGCAGATGGGGGTGGATATCTAAAAGTGGTTGTAGGACGAAGCGCCGATCAGTGAGTCGCGGATGGGGGATGGTGAGAATATCCTCATCCATGACTAAGTGGTCGAAGTAGAGGATATCTAGATCGATGGGACGTGGTGCATTACGGACAGCGGTAGATGTCCGGCCGAGCTTCCATTCAATTGCCTGGGTTGCTTTTAATAGGTCGTGAGGCTTACCGATAAAATCGATTTCGATCACGGCATTATAAAAGTCAGGAGAATTCGGCGGGCAATCTACCGGTTCTGATTGATAAATCCCGGATTGATTGTAGGTGGTGTCAGCAGGCATCAAATTAAGGAGAAGATCTCTGGCCTCCCGAAGATTCGCAAGTCGGTTGCCAACATTCGTGCCAAGTGCAATTCCTGTTCTTGAAGCCATGGGGTGATTGTTCTACTTCAATCCTAGGACATCTTGCATGTCATAGAGCCCTGCTTCACGGCCCTTGAGCCAAAGCGCAGCGCGAACTGCACCAGAGGCAAAAGTCAATCGGGAAGTGGCCTTATGTGTGAGCTCAAAGCGCTCTCCATCGGCTGCAAACATTACAGTGTGATCACCCACTACGTCTCCTCCTCGTAAAGTGTGTATTCCAATTTCCTTGGAGGGACGGGGCCCTGCATTGCCTTCACGGCCATGAGTCACATCGTTTTCATAAGAGGTGGCCGTTTCTTCGTTTAGAATATCGAGGAGAGTACGGGCCGTGCCGGATGGAGCATCGACCTTGTGCCGGTGATGCATTTCGGTGACTTCGATATCAAAGACTTCATTACCAAGAATTGCAGCAGCCTTTTGCGTAAGGTGGAAGAGAAGGTTTACTCCCGTGGAGAAGTTTGAGGCATAAACGATTGGGATTGAATGAGCTGCTTCAACGATAGCCTGTTTTTGGACCTCAGAGTGACCAGTAGTGCCGATGACAAGCGCGACCTTTTTTTCGACTGCAGTTGCTAATAATTCGTCTGTTAAAATGGGGAGGGTAAAGTCAATGACGACATCAGCATCAGAGAGAGCGCAGCTTAGGTCTTCTCCCGAGTCATGTGTTGCATGCAGGGAAGTTGCCGCTTCGGTTTCGATCGCAGCTATAACTGTTTGACCCATGCGCCCTGATCGACCGGTGACAGAAATCTTCATGCGCGGAGGATTCGATAGGAATAGGCTTTTGTCTAGAGCGCAAGAGAGAGAATCTCAGAAGTGACGCAAATTTCTGGTATAAAGGGCGCTCCTTCGGTAAGGCCTCTTGGTGAGCAATACTCTCGAAACACCCAAAGACGTGGCCGCTGCGCCTTCAGATGCCGAAGTAACTGCTTCTGGTCTTGCCTCTAAGATTTTGCAAGTTGGTGAAGGAGATCAGAGGCCTGGTCCGCGAGATACCGTGGAGGTTCATTACAGTGGCTGGATGATTAATGGGAAACTCTTTGATAGTTCAGTTTCTCGTGGCGAGACCACTTCTTTTCCTCTCAATCAGGTGATTCCGGGCTGGACCGAAGGATTGCAATTAATGGTGGTTGGTGAAAAGCGCCGCTTTTGGATACCAGCTGATCTCGCTTATGGCGAAACACCCTCGCGGCCAGGTGCACCGTCTGGCGATTTAACCTTTGATGTCGAACTGTTTTCCATCGAGGTGGCTCCCGAGACACCTGAAGCTCCTACCGAGTTGAAAGCACCTGAGACCGCTGAAAAGTCGGAAAGTGGCCTTGCCTCTCAGCTTCTTGAAGAGGGCGAGGGCGGCGATAAACCTGGTCCATCAGATGTTGTGGCAGCTCACTTTAACGGATGGCTAGAAGATGGAACTCTTCTTGAAAGCACGGTGATGAATGGGAAGCCAGCCCAGTTCAAGCTCGATCAAGTAACGATTAAGGGGTGGGTAGAAGGGCTTCAACTCATGACTAAGGGCGAAAGGCGTCGGTTTTGGATTCCCGCTGCCTTGGGATTTGGCGAAAATCCACCTCCGGGTGCTCCAAAAGGAGATTTAATCTTCGATTTTCAATTACTGGATTTTAAAGAGATCCCCAAGGCACCTGAGCAAATTCCAGCGCCAGATGATGTCTCGACAGCGCCTTCGGATTCTATTGCCACGGATTCTGGCCTCGCTTCCAAGGTTCTTGCTGAAGGATCGGGCTCGCATCATCCTTCTGAAACCGACGAAGTTCTTGTTCATTACACCGGCTGGACCACAGACGGAAAGATGTTTGATAGCTCAGTTGCTCGAGGCGAACCAATTTCCTTCCCACTCAATGGTGTAATTAAAGGTTGGACTGAAGGTGTTCAGCTCATGGTTGAAGGAGAGAAGCGTCGCTTCTGGATCCCAGGCAAGCTTGCTTACGGTGATACTCCAACCCGTCCAGGAGCTCCATCGGGTCAGCTCGTTTTTGATGTGGAACTGATTAAGATTGGTAAGTAGAGCAAATATCTCCGGTTTGGTATTTGCCGCTTCGGAAGATGTGAGGCATCCTTGAGGTGTGCCAGAAATTCTTGATATTGGCTGGGTCGTCGCCGGGTTAGTCCTGCTTTATTTTGGTGCCGAATGGTTAGTGAGGGGGTCCTCAGAGCTGGCCATTCGCTTTGGCATAAGCCCACTTGTCGTAGGGCTAACCGTCGTGGCATTTGGCACAAGTGCTCCCGAGTTGGTGGTAAGTGTAAAGGCAAACCTAGACGGGAGTGGTGGAATGGCGATCGGCAATGTGGTAGGTTCAAACATTTGCAATATCGCGCTTGTTTTAGGAGTTGGAGCGGTGATTTTCCCGCTAGGAATTCAGCGTCAGGTGGTCCGGCGGGAAATGCCAGTTTTACTAGGCTCTACCCTTGTCTTTCTCTTGATGATAAAAGATGGGGTGATTGGCCGCCTTGAAGGAGGGGCGCTTTTTGTTGGAGTCCTTATTTATGTCCTAGCGAGCTTAGTTCAGGCACGAAAGGAAGATCCAAACGTAAGTGAAGATCTTGATCCAGAGCTTATTAAAGCGGCCAAAGCCGGAGGTTTAGGAAGGGTGTCCCTAAATATATTTTTAATTGTGATCGGGGCTCTTCTTCTCGTTTTGGGTGCCGACCGAATGGTAGTCGGTGGTGAAAGTATTGCGCGATTTTATGGTGTTCCCGATGCGATTATCGGGCTGACCTTGTTTGCTTTTGGAACCTCATTGCCCGAGTTGGCAACCTCAGTTGTTGCTGCAATGAAAAAAGAGGGCGATATTATTGTAGGTAACGCAGTAGGCTCTTGTATTTTTAATCTCCTGGCGGTGGTAGGTCTAGCGGGGGTCGTTTCTCCTCTAAAAGGGGAAGGTGTCACAGTTATTCATTTGGCGGTTATGCTGGCACTTACAGTTATTCTGATTCCTATGATGTTACATCGTATGAAGCTTGATCGCTGGGAGGGTGCTCTTTTGGTAACAGGCTATCTAGGATTTACAGCTTGGTTGATCGTGGCTTAGAAGGCAAGAAGCCCATGATCTGATTAAAGGTAGAATCGTCCGTAGAAAATTTTCTGAGAACCAGGAAGGTGGGGTAGCAGTCAATAGACTGTTTCGTAAGTGGAAGGATTGACTTTGCTCGCTTGCGGAAATCAACGGGATGGTGTGAAGTTGAGAGGTGATTGATTTGTTAGCCACATACGTCCACGACCTTGATCCTGTAATTTTCTCGATCAGTGAGAAGATTAAACTTCGCTGGTATGGTTTGTCTTATGTGATTGGCTTCGCTGCAGCTTACATGATCTTGCTTAGGCTTTCTCGGAAAAAACTCTGGCCGATCGATGAACTCAAAGTGGGAGATGCCGTGACTTACACTGCAATTTTCGGCGTATTTTTGGGCGGGCGAATTGGCTACGTCTTATTCTATATGCTGCCTCGTCCTGGTGGCTTAGATCGAATTTTAGAGGATCCGATTACCATTATTGCGGTATGGGAAGGTGGGATGGCCTCACATGGTGGGATTCTCGGAATTATGTTTTTCACCCTGTTTTATGCATGGAAACATAAGCTATCTTGGCTAGCAGTGGGCGATGGCTTCGCGATTGTCGCACCACTTGGTGTGTTCTTTGGAAGAATGGCCAACTTTATTAATGGCGAGCTTTATGGAACGATTACTGATGAAAAAAATTGGTGGGCTGTGAAATTTCCTAAATCGCTCTATGAAAATGGATACAGCGACAATTTGCAGAAGGGATTACAACAAGCTGCCATAAGTAATGATACAGCGGGAGAGTTTTTAAAAGACCGAGTCAGATTAGTTGGGGATTACGATGGTTATGATCTTTCTCCCCAGGCTTTTGAGCAGGAATTTCTTCCGATTGCCCGTGAAAATCCGGATGTCATGCAAGCTTTGGCTGACCATACGCCTGCAAGGCACCCGTCTCAGTTGTATGAGGGGATTCTTGAAGGATTAGTGATTTTCGTAATGCTTTACTTGATCCGAGTTAGGTTTACCAAACTCTGGCATGGAGTGATTTCAGGAGGGTTTTTTATCCTTTATGCGATTTTTCGAATCGGAGTAGAAAATGTTCGTGAGCCCGATTCTGAAAAAATCATCGGCGTGACTAAGGGGCAGTTTTACTCATTTTTTATGATTGCGATTGGATTAGCTTTTTTGGCTTGGGCATGGAAGAGTAAGAGATCTTTGAGGGACGATATCGCTCCTGGATAATTAGATCCTTCCCCACCTGAAATATACCAAAGAACCAGTAAATCTTAGTAGTTTCAAGAGACAGCTTTTCAGTGAAACCTAAATCAGCTCCAATTGAGGGGGCCCTCGGAGCACCATTTCTTTTCCCCGAAAGATTTAATGGTGAGCCCCATCGAGTTGGCAAGTGAAAGAAGAAATCGGTTATGTGGGACTTTTGATCCAACGTGGTGAAAACCTGGTTTTTTGGTAGCTTCCCCACCGACGACAACGATCGGAAGGTCGTCGAGTGTGTGGGAATTTCCTTTTCCAAGCTCGTTAACCCACACGATGGTTGTGTTGTCGAGCATGTTTCCAGATCCTCCTGCTTCCGGAGTGTTCTTGAGTTGTTGCGCAAGATAGGCAAGTTGTTCCGCAAACCAAACGTTGATTTTTTCCAGTTTTTTTTGTGCCACTTCATTTTTATCTGGCTCGTGGCTTAAGGAGTGGTGACCCTCATTAATGTCGAGCCATCGCATGCGAGCCTGTCCGACGGAACGCATAAATTGAAGCGACCCGATGCGAGTCATATCATTAGCCATGGCATTCACGAGAAGATCAATCTGCATGCGGGCCAACTGGGGGGTGTTATCGTTGACTAGCTCAATGTTTGGATCTAGCTCAGGCTCTGGATGTTTCATTTCACCAGCTTGGGCAGCTGCAGAAATTTCACGCTCCATTTCCTCTACCAGAGTCATGTGCTGTTCAAGCAGGATCCGGTCTTCGGTTGAAAGGGCTTTGGAGGCCCGCTTGAGGTCAGTCCCTAGACTATCGAGAATAGACGCGTAAGTTTTCCTCTCTTGGGTTTGTCCGTAAAGCTTGTCAAGCATCTGGTAGGGATCATTTAGCGGTGCCAGAGGACGATTAGATCCAGCATAACACATGCGAGTCCAGGGATCAGCACGGTCGGGAACTGCGACCCCAATTTCAAGAGAGCCGTATCTTGTTCGAGTTGATTCGCTTTTTTGTAAAAATTTTTTAATCTCTTGATCGACCGAAATTCCGGATGCCCAGCCGGCCGGAGGTCCTCCTCCGCCTTGGATATTACCGGGGTGCAGGCGCGCACCGGTCAGAAGACATGACATACCTCGCATATGACTGTCACCGTCACCACCGACGCGATTAGAAATTCCTTTTAGGACCGCAGTTTGGTTTTGGAATGGCTTGAGAGGCGCGAGAATAGATGACTGCGATAGGTCTCCCTCTTTCCCCGGCCAGAATTTAGCCGGGAGTGTGCCATTTGGAGAGAACATAAAAACGAGACGCTGTTTTTGGCCGGAGACCGTAGACGCGCCAAATGATGGCAGTCCTGATAGGAAGGGTAGGGCGCCCGTTGTGATGCCGAGTTCGCGCAGAAAGTGACGTCTAGAAGTCATAGTCTATTTGTTATTACGGCTCCTTCTTTAAAATTCTACCGATAAATTTGCCAGAGGATTTTTATTCGAGCGCTTCGACGTGCGCCTGAACTCCAGCAGCGAGCCCTTCGAGCGAGTATCCACCTTCCAAAACAGAAATAAGGCGTCCATCGGAAAATTCTTCAGCGATCTTTCTGATCCAATTAGTGAGAGTCTTGTAATCTTCGTCAAGGAGGCGGAATTTCCCGAGGGGATCGCCAAGTCGCGAGTCAAAGCCTGCTGAAATCATGATGAGTTCGGGGCTGAATTTACGCATGGCAGTGAGAAACTTGGCGTCAATCTTGTCACCAATCTGAGTCATGTCGGAGCCGGCAGGAAGGGGAGCGTTCAAGGTGAATCCACGACCTTTCCCACTTCCCAATTCTTCCAGCATTCCAGTGCCTGGATACCACGGTGATTGATGAACGCTGCAGAATAGGACAGTTTCGTCTTCATAGAAAATATCTTGCGTTCCATTCCCATGGTGGACGTCCCAGTCCAGAATGGCGACTTTTCCTACTCCATATTTTTGCTGAGCGTAGCGGGCTCCTACTGCAATGTTATTGAAGATGCAAAATCCCATTCCGCGATCAGGTGTGGCGTGGTGGCCAGGGGGTCTGACGGCGCAAAAAGCTCTTTTAGTATAGGTGTGGGTCTCGGAATAAACTTCGTCGACTGCAGCGCACACCGACCCTGCGGCGTGGCTAGCCACTAGCCAGGAATCTGGACACACGGCGGTGTCACCGGTAGAAAGTTGTTGAGAGTTAGATTCTATCTCCCTCTGAGCAAGCGTAAGATAGCGTTTGTCGTGAACGGCAGTAAGGTCTTCAAGAGTGGCCATTCTTGATTCGATTTTTTTTAACCTCGTGGAAAGCCCTGAGGTCTCGAACATTTTAGTTAGTGCAAGGTAGCGGCTGAAGTGCTCCGGATGTTCGCCGGTAACGTGCTGGGTAAAGAGTTGGTCGAGAACGAGGGCAAGTTCGGGATGCGGATCGATAATCATTAGAAAGTTTACCTTGGGATGGTTTCCCTTGCCATAGTCATTATGATCTTCCGAACGTGAAAATTATTGTCTACAAAGGTCTTGCGAAGTGAGCTGATCGCTTCAAAGCCGTAAGCATTGATTGGTTGCTGGATGAGGTGATGAAAGAGATGCTTTAAAAAAGCTCGATGTGCCTCGGGTGATTCTACCGCAAGGCGCGCTAGATCATCCGGGCCTGTTATTTTGACTATGGAGTCTTCAGGAGTGGGGTAATCGCTAACGGTGTCGATTGGTTTGTTCTTTTCATGGGTTCTAAAACGCCCAGTTGCGTCATAATTTTCGAGGCTAAATCCGATTGGATTGATAATTGAATGACACGCCATGCAATTTTCATCTTTTGTCAGGTGTGTGACCTTTTCCCGCATCGTAAGGTCCGGTTTGAAATCAGTATCCTTAAATTCAACTGCGTTGGGAGGGGGTTTAAGAAAACGACCTAAGATATTACGACTTAGGTAAACTCCACGATGAATTGGGGAGGTTTGTTTATGGTAAGAAAATGCTGTAAGAACATAAGGATGGGTAAAAAGACCGGCTCGTTTTTTGTCGGGAGTAAGAAGGAGCTTGAAGCTATCCTCTTTTGGTGTGGGCGCGCTGTAGAAGTTCGCAAGTCTCTTATTTAGATAAATTTTGTTCTCTGTGAATAGTTTTCTGTAATCTGAGGATGGAGACCATATTACGTTCTCAATAAAAAGATCAAACGAGGTTCGTAAGTCGGCAATCATTCGCTGATCAAAATTAGGAAATAGTTTAGGATCTTTCCCTAGGTCTTCTTTCTCAGAAAGATTGAGCCAATGATAAAAGAAAGACCGAGTTTTCGCTTTAGTGCGGGAATCACTCATCATGCGGGAGAGTTGATTGGTAATCTCAGTTTCTTTGCCAAGACGCTTTTGGTTTGCGGCTACCCAGAGTTCTTTGTCGGGGACGGAATCCCAGAGCGCGAGGGCTAGATGAGCAGCTACTGTATAGTCATCCGGTTTTCCGTCATCACCTCGATTGAGTGAAGGGTATAGAAAGTAGGGAGAAGTAAGAATTAACATGAGAGAGCGCCGGGTCGCTGTCTCTGAGTCGTTGTCTGCGTCAAAAATATCTTCGATATAGTGGTTTTTTTGAGTGGGAGAAAGGGGGCGTGCGAAAGCTCTTGTCGCAAATTTCAAACAAAAAGATTTTAGCTTTTTGTTCCGCTCTTTATCTTTTGAATTAGTTTTAGCAAGGACGTTAATGTCAGTGTAAATTTGGCGGGCCGCTTCTATCGAAGCTTTTGCGACTGATTCTTTCCATGCCTTCGAGATTGAGGAGCCTCTTTCATATCCTAAAGAGGCATCATCCGGTGGGAAACTAGTGGAGATAATGGCTGCAGTCGGCGCGCTTTCAGTAAAAAGAACGCGTGTAGGTATTGGTTCCCATTTTCCATGAGGTGGCTTCCATTCTATTTGAAGAGATGATTTCTTTTCCTTGTATGAGACGAAGTCAATGTAAATGGGGATCGGGTGTCCGCCTAATAAGAAAATAGAAGCTTCGACTGATCGCATTTGGTTACCAGAGGATACCCAAGCATCAATGAATGCGGTCTTTCGGTGAGTCTCTCCTCCATAAAATTTCTCACGTTCCATTTCGTTTATAAAAACCCGCACTCCATTGGGAGTTGTTGCTCGGAAAGAATATATTCCGCTCTCCTTAGGTACGAGCGAACCGGTCCAGAAAATGGCATGAGCTTTAGGATCAATGTCTTTTATACCATGATCACTCTCGATGTTAAAATTGATGTTGGGATCTATGCGCTTTGCGAGCTCCTTCTTACGATCATCCATTTTTTCCTTATGATAATAGTGACCACGTAGCCCGTTTTGAGTGCCTAATTGAGGTCTTCCTCGAAAAGATTGGACGATGTCAGTGATGGCTCGGCGATGTTGATACTGTGTTCGTCGTAGCAAGTCTTTGCGCACAGGTTTTATCTTCGCTTGAGCTTCCGGTGAGTAAAATGCCCCGTGAATATACTGCGCCACTAGATAGGCATCTTGGTCGATTACGGCATCCTCGTCTTCTTCAGGCATCGTTCGGTGGATATACTTTGCGAGAGATGGGATTGACTTGGTGCCGATGAGGGACTCGTCATATTCGTTAGCAACTCCTTGCCCTCTATCTCCGTGGCAGGAGAGGCAATGTTTGGTGTAGATTTGCTCTCCACGATCACCGAACGCTGGAAGTGTGGAGAGAAACCCCAAAAGTAACCAAAAGCGCATTTTCTATTTACGGAAGGGGGAACGCTTTGTTTCAAGAAGCGCTGTGATCTTTAGTCGTTTTGCAGCAATTTTTTGACATACTTGGCAAGTAGGTCAGCCTCAAGATTTACCTTTTGTCCTATCTTTGCTTCTCCCAGATGGGTCGCCTTCAAGGTGTGTGGTGTGATCCAGAAAATAGCTGAAGTTTGAGTGAGCTCCGCGATGGTAAGAGAAATGCCATCGATGCAAAGTGAGCCTTTGTCGATACATAGTGTGTATACGTCTTCAGGAATGGTAATCTCGAGCCGGTAATCTTGTCCCATTGCAGAGAGGTTCCTTATGATTCCGATATTATCGACATGCCCTTGTACGAAGTGGCCGCCGAGCCGTTGTCCAATCGCAAGGGCGCGCTCCAAGTTGACCTTTTCACCCTCTTTTAAGTCACCAAGTGAGGTTACCTTTAAAGTTTGAGCGAGGAGGTCGAAGCGGACTTCGTCATCGAGGGAGGCTACGGTGAGACAGCAGCCGTTAATGGCGACTGAGTCGCCTAAACTCAATTCGTCTTTGAAAGGGATATCTAGAATGAGTTCGGCTTGAGCTCCTTTTTCAATCAAGGAGAGAACAGTTCCGATAGCTTCAATAAGGCCGGTAAACATATCAGTGGATTTGTTCCGTTTTGGCTGGTTTGGGATCCTCTTTCATTCCCGAAGATGGAAGTAGCATGAAGCAAGCTCCCATTACGATAGTTGGAATGATTGCAGCCTTTGCAAGCCCACCAGGAGAAACGCCCCCATCAAAATAACGGCTGAGGACTGATTGTCCTGCAGGATTTGGAGCGTTGGCAATGACGGTTAAACCGCCCCCTGTCACAGCTCCAGCGAGGACCGCATACTTTGATATGATGGGCAAGTCTGGTGCTTGAGAGGCAAGATATGTGATAGCAGCATTATCGTTGAAAGCAGTGAGGACGGTGGAACCAATCATGAGTAACCATTGGTTGTCTATTGAGGTAAGTAGAACTGAAATCCACCATCCCTGGCAGCCGCCATGAATGACCAGACCAGCAAGGAAGAAACCAACTAGAATTGGACTCTTCATGTTAACATCATTCTGGTGATGTCCAGTGGCCTGGGTGAATCCGATAAAAAAGAGAAATCCAAAGATGAAGACCATTTGGTAGTGTGCTGTTAGCACTGTGAAGGCGAGGAAGAGTAGATGAACGATGGTGATCCAGGCGGGAATAGGATCTTCACGCTCTACCCAGCTGGCTGGCATATGGGTATCTCGGTTTTCTTTACGCCCCATGGTTTGGAATTCCTTTTTAAATAGTGAGAAGTAAAGGGCATTTGAAATGACTATCCCCACCACGGCTTTCCAACCGAAATTAATAAACATGAAGTCCATGCCAAAATTCCATTTGCTTGCGATCATTAGAACGGGGGGGGCTGCAAAGTGAGTCAGGGTTCCGCCAACGGAAATATTCACAAAAAGGAGCCCAAGGGTGGCGTAAGCAAATTTTTTGGAGGGATTAAGATCGAAAAATTTCTTAGCAAGAAGCATGGCTGCGATGGTCATGGCAGCGGGTTCGGTAATAAATGATCCGAGGATGGGAGTAATGGTTAGGGCAGCGAGCCACCAGGCGGCTGGAGTTCCTCCAAAGAGTTTAGCCACCTTATCGACCATAGATTCTGCAAAGCGAACGACCGGCCGCGTTGCTGCGATTGCCATGACGATGACCACAAACATGGGCTCAGTAAAGTTCACATCTTTGCCGATGTAGTATTCGAGTTCCTTGAAGCCAGCCATCAATCCACTGCCGTCTCCAATACCAAAGAACCAGAGAATAGCAGCGCCAAGAGCTATGACCCAGATTCCAAAGATAGCTTCAACTTCCCCTAGAAAGTGAAAGAGATTGGCTTTGAAGGATACATCATCTTTGGCGTCATCGTGAGGCTTGGCGTCGGCTGTTAAACCGAGTTCCTCAATCTTTTTTCGATGTTCGTGCTCATGCTTGTGAGCCATTTCGATGAAGAAGCCGCTGAGAAAGGTATGTATAATCGCACAGAGGAAAATGATTGAGGCGACCAAATTAAATCCATCTTGTTGCACTGCCCGGTATTTGAGCTTTTCCCAGATGCCCCAGTCCCCATTGGATCTCTCTTCCCCTTCGTAATTTGTCAAAGGAAGAGGAAAAACTGCATATTGGTCTTTATCGAGAGAGTATTCCTCTTTTGCGTAGCTTGGTTTGTCTTCAGCGGCTGTGGCGATAGCTCCTAAAAAAACAAAGAATAAAGTAGCGACGGTAAGGTGGAAGGTAGTGAGAAACTTCACGAGAGAGGATTTTAGCTTTGGCTGAAGTCTCGGCAAGTAAAACGGTTACTAGTCTATGGATTTAATTTGTTCTTCAATTGTCTTGAGTTTTTCAAGAATCGCTTGGCCTTCAGGCGATTGTTCAGCAAGAGAGCTTTGAAGTTCTTGAATCTGCTTTTGGGATCTAGCGATCCGGTCCTCTGCTTCACGGATTTCTGGAAGCTCTTGGCTAAGACGCTGGATCTTAGTCGAGATTTCGAGAAGTTTATTAGTAGCTTGATTTATTTCCAATTCCCGTTTTCTGGTGCGAGCCGAGAGTTGATTCTCCTGCCAAAAAACGAGATCTTTATTAAGTTGTTGAAGGCTGGGGTGGGTATTACGAATGTTTTGGAGGTCACGGTAGGCCTGCTGCTGCTCTGTGATGATGATTTTGAGATCCTCATCTGGATCGAGTTGATTGGAGGCCACAAGGGTTTTTAATTTTTTTGATAACTGGTGTTTTTTGTTGAGAAGCACTGCTATTTCCTTGCTGCGGTTCGACGAGGATTTTGATTCGGGAGATGTCGAAGGGCTCTCAGTGGCCTCGTCGGAGTTGCATCCAGAAATGAAGAAAGCTAAAATTAGGATGAAAAAAACCTTCATGAAGCAATGAAAGCATTTTTTGTACCCATTGCCACTCTTTGAAAGGTATGTTTTCTTTTTTTAAATGTGGGGCCAGAAACTTGGTAGGTTCATTGATCAGTTGCTCTATCGTAGCTATTATCGAGGCAACGCCGTAGGCGATTTTGTTCGTCAGCGAGTGAACTCGGGGGCGTGGCTTTTGCTTCTAGGTGGAGGAACTAGTGTTTTTTTGGGCGCAAATCTTGATGAGAGTCTTACCGCTATCCTTACTCTTTTTATTTTTTCACTACTTTTTTCAAGTTTTGTTTGGGCTTTCTTTAGACGGGTCAAACTTTCGGTCGTTCGTGTTATGCCTTTTAGTGGAGCAGTTGGAGAGATTTTAAGGTATCGGGTCTCAGTTCGGAATGAAGGGCGTCGGGCAGTGAGGGGCTTTTATCTTAGTGAGGCAGGAGGCGACGCCCGACCTAACCAGTGGGAGTTTTTTCATTTAAAGGAACCGGGGGAGGTTGATCGTAATTTTTTCGATCGGTTCTTTAAGTTTTATCGCTGGAAGTGGTTGGTAGGGAGAGGTGGGGCTTGGGTCAGGTTAGGGCGATCGAAACCGCTGGATCTTGAACCAGGAGAAGAGAGACAAATTTACCTTGCGGTGAAACCTTTTCGCAGGGGGGGGATCAGGTTTAGTGATATGCGTGCTGAACTCCCTGATCCCTTTGGTTTTTTTCAGCGTTGTTGTCCGATTTTGAACGAAGAAGCAGAGGTACTAATAACCCCTAGGAGATATCGTCTCCCAAATCTAGACCTTGGAGGGACCTCTGAGCTGAAAGCTGGGTTAGATACGTCTTCGACAGTAAGGGGAGAGGGAGGTCATTTTATGGGGCTTCGTGAATACCGAGAAGGAGATTCTTTACGCTGTATCCATTGGAAGGCTTGGGCTCGTACTGGACAGCCCATTGTGAAAGAATTCGAAGAATTGCGCTTTCCTCGTTATGGCGTTGTCCTCGATACAAATTTGAAGGGGACGGGACCTCAGATGTTTGAAGAGGCTATTTCGGTTGCAGCATCCTTTGTTTGGGCAATTGAAAAAAATGGCAGTTTAATGGATTTGATTTTTATGCGTGAGGATCCGAAGGTTCATACTGCTGGACGGGGCGTGGCACGGACGAACGAACTTTTTGAGGCTCTTGCTCGAATCGAGGGAGCCGATGAAGGCGATTACGAATGTTTGGGGCGATTGATTACACAAAATGCTAATGACCTCACTGCGTGTGTGGTAGTTCTCGCTGGTTGGTGTTCGAAGAGAAGAGCTTTTTTGGAACGATTGCGGGGAAGCGGGTTAGTTTTGATTGTCTATGCGATCGGTATAGGGGACGCACCAGAAGATGCTTTGCTTTACAACGTCAAATGGTTGAGGTGGGACTTTATCGAGGAAGATCTAATGACACGATGAGAGGAGAACTTGAAAGAAAAATGTTATCGGCACCACCTCGTTTGCTTTTGGGTGCCGCTTTTTTGTTTTGGGGCGGAATGCATGATCAAGCTGTGGCAGGATTGATCGCTGCCGCTCTAGTTGAGGGTCGTCATTGGGTTAATCTTCGGTGGGATTTTACCGATAAAAGCTTTGCGAGATCTTGGCAGTTGTCGGTAATTATCTTGATTCTGTCAGCTTTAGTTTTGCTACAGAAAGATAATTTAAAGGCGAATGATTTTCTGAACCTTTTATCGTGGCTTCCTTTCATGATGTTGCCTCTGATTCTTTCTCAGCAGTATGCCAGAAAAGGAGGGGTTCCTATGGTGACTTTTTCCTTTATTGCAAGGCGTAAGGCTGCAGCAGATAGGAAAGCCGGGCGTTTAGTAGAAGCAAGTTCGATTCATTTAGGTTATCCTGTTCTATTCCTAATTATAATTACAGCCGGAATGGGAGTAGGCTCTTTAAAATGGATAGAGACAATTGACCCTCGTTATCCTGTTGGCGTTGTGATCCTTTTAGGCTGGATGATTTTCACCCTTGATGACCGGCGGGTTCGTTTGCGCGCATGGGTGATAGCTTACCTGATTTCAATCGGTCTATCGGTTTTGATGTTATGGGGGGTTGTGAAGGTCTACGACCATTTTGTTAGGGGTTATGCAGGTAACGGAGGGCGTGTGAGTTCCTTCCAACAAACCCAAACTGCGCTAGGAAGAATTCGTGAGCTCCAACTCAGTCAAAACATAGAGTGGCGGTATTTTCACGAAAATGGTCCGGTGCCCGATCTGTTAAAGCTCGGATCATATAATGAGCCATTGGGAGATGTTTGGCAGGCTCGAACCCGTATTCTCGAGCTTGCAGAGCAAATCCCGAGCGGCCGGAAGTTTAAAGGAGATTTTGAGACCCTTCTCCCCGCTGGTGAAAATACATTTCTCTTTGAGGATCAAAATTCCAAACGGGATTATGGTATTGAGGGTCGGATTCAAGGACTTATTGAAGATGAAGAATTAGTCCCCCACCTGAGCAGGGCCAATCGTTTTGAAGGAATTCCAAGTGAAATTTTGACTGTTAATTCGATGGGCTCGGTCAAGATGATTGGAGTGAATCAGGGGGCAATGGATGCGAGGATCCAAGCGGATATAGAGATTGAAGAAATGCAGCTTGATCCAACTGATCTTGACTTGACCTATCCAAATGCTGAAGAAAAGGGGCTTGAAGACTTCCTAAAGAAAATTGGACTTAGCCTTCCTGAAGCCGGTTCACATCCTACGAGAGCTTTGGCTAGAAAGGTTGGAAGAGAAGCTGGACCACCGAATATTTCAGTCGAAAAGTTTCGTGAAATTAAGGCTAAATTAGCACTGACGTTCTCTGATATTGATAAGTTTGAATACAGCCTTTTCTTGGCTGGAACTGATAGGAATACCCCGATAACTGAATTTTTGGAAATCGATAGGAAAGGCCATTGCGAATATTTTGCAGGGGCAACGGCTATGCTGATGCGGAGGATGGGGGTCCCCTGTCGTTATGCAGTGGGGTATTCACTGCAGGAGAGAGGAATTAAGAAACAGGAATGGATTTTGCGGGGTCAGCATGCCCATGCATGGGTCGAGGCTTATGTCGGAGGTATATGGGTCAATGAGAGAAATGGCGATATGGATGTATGGAGGTGTCGTGGCGGAGAGTGGGTAGACGTTGATTTAACTCCACCCGATTGGATAAATATCCAGAAATCTCAGCCATGGTATCAAGGGTGGTATGATTGGTTTCAGGGATTTCGAATAAGCTTAGAACTTCGCTTGAACCAACTTGGCGTTTTTGATCGGGTTTTAAATATGTTGGTTTTGGTTGGGGTTCTTTTGCTGATTTTTGTGATTTATCGTTTGATCCTAACCAGGCGGAGGGTCAATTCGGACACCTGGGAGAAATCGGTTGGGAAGGCCGGGTTGCTAGCTGAATTTGAAAAATGGGTTTCAAAACGAGTCGGAGCACGTCCCCGGTCGATGCCCATGGCGACCTGGTTGCGTCGCTCGATACCGGTTGACTGCGATGAGTTAGTATTACTTTATGAGAGAGCAGTCTTTGGTCTTAATGCTGAGAGTAGACGGAGTTTGGATGATTCAATTCAGATCGTAAAACTGCTTTGGAAAGAGCAAGAAAAAACCCCAGGGACGAAAGACGCCCGCGGGGTTGTTAAATTTTAAAGGCTAGGAAATTTATCCCTTAATCTCTGAGTTGTAGAAGTCTTGCCAATCTTCAAGGTTGTTGAGATTTACAGCGTCGAGAATCGCGCCGGTATCGGCGATGGCTACGGACTCAAGAATGGTAGTGCGAGTTGCGTCGTCGTGGTTATAACCGACAACAGCAGCGTTGTGTGCATCGACCGCTTCATTGTCGAGGGAGCCTCCTTTTTGGTCGAGGATCCACTGCTCACACTGAGTATAAGAAGGCTTGTTCTCGCTGATATAAGCTAGGAATGCATCGCGCTCGATACCGAGTGCGTCGAGAGTCATCTGGTCGAAGCCAGCACCTGCAGCGGGATAATCGCTATGGAGCTTGCCGGCAGCGTCAAGAGAAGCTTTTTGCCAGAGACGAGGAAGGTGAAGCACGCCGAGAGGGCCTGCGATTCCGGAAGTGACGAGAGGGATGATTTGGCTCATTGCTTTGGTAGTTTTTGGATTTCGATTAACAGAGAGCCGAAAAATTGAAGCTCCCGTCAAATTGTTAGCTAGAGGTGCCTTGCATGGCAAATGCTAATTCGAAGGAAGTTTTCAACCAATACTTGTTTTTTGAACAAGAGCGGCGTTTTCTCCAAATATAAAGATGTCTGCTGGATTTTCCATCGAATCACTAAATAAAGCGCAGCGTGAAGCTGTCTTGGCTCTTGAAGGGCCTGTTCTTATTCTGGCAGGAGCAGGAACCGGTAAAACGAGGACTGTGACCTGTCGGATGTCGGCTCTCTTGGAAAATGGTGTTAAAGCTGAAAATGTTCTAGCGGTTACGTTCACCAATAAATCAGCAGCGGAAATGGCAGAACGTGTCATTGGCATGGTGGGGAGGAAGCGTGGCGAAGCGTTAACTGTGTGCACCTTCCACTCGCTTTGCCTACGGATCCTGAAGCGGAATATTGAGTCTCTTGGTTATAAGAAAAAGTTCGCCGTGATGGCTGGCGGAGATCAGACAGGAATGATTCGTCAGCTCATTGTTCGGAAAGGGGGACGAAAAATTAACCTGAAGCCCGGCGAGGTAATGAGTGCGATTTCAAAAGCCAAGAATTCTGAATTACCTCTCTCGGGAATTGAGGATGATCTGATTGCTGAGATTGCTGTAGCTTACCAAAACGAGCTTAGAGCGCAAAATGCGGTTGATTTTGATGATCTACTTCTTCTGGGCGAGAGGGTCCTGCGGGAGTATTCCAAAGTGCGCGAGTTTTGGCAGGATAACTTTCGGTATATTACGGTAGACGAATTTCAGGATACTAACAATTTACAAATGAAGTTACTTCAACAATTGGTTGGCGAGTCTAACAATATTTGTGTGGTGGGTGATGATGATCAGTCGATTTATGGATGGAGAGGTGCACAGGTCGCTAACATTCTCCAATTTGAAAGATTCTTTCCTAATCCAAAGGTCATTCGACTTGAGGAGAATTATCGCAGTACTCAAGCGGTCCTTGAGGTGGCCAATAGCTTGATTCGCCACAATACGGGGCGGCGTGAAAAGAAGTTGCGGCCCACAATCTCGGGTGGTGATTTGGTCCGTTTAGTTTCTATGCCGGGTGATCAAGAAGAAGCAGAATGGATTGTTTCCGAAATCGTCGCGCAGCGCGAGGAAGGTCGGGTTTTGGAGGACTTTGCCATTCTCTTTCGAACAAATGGTCAGATTCGAAAAATGGAGGAAGTTTTGCGTGAAGCTAAGATACCTTACCGAATGGTTGGAGCTCAAAGTTTCTACGACCGTAAGGAGGTTCGAGATATTCTCAGCTATATCCAAGTTCTAAATCAACCGGAATTGGATATTCCCTTACTCCGGGTTCTAAATACTCCTCCACGGGGGATTGGAAATACAACCTCGATGGCAGCTTTAGATTGGAGTCGAGACGAGAATCAGAGTATTTGGGAGACTTTAATTGATGAAATTTTTTTGACTCAAGTTTCCAGTAAGGTGATGAATTCAATTCACGCTTTTACTGGTCGGGTGGAAAAAGCTCGAAGGGATTTGATTGATGGTATGCACGCCGGAGTAGTGATGGATGAATGGCTTCGTGAAATGGAATTTGACGAGTGGTTAATGCGGCAATGTAAGACTGATAAAGAGAAAGATGTGAGGAGAGAGGGCGTCTCGACAACGATTGCATCTCTTACTGAAGCGATCAATAAGGGAAAGAGCCTCAGCGACTTCCTTGATCAAACTGCGCTTGATGCTGAAAAAGAAGATGACCTTGAACAACGGAGTGGCGTGACTCTCATCACACTTCATGCGGCTAAGGGTTTGGAGTATCCGGTAGTTTATTTGGTCGGCCTCGAAGAGGGGATTCTTCCTCATAAAAGAAGTATCGAAGAAGGAACACGTGATGAAGAGAGGCGGCTTCTCTATGTGGGCATAACTAGGGCGCAGGTGAAGATGACGATGACTTACTGCGCGACGCGAGTGAAGTGGGGAAAGGAAGAAGCTTGTGAGGCAAGTAGTTTCATCCGGGAATTAAACCCTGATTGGATTCATGAGGAAGGCTATGAAGATATCATGGGTGCTGAGGCTTCCGAGGAGGAGCTTCGAGGCTTCTTTAGTGCGATGTCAGATATGTTAGATGAATAAGGGAGTCCTCCTTCTTAATATTTAGAACAGCTTTAAAGCTTTGAATTTCTATTAAAAGATTATGGGCGCTTTCGACGTCCCGCACATAATGAGACCCCGAGCAGAACCAACATAAGACTACCAGGTTCGGGGACAGCCACTCCAATTGAAGTTCGAAACGGGTTTACGCTATCTTCCCAAAACATTAATGGATCATCGGTACTAGAAATCGACGGAGTCGGAGGTTGGTTGGTTACAATTGCAGGATCATTGAAAATCCATGTCGAAACATCGCGAACAACGGTATTATATGGGGCTCCCTCAATCAAGTTTTGTGTCGTGTTGAAGATGCGGAACCCCAACCGCACTGGAAAGCCGAGAGGAAGTGTGTCGCCAAGGCTAGTATCAAGCGTAGAACTGATTTGAAAGGCTGACTCGAATCCGCCGCCAGCGTCGAAGGTTTCGATCACCTCATTCGGATTTGATGAGCCAACTCCGAGGAAGGGGTTGAAAGAATCCCAATCTACACTAGTGAAGTCATCGCCACTTTTTGAAGGTGCTACCCCCAAAAAGTATCCGACTTGAATCTGCGAGCCAGTAGGAAGATTATTGCCGGATACATCAAGTAAGTTTGCAAACGCCCCGCCTCCAATTGAAACGGAGGCCGCATTAGTTGAATTGGCTAGGAAAGCTAAAGCTACAGATGTTGTTATTTTTATTTTCAAAGTTTTCGGGGCTTCTAAGTGGGGAGTTTTCTAGATCAATTAAAAGCTTATTCGGACAGTGGGTCATAGGGGAGCGGCGCAGAAATGATTCCCTCCGCCCCGTCTACCTCAGTTTCCCGGTTTACAAAAATTGCTGTGTTAGCGGAGATTGCAAGGGTGTTCGAGTTGCCAAATTGATTGTTAGCTGGTGCCCAATTACCAAACCCATTTACAAGATACGCATCCCAGCTACTTCCATTCCAAATATAGAGACGATCATCGCTTTTCCAGAGGCTGTCGTTTATCCCAAGCTCAGCCAAGGTGGTTTCAACAGGAATACGGGTCGACAGGAGTTTTGTTTTTGTGATGGTCGAAATTTGAGGGACAGCTGGAACTTCTCCAAAGAGAGTCAATTCAATTGCACTCGTAGTGCTTCGTAATATGAACATCCCCTCATCGGGGAAGATTACCGTATCATTTTCGTTGCCAAAAAGATTAGATGCTAAAGCCCAGTTTCCGAAACCATTCTTTTGGAAAGATAACCATTCGGATCCGTCCCACACAAAAACTCGATCGTCAGCGGCAAATTCTGCAATTTTTGATGAAAAAATTGATCCAATTGTATTAGCACCGCGAATTTTAACAGTAGTGGATGAAGGGAAGCGGTTTTGAATTCCAGGTGCTTCAGAATCCTTATCGCCGAGAAGGTCAAATGTCGTGAGAAGAGTAAGCTGACCGTTACCAGTGTTCGAAGAAATTAGAAAAGCTTCTTCTGCTCCATCGCCATCGGTAATGTATGCGAGATGTGGCTGTCCGGTCCATTGGTCAGGAGACCAATTCTGCCCGGTGATCGCCAGAGTTTGTGTGCTATTACTAGGATCAGTCCCGTAATCATTATTGATTGTTGCAGACGCAGCAAATTCAAGATCGTTCAATAGAGTGACCGAAATACCCGTAATAGTCGGCTCTATATCAGAGCTGGCAGCGGCAATAGTCACCTTTGTATATCCCTGTGGAATAGTGTAAATGGTCTCGGCGTTTAGTTGGCCGATCATGATCGAGGCAAAAACTAATCGATAATTACTCATGATTGCGCAAACATCGTCGACGATTAAAGAACTTGATGCAAATGGAAATCGATCTTTTTTTATTTTGGGTCGAGTGGGTTGATCCGAATTGAGGTTTAAGCAAGGCTATTGGGTTTGCTACAAATAACGTTTCGATTCAGACTGGCTCCCGGAGTAAGTCTAGTTTGATAAAGCTTAAGCCAGGCTTAACCAAGGTTTAGTGGGCGGTCATTGGGGTGAAATAGTTCAATGAGAAGTCGTCTCAAAATTAGCTTTGGTGGTTTTCTTCAATTCAGAAAATTATGATTTGATACTAAGAGTTTTTAGGAGGTTAGAGGTCAAATGGGTTTCAGGAGTTGCGAAGAGCCGATCATTAGTTAAGGTCCGTCAAAATCGTGAAGGCGGGTTATACCATAGGGAACGAGAAGTTGGTCAAAGTTTTGGAGAGAGCCTCGCAACATTTGCAAGGGCTCTGGAAAAAGCAGGGGAAAGACGTGGGGGCCCTTCGGATTGCCGTAGTAGGTGGTGGTTGCAGTGGACTTCAATATCAAATGGACCTGGTAGATGGGCCTCGGGATCGTGATATTATGGTTTCAAGTAATGGCGTGAACGTGGTGATTGATCCCAAAAGTGCTCTTTTTGTAAGTGGTAGCGAGCTTGATTACTCCGATGATCTTCAGCAGGGAGGGTTTAAGGTCAGCAATCCAAATGCGGTGGTGACTTGTTCCTGTGGTGAAAGTTTTGCAGCATGATGGATCCATTCGCTTTAATTGGGGTTCCTAGAAAGCTCGATTTGGAAGACGCGGAAATTGACCGTTTGCTTTTGGAGGCTAGTCAAATTCATCATCCGGATAACGGGGGCGATCAGGATTTATTTTTAAAAATCCGTTTAGCTGGCGAAATTTTAAACTCTCCCGCAAAGCGCGTGCGGGCTGCAATTGAATGTGAGGGGCTTTCTTTTGATGAACGTGGAGAAATCCCGGATAAAGTGATGGAGCACTTTTCCTATGTTGCCTCGGTTTTACAGAAGGTTGATTCTTTTGTGTCCGAGCGATCGAAGGCGCTGAGTAGCCTAGGTAAAGCGGTCTTAGATGCACGTGTTCCAGGCTTGAAGGCTGATCTAGAAGAGGTTATCAGCAACCTGAACGAGTTGAAATACGCAATGGTCTCGCGTTTTAAGAGTTTTGATAAAAGAGGGTGGAGTGAATGTGAGGTTGAGATGAGCGAGGTTGCTCGCGGTTTGATCTTCTTGACGAAATGGGCAGCGCAACTGAGGGAAGCGAATGGAAAGCTTTTTGAGGCCTTGCTCGGAGGGTAACTTGGTCTTAAATCCCCATCATGAGTGAAGTGATTATCGGGATTGATTTAGGAACGACCCAGTCAGCTGTGGCTGTGGTGGACTCTGGCTTCCCTCTTTTGCTGGCTGATTTGGAAGGTCGGTCACTCGTTCCCAGTGCAGTCTGGTATTCAAAAAAGGGTGAAATTAAGGTCGGGCATGAAGCGTTGCGTTTTGCTGGGATCGAAGAGGTCCACACAAGTGTAAAGAGTTTAATTGGGAGAAGAGCGAGTGAATCGGAAGGGCGATTGACTCCGGATGGGCGTATCAATACGGCTGCAGGACCGAAGCTTCCTGAGGAGGTGTCAGCGGAGATCTTGGCAGTGCTCAAGCAGATTGCCGAGAACCGTCTTGAAACTGAAGTAACTAAGGCCGTTCTAACTGTTCCAGCTTATTTTCATGATGGACAGCGTGCTGCAACTAAAGAGGCAGGGCGGCTTGCTGGATTAGAGGTCGTTCGTATCCTAAGCGAGCCTACGGCGGCTGCCCTTTCCTACGGACTAGACCGATTAGACGAGAGTTCGCAAGTTGCAGTGTTCGATCTTGGTGGTGGAACTTTTGATGTCTCGGTTCTGGAAATGAGGGAAGGCGTTTTCGAAGTTTCTTCGACTTCTGGTGATACTGATTTAGGTGGAGATAAGTTTGATGAGGTGATCGCTGAGTTCGCTGCAAGAAAGTTTGATCGTGATCTTCGTGACTTTGAGGCCATGGAGAAGGTGCAGTGGATATCTGAGGGTCGCCGTGTTAAGTTAGCTCTTAGCGATGCGGAGGAGGCTACTTATAGAATTCCATTCACTGGCGAAGTGCCGGTATCCCGGAAGGCTTTCCAAGGGTTAATGAAGCCTTTTTTGGCTCGAATGGAGTCGTGTTGCCGAAGAGCGATGTTGGATGCGGAGGTGACGGGTAAAGATCTCGCTGCTGTCGTAATGGTTGGAGGGAGCAGCCGAATACCGATGGTGAAGGATCGGGTGACCGCGATATTTGAACAAGAACCTGACTTAAGCCAGCATCCAGATGAGGCGATTGCAAGAGGGGCGGCGATTCAGGCTGGTATTCTTGCCGGGACTATTCGTGAAGTTCTTTTGCTAGACGTAACTCCTCTCAGTCTTGGGATCGAGACGATGGGTGGCTTGATGAACGTATTAATTCCTAGAAATACCACGATTCCTTGCAGAGCTGGCGAAATGTTTACTAACGCAGCAGAAGGGCAAGAGTCAATGAAGGTTAAGGTTTTGCAGGGAGAAAGAGAGTTGGCAAAAGACAATTGGGAGCTGGGATCTTTCGAGGTCAGGTTTGAACCTGATCGCCGGGGACAAGCCCGGGTCGGAGTAGAGTTTCGAATCGATGCTGATGGAATTTTGTCGGTTTTGGCTAGGGACGTAGCGAGTAATATTGATACTGTTATTAAAATCGGAAGCGCGGCGGTCGATGTAAAGGAAGCTAAGGTGGAGCAAATGGTGAGTGAGAGTGTTGAGTTTGCTTTTGAGGATATGAACGCACGAGTCTTCGAGGAGTCGCGATTAAAAGCTGAGGAGCTTCTTCCAGCTGTTGAGGTTGCCTTGGAGCAGGCCGGTTCTTTGTTAACACCCAAAGAGATTGCTCGAATTCAGGAGGCTAGAGAGCGAGTGGAGAAAGCAATTGAAGAACGGAAGGTAGCTGAGCTGAAGGTTTCAGTAGAGCAGTTAGACGAGGTGACTGAATCTCTTGCTGCTATGTTGGTTGAAGAGGCGACAAAGGCTATTTTTTCAAATCCTCAAGATTGACGGAAGTCGAGTGGTCCCGCAGACTCTGCCTTTATGAATGGGAAAATAGGCGTCTTCATTTGTCCTGCATGTCAGGCTGTCGTAAAGAGCGATAAGCCA
>TARA_B100001057_G_scaffold468005_1_pt1 | contig 25506 bp, 24 predicted proteins | sample TARA_B100001057 | Tara Oceans TARA_B100001057 (sample SAMEA2621839) | marine metagenome | biome: marine biome (ENVO:00000447); feature: surface water layer (ENVO:00002042); material: "saline water (ENVO:00002010), including plankton (ENVO:xxxxxxxx)" | depth 5 m
GAGAAGTTTATGAAAGGGCATATAAATAATTCGTATGACACAAATGTTACACACTATTCTGAAACAATATCTATACAAGAGTTTCAGAGACATTCTACTATTGAGTGGGAATAAATTAAAATATGAAATTTTTCGGTTGGAGAATGGTATTTACCGGTCTTGCCGTTGAATTCACTGTTATAGGTTTCCTTTTTTATAGCTTCCCTATCTTCTGGCCTTACCTGATATCAGAACTAGGCATGACAGAAAGTCAGCTCGGAATGGTTACCGCATTCTATTTTATTCCTGTGGCAATTTTGGCAATTATTATAGGTCGCGCTCTTGATAAGTACTCTGTCAAAAATTTTATGATGATTGGAGCTATAATTTATGCCGTAGGACTTTTCTCATTAAGTTTCATAAATTCCTACTGGTCACTTCTTACAATTTATCTGACCATTCTCGCTCTCGGATCAATTATGATGGGAAATTTAGCTGTGTCTAAATTAATTTCAAATTGGTTTGATAAAAATGCTGGCAGAGCGTTAGGTATTTCAGCGGTAGGTATCTCCTTTTCTGGAGTTGTACTTCCTTTAGTTGTTGATCCTCTTCTTGACTTAGTGGGTTGGAGAAATGTTTATGTATTTTTTGCTTCTGTAATTCTTTTCATTATTTTGCCTCTTATTTTTTTTACTGTGATTGATCACCCAAAGACCGTCAATCAAGTTAAAGATGGTATTAAAAAAGAGAATGAAGAAGAATCTTTTTCTCAGGAGATGACTGCAAAAGATCTTTTATCAAAAAAAGTTTTTTGGATAATTTCCTTAGCATTTGCATTTCAATTTCTCTCCATGATGGGTGTACTTTCGTTCTTACCAATACATGCTAGTAAAATGGGACTAGATGAAACTTGGATTCTTTTAGGTCTTCCAGTCAAACAATATGTTTTTGCTTATGCATTATCTGCGTTTGGTGGTGTTCTAGGAAAAATAACATTCGGATATCTCATTGATAATATGAAAGCTGCATATCCCTCAATGATAGCGATGTTCCTTCAAGCAATTGGAATCTTTGGAATAACGTATTTCAGTGAGCCAAGCATATTCCTTCTAAGTGCATTCATATTCGGTTTGGGTTTTGGAGGCGCAATGCCTCTTATGACTACATGCTTCCTAAAAACTTTTGGAGGACATAATCTTGGAAAAGCCAGAGGCATATCATCTCCGATTGTTTCACCGCTTCAACCAATTGGAGTTTTGATAACAAGCATATTGATAGGTTTTCAAGATACATACTTTGTAGCTTTCAATATAATGGGATGCTTTGCCCTAATTGCAATGGTTTTGGCAAGTCAAATTCAAGAGGCTGAAAAAATTTGATCTATCCTCGCAGCAGCAATCCTATTGAATGAAGATAGTGAATAATCTCTTTAAAATTTTTAATCTACCTCAAGGCATTTTAAAAAAAATGGTCATCTTAGGATTGGCCATCTTTTTTATATATTTTGGTATTGATCATTTTGTTAATCCTGAATTTTATCTATCTATAATGCCTGAATCATTCCCATTGCATGATGAGGCTGTTTATATAAGTGGTTTCTTTGAAATTCTTGGAGGATTCGGCGTTCTAGTTGCAAGACTTCGAAAATTTGCTGGATGGGGATTAATAGCATTATTGATTTCAGTATATCCAGCAAATATTTATATGGCTTTAAATTCAGAGTTATTTCCAGAATACTCAATTAGTCTTCTGTATTTTCGTTTAACACTGCAATTTTTATTTTTCTATTGGGCATACACTGTAACGCTACCAGCGTATAATAAATAGCATAGGGAGAGAACATTGACTTGGAATAATTGTATTCCTGATATAATTTTATATTAAATGAAATACCGTACTTTTGCTTTAATACTATTAACAATTGTTTATGGATTTAACTTTATTGATAGACAAATCCTTGGGATATTAGCGCCATTTATTCAAGAAGATCTTGATTTAACCAATACACAGCTTGGCTTATTAATTGGCCTCGCCTTTGCAGTTTTTTATACAACTGTTGCTATACCAATTGCATGGCTTGCAGATAGATACAGCAGGGTTAACATTTTATCTATTTCTTTGGCAACATGGAGTGCTTTTACAGCACTAACAGGCTTAGCAAATAATTTTATTCAAATAGGGCTTGCTAGAATGGGAGTTGGTATAGGTGAGGCTGGAGGAAGTCCTCCTTCACATTCGATAATCTCTGACATGTTCCCAAAAGAAGAGAGGGCAAGTGCTCTTGGTTTTTATTCTATGGGGATTCCGCTTGGAATTATGGCTGCTTATTTTGTTACAGCATCTTTAATGGGATCATCAAATGAGGATGTTGACTGGCGCAAAATATTTATTTTTTTGGGATTAACAGGTGTTTTACTTGCTGTAATTGTAAAACTTGTTCTTAAAGAGCCTGTTAGGGGTTCGATGGAGTTTGATAGTGAAACACAACTTGAGAAACCACCTTTTATAGATTCAGTTAAAAGTTTATTAAAAATACCGGCTTGGTGGGCAATGTGTTTTGGAATAGCATTTGCATCATTTGTATCCTACGCAAAAGCAGCATTTCAAACAAAATATTTAATTGCTCTTGATCCGACATTCGATTTCCAAACTCTTGTAATTATTTTAGGAATTATGAATGGAACCACATATGCCGCTGGAGCTTTTTTTGGAGCAAAGTTAGCTGATAAATGGGGTAATAAAGATATAAGGGCATATGGTTTATTGCCAGCAATAGCAATATCTTTAGCAATTCCTGTTTCTCTAGCAAGCTGGTGGGTGCCTAGTGTTGAACTTCATTTGATGTTTGGTACAGTTTTTCTGCTTTTAATTGGTTTTTATCTTGGACCCAGTTTTGCTATTGCACAAACTTTGGCACCTATCAATATGAGAGCAATGTCTACAGCATTGTTTTTTTTCATTCTTAATATGATTGGGATGGGAGGTGGTCCAACATTTGCTGGCTGGTTGATGGATGTTTTTGGAGAGGGATATTCAAATGTTGAGTCAATTCGTTATTCGTTAAGTGTTGTCACACTTGTATTCATACCTTCGATAATTTCATTTTTTGTTGTATCTAAAGTTTTGCCAAATGACTGGTCGGAAGCTGAAAAAAGAAATATGGAGTTGGCCAAAGTCTAATTTTGTTTTATTTAAATGAAACTAAATAATAATGACATTAGAACTAAAGAGGTTTTAGATTGGAAAGGTCTTCATTTGTTACATTTTCAAACCTCTGCATGCTCTCAAAAAACAAGAATATTTTTAAATCTTAAAAATATAAGCTGGAAATCAAAGTCAATCAATTTGGTCTCTAATGAAAATTATTCAGATTGGTTTCTTGGAATAAATCCCAGAGCTCAAGTACCAGTATTAATTGATGATGGGAATATCCATATTGAAAGCAATGATATCATTCAACATTTAGAGAAAAGGTTTCCTCAACCCAATCTTATTCCTCTTCAATTTGAAAGTGATATACCAAATCTGTTAAAAGAAGAAGATAATTTACATATCGATTTAAGAAATATAAGTTTTCGTTTTCTATTTGGAAATAATTTAAGGAAGAAAAGCAACAAATTAATTAATAAATTAAGAGATGACAAAGGAACCATTCTAAATAAAGAAGATAGTCATAAAAATAAGATCTTGAGTTTTTATAAAAATCTTAATAATAATAATGGAATAACAAATGATTCCATAAAAAGTTCAGTATTAAAATTTAAAAAAAAATACGATACCTTTGAAAATAACTTAAATAATAATAAATATCTTTTAGGCGACGATCTCTCAATCATAGATATTGCTTGGTTTATATATACTCATAGATTATATTTGGCAGGTTATCCTTTTGATCAGCTTCACCCGAATGTTTATATTTGGTACAAAAAATTAGTAATAAAAAAAGAATTTAAGCATGAAGTTAGAGAACCAATGATTCTCAAGGTAATTAGAACAATTACAAAGATTAAAGATAGTTTTAGATCAAGCTCTTTGATTAAAATAGCGGATATTTAATTTTATAGAAATATAAACTTAGATAAGAATATTAGGGTTAAAAACCAAGCCCCAGATGATATTTTATTAATATCACCTTTTCCTATTTTTAAAGCTACATATGCTATAAAACCCAGTGCAATACCATTTGCGATAGAAAAAGTAAGAGGAATCATGACTATAATTATTAAAGCTGGAAGAAGTTCTGAAAAATCAGACCAATCCAATTTTTCCATACCACTTAACATTAAAATCGAAACATAAATAAGAGCACCTGAAGTTGCATAAGCTGGAACCATCATCGCAATGGGCGAAAAAAATATTGCTAGTAGAAACAGCAACCCAACTGTAACAGCAGTTAAACCAGTTCTTCCCCCAGCTTCTACGCCGGCCGAACTTTCAACATAACTGGTTACAGGTGAGCAACCAAAAAAAGTTCCAAAGATACTTGAACCACTATCTGCTAAAAGTGCTTTATCAAGATTTTTAGCGTTACCATTTTGATCAATGATGTTTGCTCTGGTTGCTACACCTAACAAAGTTCCGGCAGTATCAAAAAGATTAACAAAAAGAAAAGACATTATGATGCTTATCATTGCAACATCTAGGGCGCCAATAATATCAAGTTTCATCAAGGTAGGGCCTAATTCAGGTGGATAAGAAACCACTCCATTAAATTCAACAAGGTTTAAAAATAGAGAAGCAAAGGTTATCACTAAAACTCCAATAATTATGGCGCCAGTAATTTTTCTTATCGCTAGGACTGATATCAAAAGAAATCCAATAGCAGCTAAAAGTGTTTCTGTATTATCAAAATTACCTAGACTTAAAAAGGTCGCATCATTTGAAACGACAATTCCACCACTCTTAAGACCAATAAAACCTATAAAAAGTCCTACACCACAACCCATAGCAATTCTTAAACTCAAAGGAATACTATCTAGCATCCATCGTCTTAACTTTGTAATGCTCATGATAAAAAATAAAATTCCAGCAATAAAAACTGCTCCGAGTGAAACTTCCCATGAGTAACCCATTTCTCCAACCACTGTAAATGTGAAAAAGGCATTTAGCCCCATTCCAGGTGCTAAGCCAACTGGCCAATTAGAGTATAAACCCATAATAAAACATGCCATTGCTGCAGCAAGGCATGTTCCAACAAAAATAGCTCCTTGATCCATTCCGGTTAAAGACATAATCTGAGGATTTACAAAAATAATATATGCCATTGTTACAAATGTTGTAAATCCGGCCAATAATTCAGAATTGATATCCGTATTATGCTCAGATAACTTAAAAAATTTATCCAGTGACGACTTCATAATAAGTAGTATATGTTATTAAATAAACTTGATCTAAATTATAAATTTAAATTTTTGGCATATAACTTGCATGCATATATAATAACGTTTCATTAACATTTAAGGGGCAAAAAATATGAAAATTATTAATATGTTTGGTAAAACAATCTTTGTTGCATTTATAACAATAAGTATAAATATCCAAGGGCAAGATGATCAATCCGTTTTTGAAGAGGTTATTGTTACAGCTGAAAAAAGAAGTGAAAGTTTACAAGGAGTTTCTCAAGCAGTAACCGCATTGACCAGTTCAGAAATTGAAGTTAAAAATATTAATTCAATTGTTGACCTTAGCGCAATTGTCCCAGGTGTTACAGTCGCAAAAAATGAAGGATACAAAACTGTCATATCGATTAGAGGCGTTGGTAATGAAACCAATCAGAATGCTATTGCTGCTCCTTCCGTTGCTTATCATATGGACGGAATCTTTATAGCTTCTCCATTTGCTCTCCAATCTGATTTTTTAGATATTGAAAGAATTGAAGTATTAAGGGGTCCACAAGGAACTTTATTTGGTCAAAACTCAACAGGTGGTGCAATAAATGTTATTAGCAAAAAACCATCTACAGAGGAACGATCAGCAAAAACACAATTAACAATGGGTAATTACAATATGATGAAGCTTTCTGCATCATCTAACACTCCTATATCAGATACAATCGCAACAAGATTAGCAGTTTCGGTGGTGAATCGAGATGGTTTCTCAAAAAATGTGACCAACGGACAGTATCTTGATGATGCTGATAATGTCAGCATAAGAAGTGATTGGATTTTTGACATAAATGAGAATGCCTCCCTTAGAATTTTTGGTCAATATTTCAATACTGATAGAAATGGAGCTGCAATGAAGGGTATTGATGATCCAACTTTAGGCGCAAGAAGACTTTCACAAGATACATTATCAAATCAAGAATTAACTTCATCGGTTTATGCAGCGATTTATGAATCAGACTTAGGTTTTGCTAACTTAAAAATCCTCGCAAGCAAACAAAAAGATGATATTTCGGTTGATAGAGATAATGACAGACATAATTTTGGTGATCCTGTTTTATCCATTCCCGGTTTGAGTGGAACAACTTACATAAAAGCAGAGTTCAGGCCTGAAACTTCATTAGTCGACACTACAACTTTTGAAATAAATCTAATTTCAAATGAACCGATTATGGATGGAAAAATGGATTGGGTAGTTGGTGCATTTTATATGGAACATGAAATTGAAAACCATATAAGAGGTTATAGAGATTGGGATGCGAATGGTGAGATAAGGTATGAATGTGGAGAGCCATTTGCTAGGTCAACTTATTGTTATACTCATACATATAGCTTTCCTGGTCTTCTTGATGTTTTTTCTGCAGGAGAGTTTGATTTTGTTACAGATGCTTTCCCATCAAGAGAATCATTTTCAATATATGGAGAAACAACTTATTCCTATAGTGATGATATGCGTTTGATATCTGGATTGCGTTACACTGAAGATACTTTCAAAACAGATGTTGCTAATTTTTACAACGTTGATATTTTCAATGAAAAAGGGACAGCTGATGAAATAACAGGAAAAGTTACTTTAGAATTTGATATGGATGATGACACGATGGCTTACATGTCATTTACCAGAGGTTTTAAACCTGGTGGGACAAACCTAACATTTGGAAGAGCTACAAGAGAAGAACTTGATGCTATATTTAGATTTGATGCAGCCGTTGCACCTGCAATGGTATTCAAGTCGTTTGAACCAGAAACAATTGATTCTTTTGAAGTTGGTTTAAAAACAGATTTACTTGATGGTAAAGCAAGAGCAAATATTGCTGCTTTTTCTTACACATACGAAAATTTACAGTTTCAAGCTACAGATCCAGATCAATATCAAGGTGGTGTAGCAAATATTCCAGAATCTGAAATGTCAGGAGTTGAAATAGAATTTACTGGAATACTTTCAGATTCGTTGACTCTAGATGTTAATCTTGCTTTCATAGATAGCGAGGTAACATCAGACTATATGGTCCTTGATAATGTTGACGCATTTCAATACTCTGCTGAAGGTGAAGAGCTAATAAGATATGGTCTTAGGGAAAATGTAAAAGGTAATAAGTTAGCAAAAACTCCTGAGTCAACAGCAGATATAAGCTTAATCTATTCAAAAGATCTTCCGTCAGGCAACATTTTTAATACTGCACTGCAGTATGTAAAAAGAGGAGAATTTGAGCAACGTGTTTCTAATAATCCAGCTGTTGATTTCGTTGATAGTTACAGTATTGTAAATTTCACAATTGGAATTGACTATGCAAATGATTGGAGTCTTGATTTTATGTTTCTTAATATGACTGATGAAGATGGTGTCAACTCTAGTATGACTGATGTTTTTGGTATTGCCGCTACTGGTATAGAGCTTATTCCACCAAGACAGATAATGACTCGCATAAGTTTAGATTTTTAGTAGTTATATAATTAATCTATCTCAAATTGTTGCAACTTCTATTAGAAATGTAATTATGTGCTAATGGAAAAATTATTTATTCAGTCGAGCGAACTTTTAAAAGATTCATATAAATTAGCTTGGAAAGTCTTTGAAAGTGGATATAAACCAAATTATATTGTTGGTGTTTGGAGAGGTGGAGCTCCAGTAGGTATCGCAGTTCAAGAGTTTTTGAGTGTACTAGGTCTAGAATCTGATCATGTTGCGATAAGAACGTCCTATTACACTGGAATTGACCAAAGAAGCAAAAATGTCCAAGTATATGGATTAAACTATGTGATAAGGAAACTTCAGTCAGAAGATAAGCTTTTAATAGTTGATGATGTTCATGATACAGGACATTCAATTGGCCAAGTCATAATTGATATTAAAAAAGCTTGCAAAAAGAATACACCAGAAATAAGAGTTGCAACTCCTTATTTTAAGCCTCATAAAAATCAAACTGATGTAGAGCCAGATTATTATTTACATAAAACAGATCAATGGCTTGTATTCCCTCATGAGCTTGAAGGTCTTTCAGAGGATGAAATTAAAGCTAATAAACCAGAATTGAGTGAGCTATTAGATAAGATTAAACCATATATTTAAATAACCAAAAAGTATGAAAATAGAGTATGAGGATGGCTATCTACTGGCCTTACTCCAATCTGTAAAAACTATTGCTGTTGTTGGTGCAAGCCAAAATCCTGAAAAAGACAGTTATAAAGTTATGAAATTCTTGATTGATAGTGGATATGATGTTTTGCCTGTTAATCCAAATGTGGATAATTTAATTCTTGGAAAAAAATGTTTTAAAAATTTAAATGAGATTGATAAACAAATTGATATGGTTGATGTTTTTAGATCTAGTGAATTTGCATTTAGAGTTGCTGAGGAGGCAATAAATACTAATGCAAAGATATTATGGATGCAATTGGGTGTCATTGATGAAAAAGCCGCTTTCCTTGCTGAGCAAGCAGGATTAAAAGTAATTATGGATAGATGTCCTAAAATTGTTTTGGAGATGACATAAAATTGGACTAATTTTGGTAATTAGCATTAAATAATATTATGAAAAATAAAAATGATATCGTAATTTTAAAGAATACTTATGATGGAATAGCTCGTCTCACTTTAAATGATGAAAATAGTAGTAATTCTTTATCTGAAGAAATGATGGAGGCTTTAGAGGATAATATCAAAACTCTTTCATTGGATAATACGGTTAAGGTAATTATCATTGATGCCATTGGAAGTATTTTTTCTTCTGGCCATAACTTGAAAGAAATCACAAATGCTAGACAAAATAATGATAAAGGTAAAACATATTTTAAAAATCTTTTTGATCAATGTTCTCAATTGATGCAACTTATTGTGTATTGTCCAAAACCTATTATTGCAGAGGTTGATGGTATTGCTACTGCCGCGGGTTGTCAGCTTGTTGCAAGCTGTGATTTAGCAATATCTTCTTCAGAGGCTAAGTTTGCGACACCGGGGGTAAACATAGGACTATTCTGCTCTACTCCTATGGTTGCATTGTCAAGAAATGTGAATAAAAAAGATGCGATGAAAATGCTTTTAACTGGTGACTTTATCAATGCATCTGAAGCAAAAAGAATTGGCTTGATTAATGATTTTGTGTCATCGGAAGATCTTAAAATTAATGTTGACAATCTTGCAAATAAAATAGCTAAGAAACCTTCTTCAACTATTGAGACGGGAAAAAAAGCATTTTATAAACAGCATGAATTAGAACTATCCCAGGCATATGAATATACATCTCAAATAATGTCTGAGAATATCTTAGATCATGATGCAATAGAAGGTATAGGATCATTCCTAGGAAAGAGAAAACCAAATTGGAAAGATAGTTAAATTTATTTCTAACATAATGCAATGATGAATTCTTTTTTTGGCAGACTAATGATTGATATTGAAAAAAAATATCTTTCAAATGAAGATATCGAACTTTTAAAAAATAAAAATATTGGTGGAGTGATACTATTTTCAAGAAACTTTGAATCTAGAGCCCAAATAAAAGATCTTGTTAGCAGCATAAAAAAAATTAAAAACAATCTGCTAGTGGCTGTTGATCAAGAGGGTGGCAGAGTTCAAAGATTTTCTCACGACTTTAGTAAAATACCTTCAATGCAAATGATTTCAGGATATGTGTCTGCTCATAATGACGAATCTTTAGTCAAAGATACTGGGTGGCTGATTTCTTCTGAATTATTATCTGCAGGTATAGATATAAATTTTGCACCAGTTCTAGATGTTGATAAATCTACCTCCAGTATTATTGGTGACAGATCTTTCTCAAACAATTCTGATGAGGTTATAAGATTTGCTTCTGAATATATTGATGGAATGCATGAAGCTGGAATGAAATCAACTGGAAAGCATTTCCCTGGGCATGGGGGTATTTTTGCTGATAGCCATATTGAACTTCCAATTGATAACAGAAATCTTGAAGAATTGATGGATAATGACATAAAACCATTCAATGATTTATCAAAAAAACTTGATGCCATAATGTGCGCTCATATTTTATTTAAAAATATATCAAATGAGATACCAAGCTTTTCAGAATTTTGGATAAAGGAAATACTAAAGAATAGACTTAATTATAAGGGATTAGTAATCAGTGATGACCTTTCCATGAAAGGAGCGGGAGTAGAATCGTGTTCTGTTAAGGCATTAAAATCTATTAAAGCAGGCTGCGATATGGCTTTAATTTGCAATGAAAGAGAAGATGTGAAAAGAACATTGGATGTTTTTGAAGATAATTGTATTGAACAATCAGAAAATATTTTAAAAATGAAGGCTGATGCATATGTAAGCTGGGAGCAATTGTCTAACGATGATAGAGCTATCAAAACGAGAGATAGATTAGACAGTATTATTAATTCTTAACTATATTTTCAAAAGCCAGCTTCACCACTCATTATGATGTCATAATAACTTTTATCTAAAACCTCATATGAACTATTACCAGGCTTTTTGATATAAATCTGGTCACCTTTAATTTTATCTAAATGATATGCTTCTTCTCTAAGGTCATTTTTCTTTAATTTAAAAGTTCCTGTTGTTTCCAGCTCTTTAATAATTCTTATAAAAATAGGTTGAGCATATTTTGGTAACTTTTCAGCAACAAACTTGGAGAAGTCACTCCATTTGAACTCTTTGAGTTCACAATTAAAGGCGACCATACCAGCTCTTCCTTCGCTTTTAGGAATTTTGACTCCATAAACATTTGCCATATTAACTTGATTGAACAAATTTAATATTTCTGCAACTTCATTCGTAGAAACATTTTCTGATTTCCATCTAAAAGTATCTCCAACCCTGTCAACAAATTGATAATGTTTTCTTCCTAGAGCAAAACCAACATCCATGGTTTTAAGAATATCTCCAGTGTTAAACCAACTGTCACCATCATTAAAGACGTTTCTAAAAATTTTTTCGTCACTTGCTTTTTTATCAGTGTAACCATTAAAAATTGCGTTTGGGCCAATTTCTACCAATGCTAGACCAGGTTGATTTTCTTTCACTCTTATAAAATTACCATCTATATCTTTTTTTAATTTATTTTCTCCAATGTCATATTCAAGTAATTCAATTTTGTTATTAGTCATTCCAATAGTTTGATCTTTATTTAGCAAATTCATAAAGAAACCGTTACCCTCACTAGCACCATATATTTCACATATTCTTTCTACACAAAATCTATTTCTAAAACAGTCCCATAAATCTGGACGGAGTCCATTTCCAACCATTTTTGTAATAGGATTATCTTTTTCTTCATCAACAGGATCCTGCAAGCTGAGATAACGACATAATTCTCCAACGTATATAAAGGCGGTAGTGTTATATTTTTTCACTTCTTTCCAAAAAGAAGAAGCTGAAAATTTTCTTTTAATAAATGTAGATGCACCTACATGAATACATGCACATAGTCCTAACATCATCCCAGTAGAGTGATATAGAGGAAGACAATTATATAAACAGTCTTCACTATTCATTCTGTATCCACCTCTTGTGATATTGGTTGATGAAGCAACTATTTTTACATTTGGAAATAATGCTGCCTTAGGAACTCCAGTTGTTCCAGAAGTAAAAATATAAAAAGCTATATCCTTCGCAGTAACATTATTAGTTTCACTTAAATTATCTGTTTTAGATAAATCTAAAATTTCATTAATATCAGTTGCCCATTCTGGACAATTATCATTAGGAAGATCTTGTACCCAATAAATGTCAGATTTTGCAGTTATATTAATACTACTAAGAACTCCTTCAAGAGACTCAGACAGTTCTGCACCAAAAATGCATTTTTTAGAATTGGAAGAATTTATACAATGAATTAAAGGCTCACCTTTGAGGCTAGTATTTATTAAAACACCAATAGCACCAATCTTATTAAGGGCCAATATTGTTGAAACATAACTTGGCCTATTCTCCATAAATAAGATAACTTTATCGCCATGTGAAATGCCATCTTCAATTAATTTATGCGCTAGGATATTTGCAGTATTATTTATTTCTGAATATGTCCAAGTCTCATCTTCAAAAAATATAAAGTCTTTATTTTTGTATTTTTCCACACTTTGCTCAAAAGAATGAGCCAGTGAAGCGTTATCATCAGGATCAGGCCACTTATATCTTAGTAAAGGAACAATATATCTAATTTCTCCAATGACCCTTAAAAATTCTTTTATTGACTCTAACATTTGGTATTTAAATATATATACAAATTTTATACTATAATCTTACACTCTAATTTTAAATATAGGCAACAAATATGGTGGGTTCGAATAAATTTGATTTTGTAATATTTGGTGCAAGTGGATTTACTGGTAAATTGGTAGTCGAGTATGCTTTTGATAAGTATCCTCCGAGTTCTGGTTTTTCGTGGGCTATTGCAGGAAGAAGTAAAGATAAGCTATTAACTCTTAAAAATAAATTAAATTTGCCTGAGGAAATCGAAATTTTGGAAGTTGATAGTAATGATCAATCTTCAATAGATAATCTGGTTAACAAAACTAAAATAATCTTAACTACTGTAGGGCCCTATCAGTTGTATGGCGAAAAAATTGTACGAACTTGCGCATCCTCTGGAACCGACTATTTAGATCTCTGTGGTGAACCTGGATGGATGCATCAAATTATTTCAGAATGCTCTGATGATGCTAAAAAGTCTGGTTCAAGAATAATATTTTCGTGCGGTTTTGATAGCATTCCTTTTGACTTAGGGGTTCTATTTGTTCAAGAAGAAGCTAAATCAAAATATGGTGCATATGCTTCATCGGTTAGAGGCAGGGTCAGGGTTATGGATGGAGAGTTTTCAGGAGGTACAGCTGCCTCATTATCAGCTACCATGACTGCGTTAAAAACAAATCCAGAACTTTTCAATGTATTGATTAATCCTTTCGCACTATGTGAAGGTTTTCAAGGTATTAAACAAGAAGACGATTCAAAACTAAAGTATGATGAAGAATTAGGTGTTTGGATTGCTCCTTTTTTTATGGCGCCAATAAATACAAAAAATGTTCACAGATCTAATAAATTAATGAATCATAAATATGGAAAAGATTTTCAATATAATGAAATGTGGATAACTGGAGAAGGTGAAGAGGGCAAAGCTGCTGCTGAATTTATCTCAAAGTCTAATCCAATTGGTGGTAAAGATGGACCAAAACCGGGCGAAGGTCCTAATAGGGAGAAGCGAGAAAAAGGCAGTTATGATCTTCTATTTTGTGCAGATTTAGATGATACGGTTACAAAAGCATCTGTAGTTGGTGATATGGATCCTGGATATGGATCAACATCAAAAATGATTGTTGAATCAACTATTTGTCTGCTTAAGGATGTAAAAGATACCGAAGGAGGCATATACACTCCAGCATCCTTATTTGGTCTGAAGCTTGCAGAAAGACTTGAACAAAATGCTGGTATAACTTTCAAGATTGATTGAAATTATAACTCTCCCTTGTTTCTTAAATGATCTCTTATTTTTGTAGCGCTTATAGAGGATATTTCATCATCAAAAGACTCTTCTTCAAAAACATATCCTACATTTCTTCCATAAGTTATATTGGTTATATTTGGAACTAACATAATTTCGTAATCTATTCCTCTCTCATAATTGTCTTTTTTTAGACCATCTTCTATATTCTTACAAACTTCTTTCCATGAAAATGGATTATCATTTTGCCCAGCTCCACCTGAAGCCCCTTCAACATCACGAACTTGAATAATAACTTGCCCTGTTTTTGCTATACATCTTTTAAATAATTCCTGATGACCTTGATGCCAAGGTTGCCATCGTCCTAGCATTTGAACCGTAGGTTTTTTTGGATCAAACATAATTTAGAATTTTTTTTGAAATTATCACGTGATTATTGTCATTCATTTCTGTAATAAAAAAATCAACCCCTTTTGGTTCTTCAAACATTTTATTGGTATCTTCATATCTTCCAGATTCTATTGTATTCATCCAAATTGTAATATCAGGATCAAAATTATCTTTTGTTTCTTTGGTTGGACAAACAAAATCACATATTACAATTTTTCCTTGTTCTTTTTCAAAATCTGCAAGGTTTTTCATTCTTAAACTTTGTCTTATTCTTGCTTCGGGAGAGAAATCCCAATCGTTTGCCATTTTTCTGACTAAATCTGCATTATACCAAGCTGCATTTAACAGAGGCTGTAATCTTTCTGCTAAATATGTTTTACCACTTCCAGGAAGGCCCATGACAAGAATTTTCACTATCTTAATTTTTTAATTGTAAACATTTCATTTTTAAATTGAATATTACCTGCTTTTTTTATTTCATTTTTTACTCTCTTAAGAAGAGCTGTTCTACGATCTAAAGCTTGAATATCTTTTTCAGGAATTTGTCCCACATAAAGGATATTTGCCCACTTAGCATCTATACCGTGACCAAATAACTCAGCAACAGTTTGATCTGGAACTCTTTTAAAGTTAAATCCATAACTAATTGGTTTAATAAATGAATATCGATTATTTTCTCCTACGGGGTTATCTTTTAAGTACTCAACAATATCTTTCGCTGTGTTAGGGAAGGCTTCTTTGTCTTTAAATGCAACTTTTAAAATTTTTTGTACGGCACGACCTCCAGAAGAATGAGTTACAAGAAGCTTACCAGATTTATTAAGAAGTCTCATCAGAGGCCCTATAACATTTTTTACTTTTGAGTTTACGCTTGCAGCTGCCCTATATGCTTGAGAGGCAATAATTAAATCGTAATTATTATTTTCGTAATCGTTTTCAATAAAAGATTCTAAATATCTTTTATGATCATCTCTATAAATTCTTACAATACAAGGATTAGAGTAAGAGGTTCTTCCTTTTGAATCTATTTCAATTCCCCAATTTTTTTTAATGAAACTCCCAAGCAAGCTTCCTGTGATTTGTTGATTAAAATCAAATGAATTATTACTTTTTAAAATGAGATTAAATTTTTTAACTTTTTTTTCATCAATTTTGTTTGAATTTTCTATAGAACCTAACTCAGAAAATTTTACATTGGTCATAGTAATCAACAGATTTGGATGTTCAACAAATCTATCAGGCATTTTTTCAAGTGTATTTTTGAGATCCTCATAACTTACTTCTTTTCCAGTTATTAATAAAGAAGTGTAAGGATGATATCTGTGAAAACTTTTGATTACATTTGATTTTATAGTTCCATCACCAGTTCCAGCATCTAAGATTCTTAGGTAAGTTTTATTCTCAGGCATGCTTGCAACATGAGGATAAATTCTTTCAGAAATAGATTTTTTTTCACTTGTATTTTGAATAAAAGAAAGATATTTTAATCTGTCATCAAAAAACCTTTTCTTACCCATAATATTCCCCCAATGCCATTATTAAATAATAGTCTAAATATCGAAATTATTCATTTACTATAGCAATATTTTAGGATTAAAATAGCAAAAAAAACAAAGGTAAAATATGTCAACATCAAAGCTGCCACTGCTTATAGGTATTGGATCAAGAATTAGGAAATCTCCATACTTTGACTCAACTCTTAAATATGGAGTCACTGGCTTTACTGTCTACAATAAAATGTATTTACCTACTGGATTCGCCGGGCCCGAAAAGGAATATCATAGTCTAGTTAATGATGTTACTTTTGGAGATTTTGCTGCGGAACGTCAGGTAGAAATTACTGGACCAGATGCGTATGCATTTGTGAGGCTTATAACTCCTAGAAATTTGTCAAAATGTTCGATAGGTTTTTGCAAATATATATTGTTGATGGATTCAGATGGAGGAATAATAAATGATGCTTGTTTGTTAAGACTTGAAGACAACAAATTTTGGATTTCTCCTGGTGATGGAGATGTGCTTTTGTGGCTTCAAGGTATAGCAATTAATTCTGGATTAGATGTAAGTGTAATTGAGCCTGATGTCTCTCCGTTGCAAATAAGTGGACCTAAATCTGGAAAATTAATTCAAAAACTATTTAATGGAGAGCATGATGATCTTGGTTACTACAAAGCTAGAGAAACATCTATCGAGAAAATTCCAATGGTAATTGCAAGAACTGGTTGGAGTGGAGAATTAAGCTATGAACTCTATTTGCAAGATAGAAAATTAGGCAATGAGCTTTTTGAAATTGTATACGAGGCCGCAAAGGAATTTAATGGTGCTGTAATTGCTCCTAATACAATTAGAACAATAGAAGGTGGACTTTTATCTTATGGAAGTGACTTTGGTCGAGAGCATAGTCCCTATTCGATTGGCTTAGAAAGATTGATTGACTTGGATCAAGACATTGATTTTATAGGCAAAGAAGCCTTAAAAAGAATCAATAAAGCTGGGTTAAAAGAAAAACTAGTTGGTGTTGAGCTTGGAGGTGAACCAATTTTAAGAGTACCAGAGAATTTTTGGCCAGTCCTAGATGATAAGGACACAAAGATTGGGCGACTTTCAAGATGCTTTTACTCTCCAAGATTAGAAAAAAATATTGGATTAGCAATAGTTGATATTCACTATTCTAAACCGGGAACTGAGATAATCGTCCAGGCACCTTATGAAAAAATTTCCTCAATTGTTGTAGACTTACCATGGTTTGAAGCAGAAAAAGAAGTTAATCTGGATTAAATATGTTCAAGAAATGTTATTTTCTTTTGATGCTATTCTCAACGACTTCTTTCTCAATGATAATAGATAATTTAGATGACATTCGTGCTGACTGGAGATCAATCTCTGATCAAGTAATGGGAGGCATTTCGGAAGTAAATTTTCATTTACTGAAAGAAAACGGAAAGAAGTTTTACAGACTAGAAGGAAATGTAAGTACAAAAAACAATGGTGGTTTTATTCAGTCAGTTGCTAGAATTCAAGACGATTTGTCTCAATATAATGGCATAAGGTTAACTGTAAGAGGAACTGAAGATGAATATTTTATCTGGATAAGAACCCCAGCGTGCCGATTTCCTTGGGATAGATACATTGTTTCTTTGAAACCTGATCAAAATTGGACATCAATTGAAATTCCATTCAATGATTTCAAAAAATCAAACTTTTATATTAGAAACAAGATGAACACTAGAAATATCGAGACATTAGCTATCGCTGCGTATGGTAAAGATTTTAGTGCACAAATTGATATAGCTCATTTAGAGTTTTACTGAGTAAAATGTTTTCTCAACAAGATAAAGCTTTTATGAGCGAGGCTTTTGAATTAGCTCAAGAATCCTACAACTATAATGAAGTCCCTGTTGGTGCAATTATTGTTAATAAAGGAAAAATTATTGGAAGAGGGCGTAACAATGTAATTACCAACAATTATGTTACTTCACATGCTGAAATCAATGCTATTAAAGATGCTTCAAACAATATTCAAAATTATCGATTAGTAAACTGTCAGATGTACGTAACCCTTGAACCCTGTCATATGTGTGCAAAAGCTATAGTTGATTCAAGATTGAAGTCCGTCATCTTTTCAACTTTAGAACCAAAAACAGGCTGCATTATTTCAATTGATAAATTTTTAGATGCAAAATATCACAATCATAGAGTTAAATATCAGTATGGATTGATGCAAAAAGAGAGCTCTGATTTACTTAAAAGTTTTTTCAAAAAAAGAAGGTAGCTAAATTTTTTTTTCCATTTTTGTATGTGGAATTCCAGTATCTGAACCGTTATATTTTCCTACAACTTTGTACTTAGTTAATTTATAAAAATCAATCGCATGATCTCTGGCATTTAAGACTATTTTTCTAGCATGTTTATTTTTAGCTTCTTTTTCTAAAATTGTTAGAATCTCTCTTCCAATTCCATTTCTTTGAAAATTTTTTTCAACAGCCATATACCTTATTTGAGCCTCAGTTTTAGTATTAAAGTGAAGTCTGCCACAAGCAATAATTTGATTATCTTTAATCCCTATTAAATGAAAACTAAAATCTTCAAAATCATCTTTTAAAGATTCAATTGTTTTACCTATAGGTTTTCTCAAAAGCCTCCAACGAAATAAGTCATATTCTAAAAATTCATTTTTTGAATTTGGAGTCCTGAACTCTATTTCACTCATTAATCTCCAGCCATACAGGACAATGATCAGATGGTTTTTCCATTGCTCTAGCCTGATAGTCTATGCCAACCTTATTAATAGTGCTTTTAAGATTTTCTGAAAGCAAAATATGATCTATTCTGAGGCCTCTTTTAGGATCTTGATCAAACATTCTTGATCTATAGTCAAACCAAGAATAAATTGAGGATTCGTTTTGATTTATTACTCTCCATGTATCTACAAAACCCAAATCTTTAATTTTGTTCCACATTTCTCTTTCTTGTGGCTGAAATGAAGTTTTGCCATCTCTTAGCCATCTTTTTGCATTCTGCTCGCCAATCCCAATATCAATATCTTCCGGAGATACATTAAAGTCACCCATCACAATTAGATTTTTTGAATGTTTTTTAAGATCAGAAATATGTTGTTCAAGATCGTCATAAAACTTAACTTTTTTTGGAAACTTTGTTTCATGATTGATATTTTCACCTTGCGGAAAGTATCCATTCATTATTATTATTTCCTGAGACCCTAACTTATGAGTCGATTGAATAAATCTTTTTTGGTCCTCCTCACTATCATCAATAAACCCCTTTACAGTATTTAATGGCTTTGCTTTGCTTAGAATTGCAACACCATAGTGACCTTTTTGTCCCCAATACTCAGCGTGATATCCAATTTCATTAATCATCTCAATTGGGAAATCAGGATCATTAACTTTTGTTTCTTGAAGTCCAATTATATCTGGATCAATAGTATCCCTTAAATACTCTATTTGATGTGGCCTTGCACGAATGCTATTTATATTAAAAGATACTATTTTCATTCAACTACCGATATTAATTTTTTATTTGAAAATTTTAAAAAGTCATCAATAATTTTAGTTGATTCAATTAACTGATAGTCACTTTCAAGATCTATTGAATTATTATTATAGTTAGTATCTCTGTCATTAAAATCTTCCATCTCCTCATAACTTGCAAAAACGCTCATACCAATTCCACTTCGTCTTTGATTTTCTATATTCAATAGCCAACTCTTTCTTAAATCTTTTTGAATTTTTCTTTCCTCAATATCAAGGCTTACCACCTTTTTATTTTTATTAAGATCATATCTTTTTCTTACTTGCTTTAAATAGTTTAAGTTTGGTTCATCAATTAATCTTATTTCATGTTGACTAAGGACATTTGCGATAACATCTGGACTCATTTCAAATTTTCTATGCCTGTATGGCCTTATTTGATCCCACTTAAGTGCAGTTGGATATGAACTTTCACCAACAGAATCAATATCCCAAGTTACTGGTAACTCTATATCTGGAATAACTCCTCTATTTTGAGTACTCATTCCATTTATTCTGTAATATTTAGATTCAGTAATTTTTAGTTGACCTTGAGAAAGATTTTCTAAGCTCTGAACAGTTCCTTTTCCAAAAGTTCTTTGTCCTACAACAATTCCTCTTCTGTAATCTTGAATTGCACCTGCAACAATTTCAGATGCTGAAGCAGAATAACGGTTTACTAATACTAAAACTGGTTTTTTCCATATTTGAACTGCTCGTGTATCACCATATGGTTGGATATAGCCTTTACTTTGTTTTACTTGAACAGTAGGACCAGAGGAAACAAAAAGACCAATTATTTTATTAGCTTCAATTAAGGCTCCGCCGCCATTATTCCTCAGGTCAAGAATTACTGCATCTACTTCGAGATCATTAAAATTATTTAGTATGTTTTTAATATCTTTACTACTACTTCTATAATCTTTATTTCTTTTTTGATACTCACCAAAATCGATGTAAAAAGAGGGTAGGTCAATAATACCTATTTTACTTTCATTAAAATCTAGAATTTCTGATTTAGCTGCACGATCTTCTAACTTAATTTCCTCTCTCTTAAGAGTTACTATTTTTCTTGAATCTAGATCTTCTTTGAATGAAATAAATTCGATCTCTACTTCAGTCCCAACTTCTCCTCTTATTAAATCAACAACTTCGTCTATTCTCCATCCAACAACATCAACAAACTTATCAGAATTTTTTTGTTTTATTTTTGATATTCTGTCTTCAGGATTAATTTTTCCAGACTTCTCAGCTGGACCTCCAGGAACTAAATTTATTATTTTTGTATAATCATCCTCAACTCCTAATAGAGCTCCAATCCCACTTAGTTTTAAGCTCATATTTACATCAAAATCCTCAGCAGATCTTGGTGATAAAAAAGATGAATGAGGATCAAATTGATTTGTTAAAATGTTTATTGCTAATGTGAAAATATCTTCTTCCTTTTGTTGGGTAATTCTCCTGATCCTATTTTTATATCTTTTTACTAGGTCTTTTTTATAATCAGGGCTTGAAGAGTCTGATATTTTTGCAATTAAAAGATCATTCTTAGTTTCTAATCTCCAAAGATTCTGTATTTCAGAAAAGTCAGATAACCATTCATTATCTTCATAAAATATGTCTAAATATTCTTCAGTTTTAAAATCAAACTCATCTTGCTCAATCATAGCAATTTGAAGTTCAGAAAATTCAATTAACTTTTTAAAGTAAAGATTTATGATTTCGTAGGCAAGGAAAATATCAAAAATATTTTCATTATCCTTTTTAGATTCTTTAATAAATTTACTAACTTCATTTTTTGTAAAATAATTTTTATTTTTATCCAACCTATCAAATATTGCTTTTACATATTTTTCATTAAACTCCTCCTTATTAATTTTTTTTATGTAATGTTCTTTTTCAAGCTTTTCAAAAATTTCATTGCTTAATTTCTTTTTGGATTCGCTAAGTTCAATATTCTCGTAATCCTCTGCAATTACAAAAGTACATAATAAAAAAAGTATTAAAATTTTAAATTTCACAATCACACTTATAAGCCTTGAGATTTTGCAGCTTCTTCTCTTAAAATTTCAGGAGATCCCAACAAATGCCTATTTAAACCAATTCTCTTGAACCAATAGTGTAAACCTAATAAATCAGTAAATCCCATTCCTCCATGAACTTCAGTTGCTATTTTAGATACATTCTTTGAAATATCCGAAGTATGAGATTTTGCATGACAAGCCATTAATGACTGATTTTTTTCATTAGTATCAAAAGAATGAGCTGCATGCCAAACTAATGAATAACATGGCTCTAATTCAGAAACTATTTCTGCACACATGTGTTTTACTGCCTGAAAAGAACCAATGACTCTATTAAATTGTTTTCTTTCTTTTGAATATGCTACTGCTTTATCAATCATTGCCTGCGATGCACCCAATGAATCTGCTGCAACGACTATTCGTCCAGCATTCATTGCTTTATAAATAGCTTCCTTTGAATTTATGCTCTTATAAAGAATATCTATTTCTGTATCTTTAAAATGCATTTCTTTGAATTTCCGAGTCTTATCAACTGTTACTAAGTCAATAATTTTTATCCCAGATGAGTCTAAAGAAACAACTCCAATTTGACCATTTTCATCAGATATCATTGCATGTGTGGCATAGTCATTATCAATTACAAATGTAGTTTTACCATTTATTAAGTTCTTTGATATTGTGATTTCTGAATCATCTCTTGATCCAAAGAATTCTGAGAAGCCAATACAAAAATTAATTTTATTTTCCGCCATTAATTCTAGATAAACTTTTTTTTGTTCGTCACTTGCACCATAACAGAGTGAAATTGGTGCCATAACATAAGAACCAATAAATGGCACAGTAGCTATTCCTTCTCCCAAACTTTGTGCAACCGCAGACGCAAATAGCAAATCTAATCCAAGGCCACCATTTATCTCAGGAACTAACAAATTATTTATTCCTAAATTTATTATGCCTCTGTGTAAATCATCTTTGCTTAATTTATCTTCATTATTTGCAATTTTTTTTATAACATCTAAAGGAGCATTATCTTCAAGAAACTTTTTTACATTATCTTGAAAAAAAATCTGATCATCTGATAAACCAAAGTACATACTATGATTCTTGTTGAACTTTAGGCTCTTTTGGCATACCAAGACCTCTTTCAGAAATAATATTTTTTTGTATTTGGCTGGTTCCGCCACCAATTATCAATCCAAGAAAATACATATATGCAACTTGCCATGAGCCACCATCCCTCAAATTAGGACTATTCTCATATAGTGTTCCCAATTCACCCATAATATCTATTGCAAAACCCTCAAGCTCGTGTCTTAGTTCTGTGCCAACAAGCTTTTGAATCATTCCAGCAATTTTTACATCTTGATTTTTATTAAGTTTCGCAGACAAAACGCGAAGTGAATTAGATTGAAATGCAATAACCTTACCTTGAATTTTCATTAGTTTGTCCCTGTAAATTGGATTATCAATTACTTTTTCACCATTTATAGTTTCTTGCTTCATTCTTTCTATAAGTGAATTTAATCTATTCATCATTGCATTAGGATCAGACAGAGAACCTCTCTCATGGCTTAATGTTGCATTTGCAACCGACCATCCTTCTCCTCTTTTTCCAACAATGTTTTCCTCTGGAATTGTTACATCTGTAAAAAATACTTCATTGAATCCAGCATTAAGAGTCATGTCTACTAATGGCCTAATCTCAATTCCTGGGGTATCCATTGGAATTAACAAATAACTTATACCAGCATGTTTTGTTGCTTCAGGTTCAGTCCTTACTAAGCAAAACATCATTTGCGAGTATTGAGCAGTACTCGTCCAAATTTTTTGACCATTAATTATCCAATTCCCTTCAATTAATTCTCCTTTAGTTTGAAGACTTGCAAGATCACTACCAGCATTCGGTTCTGAATATCCTTGACACCATATAATTTCACCAAGCAGGGTAGGTTTAACATATTTTTCTTTTTGTTCTCTTGTTCCTAGTTCAAGGAGAGTAGGTACAAGCATGTCTATACCTTGACCACCCATTGGTGGAGGAATTTTTGCTTTCGCAAACTCTTCGGCAATTATTCTACTTTTTATAATGTCACTTTCGCCACCATAACCGCCATATTCTTTTGGAATTGATCTTGCAAAATAGCCTTTATCTATTAAGATCTTTTGCCATTCCGATCTTTTCATTTGCATTTCACCAGACTTATATGATCCAGATAAAGGTACTTTAGATGAATCAGAGAAATGAATTCCTGAATATTTTTTACAAAAATCTTTTACTTCATTAGTAAAATATTTATATTCTGTTCCAAAATTTAAATCCATATAATCTACAATCTAATCCCAATTTGGCTTTCTTTTTTCAAGAAATGCAGTTATTCCTTCTTTTGCATTTTTACCTTCAAAGCATTTAATTATTTGCTCTTTTAAATATGGTAGTGCTTCATCAAAGCTTTTTGAATCCTGCTTTTCGTATGCTTCAAGTCCAAATTGCATTGTTTCGGGTGCCAAACTTGCAAGTTCATCAGCAAGTTTATCAACTTTTTGATTAAGTTCTTCTTTTTTTACATATTCATTTATCAAACCCCATTCTTGAGCTTTTTTTGAATCAATTGGCTTTCCTCTCATTATGAAATCTAATCCTGCTCTTTTTGGCATTATTCTAAATAAACCTGCCATTACCATAAAGGGCCATAATCCTCTATGAATCTCGGGAGCTGAAAATGTTGCTTCATTTACTGCAATTGCATGGGTAGAATTTGAAACAATCAAAAGTGCACCTGCAAGAACAGGACCTTGAATTTTACAAATGACTGGCTTGTATAAATGTCTTATGGATAGACTAATATCATCAGCATTATCTAGCTTTGGTACGTTTGATTCAGATTTGGTTCTAGATAAATCTGCACCAGCACAAAAGATATCTCCCTTAGCTGCAAATACCACCACTCTTATAGTTTTTTCTTGTTTTGCATATGCTAATGCATAATTAATTTCATTCATCATGACGTTGTTCAAAGCATTTTTTTTCTCAGGCCTATTGAGTGTAATTCTCATAATATTATTTTCAATTTCTAGTTCAGTTGCTGAAAATTTTAAACCTTCTAAAGATAATTTAGTCATTTTACAATTCTCCAATAACACTTTGTGGAACTTTAATTTTTTTTGCTCTTAGATACTCACCTAAAGATTTTGCCTGAGCATCTTTTCTGTCATTAGAGGATACACCATCTTGCAGTATGTCGTGTATATAAAAATTTAATGAATTTATGTTTGATAGTTCATACCTTTCGATTTTAAAATCTTTCAAGTCAGGTAGTAGTTCTTTAAGTTTTTCTATTGTTAAAAAATTATGAAGAAACCCAAATGCATTTGAGTTTTTCGCCCAAATTCCAAGATTTGCACAACCACCTTTATCACCAGACCTTGTTCCATATATATCACCAAAATATATATCTCTTTCGTCTTCTATCTTTATTTTTTTAACTGCAATTGGCTCTTTCTGATAATAAATTTCATCTAATTCTAATTGGCTTGTTGGTAAAACCTCTATCTCTTTCCCATCAATATGCACCTTTTCTTTAATATACTTACTGTCTACAAGAGCAGGCCAATAAAGTACAACTGGACCACTAGATTTAACACCACCCTGTGCAAAGAAACCAGGGATGTTAGCTAGAGCCAATTCAATTATTTTTGCACTGAACAGTCTTCCAACTAAATTTTGATCTTTAGATTTTACTGAAATTAAAAGTGAAGCCATTGCTTCCTCATTGGTTGATGGATTTTCTTTGTCCGTTCTATGTAATTGAATTGAAACTTCATCAAACTGATCTTTCCCTCCTACTGAGTTAAACAATGCATCAGTAAATACTTTAGCCTTATCTTCAATATCTAAACCTGTCAGAATAACTTCCATTCCATTTCTGAAACCACTTGCAAGATTAATACAGACTTTGTGTTTTTTTGGTGGAGAGCTTCCTCTGCAGCCTGACACAAATACTTTATCCTCTTCAATTTCTTCAATTTTTAAAGTATCGAAATGAGCTATTACATCTGGATTTACATATGCAGGAGAACTTATTTCGTACAAAAGCTGAGCAGTAACTGTCCCTTTAGATACAAGACCCCCGGTATTTTGATGTTTTGTGATGTAAAAACTTCCATCTTCATAAATTTCAGTAATTGGATAGCCAACATTATCAAAGCTTTTAACCTCTTTGAAGAAAGCATAATTTCCACCTGTGGCTTGACACCCACATTCAATAATATGACC
>TARA_B100001057_G_scaffold296984_2_pt1 | contig 25493 bp, 24 predicted proteins | sample TARA_B100001057 | Tara Oceans TARA_B100001057 (sample SAMEA2621839) | marine metagenome | biome: marine biome (ENVO:00000447); feature: surface water layer (ENVO:00002042); material: "saline water (ENVO:00002010), including plankton (ENVO:xxxxxxxx)" | depth 5 m
GGCTCAGGTGTTCAGCACCCTCCAGATCCGCCAGGGTGCGGGCCAGTCGTAATATTCGATGGAGCGCCCGGGCCGACAACCCCAGTCGCTCCATGGCCCGGGTCAACAACCGCTCACTGGCGGCATCCAGCCGGCAAGCCTGATCCAGCAACGCTCCCGAGAGGCCCGAGTTGAGCATCCCACGAGCCTCCTGCCGGGCCCTGGCAGCCAGAACCCTGGCCCTGACACTGGCGCTACTCTCACCGGACGCCCCGGAACCGAGCAAGACCTCTCCGGACTGCACTGGAACCTCCACATGCAGATCGAACCGATCCAGCAACGGCCCCGAGATCTTTGCCCGATAACGCATCACCTGTGCCGGCGTGCACTGGCACTCGATATTGGGATGACCACTGTAACCACATGGGCATGGGTTCATGGCGGCCACGACCTGAAATCGCGCTGGAAAAGTGACCTGTCGCGCCGCCCGGCTGATGGAGATTTCGCCAGTTTCCATGGGCTCCCGCAGCACTTCCAGGACCCGCCGTTCAAACTCCGGCAGTTCATCCAGAAACAGCACACCCCGGTGCGCCAGAGAGATCTCACCCGGGCGAGGACTGCTGCCACTGTCATATACTGTAATAAATGAGACAGTGGAAACGGGAAATCATGATGTTAGCCTGCAAAAAACACAAATTAATGAGACACTTTTTCCCTAATTGGTGAGACGAGGCCGGAATGAACGTAAATAACCGAGACATGCTTCAGATCAGGGAATCTGTAAGGCAAATTGGGACCACTCGCCGCAGCGTCTCAGGCACTTACATGTTTCGAGGCGAAACTCCCATCCAATTTGAATCAACTCTGGAACGCGATTTCCTGATAAAGAAAGCTTTTTCCCGAAGCGTTCTTGATGTGATTTCTCAGCCAGTCCGCATCCCATTCAAGACGAGGGACGGTCGCAGCTTCCAGTACACGCCAGACTTCCTTGTTTACTACCGTCTTGGGTGCCGGGATTATCTTGATTACCCCTGTCCTGTGCTAGTGGAAATAAAGCCTGCCAGCGAGTGGCGAGCTCGGTGGCGTGACTGGCTGCCAAAATGGAAGGCTGCTTATCGCTATGCTCGCGAGCAAGGCTGGCTATTCACGATTCAAGATGAATCGCGGATTCGGGACCAAGCTCTTCGCAACATTAAGTTTTTGGAGCGTTTCAAACGCATGTCTTTCCCTCAAGCTGAAAAGGAAGAGGTGCTCCAAAACCTGACCGAAATGGGTAGTGCTCCTGTCCATTATTTGCTGAGTCGCCATTTCATGGGAATCTACCGTCCAGAAGGACAGAGTCTCATCTGGCACTTACTTGCGACTCAAGAGCTTGAGAGCGACCTAAGCCGCCCGCTTAATGACACAACGACTCTATGGGTGCCTACCGATGAGTAAAGAGAGTAATGACAGCACCTCTAGTGAAGCCGTTATCCCGATTCGACAACGAATCAACGTAAACGTCGGCAATTATCTACAGCACGGCGAGAACGTTTATAAAATTACGCAGTTGCTCGACTGGGAATCTGCCATAGGGATTAATGTGGAGACAGGTAGATCCGCCCCGCTCCGGATTAAGGAGCTGCGCCCTGTCATTGATGCGAGTGACGAAAATAATCAGGTTTATGAGGATCTGGAAGAGATTGCAGATTCCGACTGGGCGATTGCCGAAAAACGATATGCAGCAATTAAGCCTTTGGTAAATGAATGCAGCCCGGGGCGGGCTGCAGTGGCTGAGCGGGCTGGCGAGGTCGGCGTTGGTACCGCAACGCTATACCGTTGGCTAAACCGCTTCAAAAGCGTAGGTGTGGTATCCGCGCTGATACCGCAACAGCGGGGCTGGAAATCCGGTAAGGGCCGAATTTCTGGTTTGGCTGAAAGGGTTATCCAGGAGGTCATTGATGAAGTGTACCTCACTCCTCAGAGGCCAAATGACCAAGTAATAATTATGGAGGTGAAGCGTCGGTGTTATAACCAAGGCATCGATGCACCCAGCGCCAGCGCCGTCCGTTCTAGGCTGGCTAGAATTCCTGAACGCATTAGAATGCGTAAGCGAGGATTCAGAGAAAAGGCCCGCAATCAGTTTCAAGCTACGCCTGGCCATTTCCCAAATGCTGATTACCCCCTTGCTTACGTTCAAATTGATCACACTCCCGTCGACATTATTTTGGTGGATGACGAATTCCGGCTACCAATAGGACGCCCCTGGATCACCGTTGCAATAGACGTCTTCAGTCGCGTTGTAACAGGTTATTACCTTTCTTTTGACCCTCCGTCTGCAACGTCCGTCGCTATGTGCATAGCGCAATCGATCCTGCCCAAAGACGACTGGCTTACCTTGCATGGTGTTGAAGCCAGCTGGCCCGTCTCTGGAATCCCTGTAACCGTGCATGTAGACAATGGAGCAGACTTTCGGTCAGAGACGTTCCGGCGCGCTTGTGAGGTATATAGCATCAATCTGGAATATCGACCTGTACGAGCGCCAAGGTATGGTGGCCACATCGAGCGGCTCCTTGGAAACTTCATGAAAAAGGTGCACGCGGTACCAGGCACCACATTTTCATCGGTTCCGGAAAGAGATGAGTACGACTCGGAAAAGCATGCCGCCATGACGAAATCGGAATTTGAGAGGTGGCTGGTTACCCTGATCGCCCGCCACTACCATTATGATCGTCACAGCGCTCTGGGCATCCCACCAATCAAACAGTGGGAAATTGGTATCTTCGGAAATGGGCTTACCTCAGGCGTCGGAGTTCCACCTCAGCCAGCAGACCGGTCCACGTTGTTGCTTAACTTTTTGCCTGCATTCCGGCGAACCGTTCAGAGCTTCGGCGTAACAATCGATGGCATGCAATACTACGACGAGGCTTTGCGGGCATGGATAAATGCTAAGGAACCGGCGAATTCCAAAACAAAGCGACAGCTGGTCTTCAGGCGAGACCCTCGCGATATCAGTCAAATTTGGTTCTTTGACCCTGATCTGAAGCAATACTTCAAAATACCGTTTGCGGACTTATCGTTGCCAGCTATGAGTTTATGGGAGCTACGACAAGCAAAAGAAAAATTAAAAGCTGAAGGCAAAAAGGTATTTAACGAACACTTGGTTCTGGAAGCTCTTACGGATCTTCGCAAGCAGGTTGAAGAATCCAAGATGAAAACTAAACAAGCTCGCCGGCAAGCTCAACGCCGCAAAGAACATGAGCGTAAAATTACTCCGGTCGAACCCGTTAAGGCGCAACAATCGGAGCCATCGGTAAGTACATCATGGGATGATGACCTGCTTGACGACAGCGCGGATATTCGAGGCTTCGGAGATATTTCATGAGCGATGAAAAATATGGCCATATACACCCCGAGTTTCGGCACATTGCCTGCCTTAGCATGGAAGAGCGCCTTAATTTTCTAGATCAGCCACGATGGATAGGGTACAGCGCAGCGCACCAGATTCTTGACACGCTCCAAGGGCTGATGAGGAAGCCGAAACAGCCGAGAATGCCCAACTTGTTAATAGTGGGAGACTCGAATCAGGGTAAAACAACGCTGATTCGACGTTTTTATGAGCTCTGCGGCACGCCCTACATTAACGACGAAGCCGATCCGATAAAACCAGTCATTGTTGCAGAGGCATCATCTACTGCCGATGAGAAACGGCTCTACTGTTCAATATTGGAGCGCTTTCATGCACCGTATCGCGCCACTGATCCCACAACAAAGCTTCTATATCAAGTGATACACCTGCTCCGGGAGTGCCAGGTGAAGATCCTCGCCATTGATGAGTTCCACTCATTGCTGACCGGCTCCGCTATAAAACAGCGAGAGGTAATGAATGCGATCAAGCTGCTTTGCAATGAGCTGGCTATTCCTATCGTCGGAGTAGGTACCAGAGATGCGGTACGAGTCCTCCATACCGATCCCCAGCATGCCAGCCGGTTTGATGTTGTGCAGCTTCCGCGCTGGGAGCTGAATAAGCAATTCCAAAGCCTTCTCGTGGATTTCGAATCCGTCCTGCCTCTTAAAAGGCCTTCTCAGCTACACAAGCGAGAGCTAGCAAAGCTCTTGTATTCCATCTCCGAGGGTAATCTCGGCAATCTCCACCGATTAGTCACTCAGTGTGCAGGGGATGCCATCCGAATCGGACAAGAGCAGATCACTCAAGAGATCATTAAGGGAAACAAATGGCTGCAGCCTACTCGTGGCATCCGGGAAGTCATGCTGTAGGGGCGCAATGGCCTCTACCAACCCCTCTTTTACCGGACGAGATACTATCGTCCTGGCTGGTCAGAGCTGCTCTTAAGCAGGGCTGTAGCCCAATGACTCTTGCCGCAACGCTCTGGACCGACTGGAGAATGTGGACGATAGACACGGATCGCAATCTATCCTCTGGTCGGCTGAAAGTACTTTCACTACGATCTGGCATCCGAGAAGACTTTATTCGGGCGGCAACACTGGCCCCGACGATAGGTAAAACTCAACACCGCCCTTTATCGAAAAATATCACCTGGCCCTGGACACTTACCATTGGCGCCCGGAACACAAAACGACGGAATGGCTTGCAGTATTGCCCCCTGTGCCTAACAGGGGATGCATCCCCTTATTTCCGAATCAACTGGCGCTTTGCCTGGCACACTGGATGCGAAAGACATCAATGCGCGTTGCTTGACCGTTGTTGGTACTGCCAATCTCCTGTTGAGCCTCATCGTTTAACGGAACTCTCCTCAAGTGCCGCAGTATGCTCGAGTTGTAACAAAGCTCTGGCTGAGGGACCACAAAGCAAAGGCTGCCCGTATGCCCTTGCATTCCAGCAAGCCTGCGATCAGGTACTGACAACAGGTTTCTTCAAACAACCGATCGGAGAAGGAACCCTTGTTGAGTGGTTTCCATTGGCGAACTTTTTTGTGACGCTGATCCGCCGTACCGCGTGCACGCAGACAGAAGCCCAAATATCTCTATTCAACCTTCTCAACATTGAAATCCCACCAGGCTTTCCGATTGCGCTCGGCACCAACAAGGAGTGGCTATCTGTTAAACACCGGCAGGTACTGTTTAACACGGCATGGCAGTTAATGATTACCGATCGAGAGGATTTCCGGTCAAAGCTGCTGGAATCCGGCATTTCAAAGCAAGGCTTCGCAGAACAGATCGATTTCGTACCACCAGCTCTTCAAGAACTACTCGATCTGTTGCCTGATGCGCGCCATAAGCAGCGGAAACCCAGACGCTCAAAAAAGCCCGGGCCACGACCCCGCCGGGAAGTAGAACGCATGATGGCAAGGCTCCAAAAGAGATTGGCAATGAGGCAGCAATGAGGCAGCAATGAGTGACCCGAAGCATCGCCCCCGACAGACCGAATGTGATGAGTGCGGAAAGTGCCCGGTGAGAATCCATCGAGTTAATCATGGTCATCGATACTGTGGGAGTTGCTATGCTCGCGTTTTCATCAGACACGACTGTCCCAAGTGCGGGAGGCCTGCAAGACTACCTCGCACCGACCCAGATGCCATTTGCCAAATCTGTGAAAGAGAACAACCCTGTATTCGCTGTCAAAGAAGTGATGTCAGAACGGGCCTGATAACCCAATATGGCCGAGTCTGTAATGCCTGTTCCGTGTTTTTCAGACCTAAGAGTCCATGTGATGCTTGTGGACAGCCATCCTCAAAGCTCTCCCGCGTCGCCCGCTTAGATGGGACGTTACGTCTGTGCCCTCGTTGTCAACGATCAGACTTTCGAACCTGTTCAGCGTGTCGCCACTTCAGGCGAGTATTTCTTACATCTCCAGCAGGCCATCCATTATGTAGGTTGTGTTATCACATCGGCGAGATACCTTGTAATACCTGTGGCAAGTTGATGCCAGCCGGGCGTGTGAACTGTTGCGAAGGCTGCTACTGGGCCAAAACCGCCCGTAACCGTCTGGCCATTGACCAAAACGGTTTTTCCTCGCGCTATATGGCTAAGGAGTTTGGTAGCTTTGGTGATTGGTTGTTAACGACGTATGGTGGCAAAACGGCGGCCTTGTCTATTCACCGGTACCTCACTTTCTTTTTAGAGATTGAAAAAGTATGGGGGTCGTTTCCTGACTACCGGTCCCTCGTTGGCCACTTTAAAGCCGAAGGTTTGCGCCGGGTACAGCGACCAATGAGGTGGCTTTCCGCAATACATGAAATCAAACCAGACCCAGAGATTAGAGAGGAAACCTCTGAGAGAACTCGGCTGGATAATATACTAGCGCTCTATCCGAGCAGTACGATCGCTGGTCAGGCGATTCATGGGTACGTGGCCAGACTCAAAAGAAGACAACATGAAGGCAAAACAACCACTCGCTCAATTCGCCTCGCATTAACGCCAGCGGTAGGGCTTTCTCAGCTCGTCATAAGGGCGGGCCATGACCTGCCCAACCAAAAGCTTTTGGATGCGTATCTCACAGATCACCCGGGTCAAAAAGCCGCCATCATCGGATTCATTAATTTTCTGAACCGCGAATACCAGATCGATATCAAAGCTAGAGTTGACCCTAAACTGACTCGGCGGAACCGTCGAAAAAAGCTTGAGGCAGCACTCAGCGCTATGATGCAAAACGGTAGCAACGATGCAGGGTTTCTTCGGAAATGGACACCCGTAGCTCTGGAGTATTTTCACGATGTAAAAATACCAAGGCGCATGCTCCGGTCATTGCTGGAATCCGCTGAATACGTGGACGAACTAGGAGTAAACTTAGTGGTAAATAGTCGGCGCCATTACATACCAGTTCCAACGAGTATTCTCTCCAAAAACAGCGGCGCTTTCAGGCAAACTCTCTCGAAACCTCTAAAAAAGTGATTTTCATTTCAACCCCTCGGACAGAAGATATTAAAATTTGATAAACCGTCAGTCGTTCTGTACCGCCCGCAGCCATCTCATCTAACATTTGATAACTTTTGGAACGTAAAAGCGCTTCCCAACTTGTAACCTCCTTGCAAAACAGGGGCTTTGACGATTTTTATCATACCTTTTTGTGAATTATCAAAACTTAACGCCCTCTGCCCCCCCCTCAATAAGCTGTGGTACCTAATTGTTGTGCTCCACACCAGCAGCGGTCATGCCGAGCACAAACAGTCTCGCTTAGTCCTCCTGTGACGGGATGAACGATTTCACTACGGACTCAAGCTCCTCATGTGGAATCGTTCGCAGCTCTCGACCACTCCCAAGCTCCCATACGGAAAAACCTTCTTTACTATCTGGTGTACCGTCAGACTTCCATCTTCCTTCAACAACGAATTTGACATCTACTGTCGTCGGTACGTTTTTATGAGGCTGAATCGAAAGCAATTTGCGCCGCGCGTCCGCCTCAACAAGATGGCTGCCTTTGGTATCGACGCAGATCACGGTTTCCCCTGCCCAGACCAGGAAGTCTGGGAAGAACCACACCGTTTGGCCAAGTGTCACCATCGGGATTTTATAGCCTGTCTGAGAACGGTTTCTGGCCCAAGTAAGCCCCGTGCGGTCGAGCGCACGAGCGAAATGCTGCTCGAAAGAGTTTAGTCCATCGTAGCCCTCGTGGAGGGCATTATTAAAATGCTCCATTGACCCACGCCGCACCAGAGTACTGCTGATTTCGTATGGCTTCGGCTTTAGTTGCTTGATGACAGCGTGACGAAGATATTCATCCACAGCCTCGGCGGCGTTATCGGCTAAGCTGGAGTATGCGCTGCTGCCTACCCCGACCTTCGCGTCGAACTTCTTCCCGTCGGTATTCATCACCATAAGTGCTGGACGATACCGCCGGGCTACTTCGCGACAAAAAACCCAGCGTGCATTGACACGATTCGATTGCTCGAAAGAGACCCATTCTGAGTCTAATGATTCGCTGATGCCGATGGCTTGCTTTACCGTCCTACGACGGCCCACACCGCGGGTGTTTACCATATCCTGTGAGTAGTCGTGAACCTTCTCCAGAACTCTCTCGACGGGCTGTACCGTCGCTTTGTTATCGATAGCTGTCCGCGGCACTGAAAGAGACTCCTTCGGCGCAAGGCTCTCCGGTACCTCTGTGCCAGGCGGAGAGGTCAGAATGCGCACCTCCGGAGCATCTCCTCCCAAACCCTTACGCACGTCTTCGATAACTTGTGTGAACGTATCGTTCCGGTCGACACGGACATAAAAGTGGGCAGTATTCAGGCGATCCGATTCATAGTGCATTACATTCGGCTGCCTGAGCACGCGACCGATCACCTGGTTGATCTGGACGGAGGATTCCATCGTCTTGTCGACGTAGGCGAAATACACCTTGGGATCGTCCCAACCCTCCTGGAGAGTCCGGTTGAAAATGATGTGCCGGTAATCTCCTGCCACGAAGTCGTCGTAATCGTTCTCGCCGCCACTAAACAGCACGAAGTTTGGGGGCAAAGGGAAATCTTGGTGTGTCTTGAGATCCGCGTAAATGGCGATCTCCTCCGGAGCGACCCCGCACTGCTCCGTGAGATAGCGCCAGATGAGTATTGGCGGAGCCTGGCGCTGCTCGAACGGTTGCTTTGGATCGTCGGTCTGACCAGCGTCGTGGGCAAGGATGTTCGTGTTGCAGACGTAAATCGCTTTTGGCAAGAAGTTTAACTTCTCCGCTTTCGCTGCCGCCTCAGCCTCGCGCATATCTGAGAGCATCTCGGAGATAGTCTCTTGCATCGGTACGTTTAGGCCGTTGAGCGAGATCATCCCTTTGACGAGGCCCGATGAGACAACGGTCGATGACTTTACCTTGGTGATCAGGTCTTCGTCGCTGTATTTACCCTCCGTCCGCAGCGGCTGAACAACCTCCGTATCGAACTGGGCAGGGAACCGAAGAGTCGCACTTGCGAGCAGGAAAACAGAAGGCTGCTGCTCGAGGAGCAGCGTGGTCTGCTGATCACTGAGGTTCTGCGCTTCGTCGTAAACGATGACCAGTGGACGTTGCTGGCCGTCGGCTGTCTCGCGGACCTTAAGCGCCTCCCACCTAGTTGACTCTATATTGTCCGTGTCAATTGAGAAAATCTTGAGATTACTTGTCTCTCGGTCCTTTTGGTTGAAAGTGCCAACAGTTGCGAAGTAGAGCAGTGCCTCGCTTGAGTTCGCGACGTCCTCGGGGTCGTACTCACCGAGCAGTCGTACCGTGATGTCCGAGAGTAGATGATTGTACTTCCCGCCTTCAGCGAGGTTTGCATAGCTTTGTTGGACGACTACTTTGCCTTTTGACAACCACAGGATCACCGGCGGAACCTCCAATAAGGAGCTGATCTCGCTAACAGCCTGAGCAAGTATCGAAGTTTTCCCTGAACCTGTGATCGAAGAGAGTGCTTGATAGAAAGGCACGGCTCGCCTCTTCGAACTTCGTCCGAACTCGATGGGGTCTGCGACGTACTCGACATAACGGTCGGCCATCTGCGAGGCTGCGTCCTGCTGGAACTGGAAGAGTTCAATTCCCATTATTTACTTCTCCTCTGTGAAAGACTCGTTGCGTACGTCCAGACCAAAGTCAGACAGGATGCGGTCAGGTATTTGGTACCATATTACATCATCAGTTACGATCAGGTTCCGTCTGCTGTACACGTGGTAGACGCCTGCCAATTCGGCGGCGTCGGCTTCCTCGGTAATTGCTTCATATACCTCTTCCGTGAGATCAGTGTTAGAGCCCGGGCCGGACCAGACCAAGTAGATGCCCTCGTTGCTTGCATTTTTAGCGACGAGGTAAGCATAGGGTCCGTTTTCGTTCCCGACAGTAATGAGAGCCGCTGATCTTCGGCTGCCTGTGCTCGAGTGCGAAGCGATGACGGTGTCTATCATTTCGTCGCGCTCCATTAAAAGGAGAGTCTTCGCGTCGACTTTCTTCTCCAGCACCTTGAAGGTGAAGCCGCCGGCGAGTGCATGCCCCTTGCCGTTGGACCATTTGCCAGAAACCACCTTCTGAAGACGTTTCGCCGTAAGTCCACGCGCATAGGAGTCGCCTCGTTCAGGGCGGCCCTGCTCAACGAGGATGAACCTCCGGTCACTACCAGACATGGAGTTAAGCGCAAGCACTGCGTGCCCAGTTGTACCTGAACCCGCAAACGGGTCAAGGACGGTTCCTCCGTCCGGGGCCCACAACTGAATCAGTTTCATCATTAGTTTCAGTGGCTTCACTGTTGTAAATCCATGCCCTTTGCCGACTATTGACGTCAGCTCTCCCGATCCGTCGCTACTCCGCCCCGATTCCTCAAAGTCCCACGATGTAGAGCCGAGTTCGACAGGAAAGTCCATCTCTTCATCCGCCCAATAGGTGACTGGAACCTTGCCTTTCTTTACCCGCTCAAGATAGGTCTTCGTTCGCGGCCGCCCTTGTCCGTCTCGTCCGAACCATATAAATGGCCATCCGGGCTTGCTAAGCCGATTTTTAGCGCGCTGCGAGACCTTTGGACTAAATCCTTCAGCCAATGCAAGGGCCTTGGCCTTTCCGTCGTTGATTGATTTCTCGATGTATGCAGATCCCCATTGCTCTAACCACGTCTTGATGTTTTTCTTGGTATGCCGCCAAGCACCCTCACCCGCCGGATAATGGAACTCTCCCGTGAATGGAGACTGAATCCCGTAGTCGCTGCTTTGTGACCAGGTACGCGCGGTGAGGTTGCCTTCACGCCACAATCCCAGTGGATCCGAATCTGGATTACCGTACCGCCGATTATCTCCTTCGGTGCGCTTTAGGGAAGAGGTCTTCGAGCGAGATTTATCACGAGCGTAGACCAAGACGTACTCGGTTGTAGCCGTGATGCCGTTTTTGTCGGAGCGAGGAGCTGCCGTTTTCTGCCAGTTGATGATCGCGAGTCGGTTATCCTCGCCAAAGAGCTCGTCAAGCATCTGGCCAAGATGGAACAGCTCGCGACTGTCTATACAGATTGCGAGTACGCCGGAAGGCTTGAGCATTGCCCGCATCATCTGGAGACGTGGATACATGAACTTCATCCATTTGGTGTGCTTCGCAGGGTCATCGCTCCCAACGAACTCCCCCATGTCAGGGTCGTTGGGATCGACATCCCATTTGTCGTTGTACCGGAAGTCACCGCCGGTGTTATATGGGGGGTCGGTCAAGATCAGATCGATTTGGCCTCGCTCTCGGTACAGAGATGCCAGTGCCTGGAGATTATCCCCCTCTAGAATCAAGTTCCGCGCACGACCACGCTCATCGCCTGCACTCCGAGACTTCACTGTGCGTTGATTGCGAGGCCGCACACGGCGGCCGATTTGACGCGCAAGAACCTTGCCGGGAAAGGAGAGGTTGACACCGGCCCCGGTTTTCTCGCGGATCATCTCAATTAGCTGCTCGACGGGCAGCGATTCAAGCTCAGTGATGTCATCCATGGGGTGCCCTTAGAATAGTGATATGATTCGTATGTTTTTGGCGTATTAGTCTCATGAATAAACCCGAAAGCACCCCGTCACTCGCCCAAATAACTCCAATTCGTTTTGCGGGCGAATATCATCAAAGGCCGCGTTGCCGGGTTTCAGGTAAAAACCTCGGGAGTCTTTGGCGAGGTACTTCACAGTGAACTCACCATCCACGATAGCCACCACGATATCGCCGGCTTTTGACGGCACTCCTCGCTTAACTATGAGCTTGTCGCCCTCAATCAGGCCCGCCTCAATCATGGAATCTCCACGAATGGGAATAATCACTGTACGAGAAGGCTCTTCGATCAACAGGCGGTCGATCAGAACGGGATTGCTTGTTACGTCGATAATAGCTTCAGGAATGCCGGCTCGTGCAGTTCCAGCGACCTCTTGACGTTCGTAAAAGCGCGGGCCAGGAGCGAGTCGCTTGTCAGGCATAGACACAAGGAAGCCTGCTTCTTTAAGTCGTCCCACCATCGCAGAGACTGCCGAAGTGGTCTTTAGCCCCACCAAAGATGCGATACCCGAAAATGACGGCAGCACGCCATTTTCGGCGTAGTAATCGCGCAATTCGTTTAGGTACTGATTATCTTGATTTTTCATAGTCGTAATTATAAACCTTAAGCTCAACGCAATACAGACTTATCGAGTATAAACTCGACACAACAAGAACATATCGAGCAAAAAAATACACGTGGTGTGCAGTTTAGGTTGAATCAATTCGGTGCAGGTAGAGTTGATACTGCGGGGGCTGCTGAGTTTTCGGGTCCTCTGCGACTTCCAAATCTCTCAAAAGGTATCGGACTAAAGCTCGCCGAGTGGTAACGCGTCTGCTAATGGCACCCCTGAAGAGCTCGTCTCGAATTAATTGCTCTTGGCCTTGGGTCAATGATGGGTGCGGGCGAAACTCAAGGTGTACTAATTCTTCCCACTCGGCATCAATGGGCGTATCTGTATTCTTCGACGTGGATTCAGCTTGCCAAACCCGAGCTATATTGAAGTCACGGTGCTCCACCGTGCTTTCATCGAACGCTCTCATGTGCCACCTACGTCCTGAGAATACAAAGGCCAGTGGATGAACCACTCTTTCAAGCCCGTCCGGGTGATTCATGGAACGATAGAGAACCCTAACAGCGGAACAATGATTCATTGCTGAATGAATGATCCGGAACAACGCCGGGTCGACGTTAGTGAAGTCTTTCTGGGCATCCTCAACCTGAACATTACCAATCGGGGCCCCCACCGACCGGAAATAGCCCTCGACGCTCAGGTTGGCAATTTCGGGATTGAAACGAGCCGTCGGCACATATCGCCCGCGTACCTGTCCCTTCTGCGTTTGCGTGTTACGTGGGTACGCCTCTCGATACGATGCCAGAATTCGTGAAGCTTGCACGTTGGTAATACCAAACTTCTCCCGCAGCCGCTGGTTTGTTATCTGGCCTTCGTATGCGAGCAACATTTCTATGAACTCATACTGCAGCCGGGTGCGGATGTCTAAAAACATGGATCTCTGCCGAATCTCAATTAACATTAACGCTAATTTAACATTAATGTTAACTCGAAGTCTATTTGGATTTCGCGCTCCAAGGTTGAGGAAGCTGACAACCTCTTTGAGAGTGTGCCAGCGCATATCTACTGACCGCTGAGCGCGCATGAAGCATGCGGACGCAATAGGTCGCTGCCGGGCCGCTCGTATAACTATTTTTATGCGCCTGATGCAGCCCCCGAAGGTGAAGGCTGGGCTCACGAACGAGCTGTGGCGTCGCCAGCGCTGCCAAAGTACAGTAAATATGGAGAAGACCTATAATGTCAGTGATCTATTGAGGTGGTTATTTTGGTTCCTAAGATCTCAGCGCACAGGTTCGTATCAAAAAATCCCGCCGGGACTGACTGGCTCTGCGGTGATCTACACGGCCAATATTGTGCGCTGCAACGGGCACTGACTGGTGCGGCCTTCAACCCTGCTCAAGATCGGCTTTTTCTTTTAGGTGATGTGGTGGATCGTGGACCAAAATCCAAGGAGTTACTGAATTGGGTGTTAGCTACGGATTATGTGCAAAGCGTCATGGGAAACCATGAGCTGATGTTCGTTGCCAGCTCTTTCGACTTCCGGTACCGGGAAAAGCATCGACTCATTGGAGGTGAGTGGGTCGACAAAATCGATTTTTTTGAATATCGAAAACTGACTGCCCAGTGCGTTAAGCAAATGCCTTTGACGATCACTCTGGCATGCGAGCGTGGCAATCTTGGGCTTGTTCATGCACAGAGCCCCGCAGATAACTGGCAAGATGTTCAGCAAGCTGCACTGTCCGACCGCTTCGCGATAGACTGCACTTGGCCGTGGAATCGGGCGCAAGGGCCAAACCAAGCAATAACTGGCGTGACAGCTGTTGTGTCTGGACACATCGGTACAGCGGAAGTGGTTCGAAAAGGCAATCAGGTTTGGATTGATACCCTGGAGCAAACAGGGAACGTAACCTTGGTGCAAGCCAACGAAATTTTCGATTGGGTTGGAAGGCGATCATCGAATGGATAACCTACTTTTGAAAGGCTCTGAGCGGTTCCGTAAGCTGGTTGAGAATGCGGGCGGGTTCGTATCGTCTGAATGGGTTGCGCAGCTGCTGGAGATCAGTGAAAAGGATGTTAGAGCACTTACACTGCGAAACGCGCTGATTGCCCGACGTACGGCCTCCGGAGAGCTAAGCTTTCCACGGTTCCAGTTTGGTGAACCCAAAGGGCAGGTGCTTGCAGGGCTTCAAACTTTGCTGGTCGAGACAGCATCTTGGGTGCCAGAGGAGCTTATCCGGTTTTTATTAGCGAGACACAACCCAGAGCATACTGACGATACGCCGCTGAAAATGCTGAAGCGAGGAGACCTACATAGCGTTTTGCATCTTGCCTCGGTTCACATGGAGCAAAGGCCCTAAGATTTCAATATCACGCGGACATTCTGGAGCATAAACGCTGGTGCGAGCTAACGAGATTTTTGACTGGGTTGGGAGCTGATCACCGTATGGATAACCGCCCTCTGTTGGTTGTCGATCTGGAGGCAACGTGCTGGGAGAACCGAACAACACCAACCGGCGAACCCCAGAATACCGCGAACATGGAAATTATTGAGTTTGGTTGCGCCCTGGCCAATCGGAATGGAGAGCTACTGGATAGCCAGTCATTTTTGGTAAGGCCAACGAAGAACCCAGAACTAAGCGAATTCTGTACATCGTTAACCAGCATCACCCAACCTATGATTGAAACCGCCCCAACTTTTCCGGAAGCGTGCCGGATGATCGATGAGTGGCTGGGACAGCCCAGTGAGGATTTTATCTGGTGCAGTTGGGGTAATTACGACCGTCTCCATATCCAGGCTTCTGGCCAAGAGTACGGATGCGCCCCGGCTTTCATGCGCCTCCCGCACCTGAACCTAAAGCGGATCTGGCGCCGGACGACAGGGCAGAAAAGGAAGAATGGGATGATTCATGCTCTGGCATTTCACGGTCTAACAGCCGAGGGACACCATCATCGCGGCGTCGATGATGCCCGTAACATGGTTCGATTACTGCCGTTTATGAACTGGGCTCTGGAAGCAGAGCTGCTGACTCCACCCTATTAGCACCGTTTAGCAGCGCCAATGAGTAGTTGGTGCTCAGCAAATCTGGAGCATAATTTGAGGCTCGTTTGTATTTCTGACACCCACAGCCTGCATCGTCGTATACCCGAGATCCCTGAAGGTGATGTACTAATCCATGCTGGCGACTGCCTGGGCGCTGGCACACTGGACAACGTGGACGACCTCAACGACTGGCTCGGAACCCTGCCCCATCGATATAAAATTGTGGTCGCTGGGAACCATGATTGGGCGTTTCAAGAGACCCCAGACCTCGCACGAGAAGCTTTGACGAATGCGATCTACCTTGAGGATAGCGGCGTTGAAATCGAGGGAATTCGATTCTGGGGTTCGCCCTGGACACCAACGTTTCTGGATTGGGCATTCATGCTGGATCGCGGCCAACCTTTGCATGACCGTTGGATGCAGATCCCAGAAAACACCGATGTACTCATTACCCACGGCCCACCAAAGGGCGTTGGAGATGAGGCACGAATGGGATTCCGGTGCCAGAATGTTGGTTGTGTGGATCTGCTCCATCGAATCGGACAGTTGTCACTGAAAGCGCATGTTTTTGGCCACATACACGAAGGATACGGAGAGTATCTTCTGGGTAAGGCCCGGCTGATAAACGCCAGTACCTGTACCGTCCGATATGAGCCTACAAACCCACCGATAGTGCTGGATATTGAATAACGCGGGAGACCGAGCCATGACAGCTGAGGAATTGATCGAACGACTGAAAGTTTTACCTGCCGAAACGCCTGTGTTGGTAGAGGGTTATGAAACAGGTTACGACGACATTGCCGGCTTAAAGCCACTGAAGGTCACCTGGTACCGAAATGCTCAGGATTGGGATGGCGAGTATCAAGCATCGGAAAAATTCTCTGACACCGAAAACAGTGCCTTCTCTGCTGTGCTCATTTTTGGTCGCCGAGGACACTTGAGAAAGGTTCAAACACCCAATGTCACCACCGTTAAGGCTATGGAAGAGCTGGATGCCGGTCAGGGCCACCGTGTCAGTCTTGATGAGCTAGTTGCTCAGTGCGATCCCGAAGCACTCATGCCAGAAGAGTTGCAAGCCTGGGAAAACGCCGAGCCTGTTGGTTTGGAATATGCGTCCATAAGTAATGCTGAGCTCGACCAACTGCGCAGCCAAGCCTACGCTGAAATTTTGGATCTTTTCCACGGCAACAAAAGTGCAGCTGATCACTGGGTATGCTCACAAGTACGGGGCTTAAACTATAGGACTCCAAGTGAACTGCTTAACTCGCCAAAAGGCATCGAAATGGTTAGAACTCTGGTTGGTCGATTGAAGCACGGCATCCCCACCTAATAATCAGCGAAACGGCCAGGTAAGTTATATGTTGGAAGGCGATGAAATACCCTCTGCAGCAATAGTGCAAGCTGTGATGAATGAACGGGTGGGTATCCGAAAAGCCATTTTAGCGTTTGTGGAGAAACTAGACGGTCAGTACGAGGCTGTGGAGGTCATTCATTATGGCATTCGGGCTCATGGTGATTGCCGCGCAGAAAGCTACACCAACGTTGCGGTTCTATTGCGTGGCGAATGTCAGGGGCTCGGAGCGTTTGTTGATATGAAGCTTGCCTTGGCGGGCGTGGCTTAGGATAGCTTGTTAATCACAGGTTTTCGTATTCGGCCATATCCAGTCTGGGAGGTGGAATGGTTAGAGTCTGATGGTGTCGTATCATAATAAAGATGGTAACAAATCATAGATAAATCACATAGAAATAGTTCTATCAGGATTTCGATAATAAATAATATTGATAACTTCGTCGCTGGTTCTAGAGCTGAAACGGTGGTCTTCTTACTAATAAAGTTGGTTACTTCAATTAAGACACATGCATTTAGCCACACTCTATTAGAGTATCAAAATATCGACATGTATTATGTCCTATCCCTCCAGCTCTTTAGGCGTCGCCGGTGAAGATTTTTGTATCACGATACAAAAAGTAACGGGTTAGAACGGGTAGAACCCAACGCAGGGCAGACACCGATGGGAGGATTGTGGCGATCATCGCTGATGGGATTAGGCCGAATTGCCTATTTTTTCGTCCTCGCCTTTCCAGTCAAAATTTGCTATTTTCCCCGCATTCTTAGGGGAGTAGTCTCTCAACCCACGTTGAGTTGGCCGTCAACAGTCTCCGAACCCACAGGTTCGTGGCGGTCATGTCCCAGTCGGATTGACAAGACCTAAGGCGCAACGCAACGCTCCGGGGTGGTCGTTCGTGTGTGCCTTGGTATAAGTCTTCCGCCCCTGAGGATACCTGCGTGAATCTTGTTTACCTGCCGATTGGCGCTCCAGCCCCATACAAGGAACGCTAATGGATCTGTTTCATTCCCTCTTGCTTGGCATTCTTCAGGGCATTACCGAGTTCCTGCCGATTTCCAGCTCCGCCCATTTGATACTGGTTCCTGCTTTGGCGGGTTGGGCCGATCAGGGTGTTGCCTTTGATCTGGCAGTGCACGTCGGAACTTTGCTGGCGGTTATTCTCTACTTCCATCGCGACGTGACCGCGCTGGCCCGCGACTGTGTGACGTCGGTGGTACAGCGACGTTTTGTCGGACAAGGTCGGCTGGCGTACTTTCTGGTGCTTGGCACGTTACCGGCAGCTGTGGCGGGCTTGATGCTCCTCGATCTGATCGACAACCAGTTGCGCTCCGTCCAGATCATTTTTTTCACCACACTGGTGTTTGGGCTCCTGCTGGGTTGGGCGGACTGGCGACCCAATCGGCAGCGGGAACTGTCCACTTTGGGCTGGCGGGATGCGCTTCTCGTGGGTCTGGCGCAAGCGGTTTCGCTCATCCCCGGCACGTCCCGTTCGGGGGCCACGATCACGGCCGGATTGCTGTTGGGCCTCAGTCGCGAGGCGTCTTCACGCTTCTCGTTCCTGCTCGCCATTCCTATTACTGGGTTGGCTGCCAGCGCCAAATTGTTGGAGGTTGCGAGCAGCGATACCAGTGTTGACTGGCTTAGCTTTCTGGTCGGTGGAGTAACGTCCTTCCTGATGGCGCTGACCGCCATTCACTTTTTCCTGAAATGGCTCAATCGCTTCGGCATGTGGCCCTACGTGATCTACCGCGTGGTGCTGGCTGGCGTGATTTATTGGGTTTTGATGCATTGAGGAGTTGATATGACATTCGCGTTACTGGCCATCCTGGGTGGCTTTGCCTTACTGGTCTGGAGTGCGGACCGCTTCGTCGAGGGTGCGGCGGCGACCGCCAGGCATGTAGGCATGCCATCGCTGCTGATTGGTATGGTGATTGTCGGTTTCGGCACCTCGGCACCGGAAATGGTGGTGTCGGCCATGGCGGCCCTGGATGGCAATCCGGATCTGGCGTTGGGTAACGCCATCGGTTCTAACATCGTCAATACCGGTTTGATTCTGGGGATCACCGCATTGGTGGCGCCCATCGCCGTGCATTCGAAGATCGTGCGCAAGGAATTGCCGTTGCTGCTAATTATTGGGCTGGTGTCCGGCATGCTGTTCTGGAACGGCGCACTGAGCCGCGGGGAAGGGCTGGTGTTGTTGGCTGGCTTCTTCGGCCTGATTGGCTGGAGCGTTTATTCCGCGCTTAAGGGCCGCGGCGATGCGCTGGAGGCGGAAACCGAGCAGGAGCTGTCCGATCACGCCATGACCCTGGGGCGTGCCATCTTCTGGTTGGTGGTTGGCCTCGTACTGCTCATCATCAGCTCCCGTATCCTGGTGTGGGGCGCAGTCACCATCGCCCAGGCACTGGGCGTGAGCGACCTGATTATTGGTCTGACTATCGTGGCGCTAGGCACCTCGTTGCCGGAGCTGGCGGCCTCGGTCATTGCCGCACGCAAGGGCGAGCACGATATCGCCATCGGCAACGTGGTCGGCTCCAATATGTTCAACCTGCTGGCCGTGGTGGGCATCGCCGGCGTCATCGCGCCGATGCCACACATTACTTCGGAGGTCATGACGCGGGACTGGCCGGTGATGATGGCCATGACCGTCGGATTGTTTGTCATGGCCTATGGATTTCGCGGCGAGGGACGGATCAACCGGATCGAGGGCAGTCTGCTGCTGATGGCCTTTGCCGCCTACAATACTTGGCTGGTGATCTCCGTTGTCGGGGGGCAGGCGGGATGATACGGGCAGCTTTGGTTTCGATCCTGTTGTTGCTTCTGAGTGCCTGTAGCCGCACGGAGCAGGTGGAAACCCTGACCGGCTTCGCCCAGGGTACCACCTGGCACGTGACGGTCTGGCAGCCGGGCGGCGTGGATCTGAACACCTTGCAGAAGCACATTGACGCCGAGTTTTCGCGATTGGATACGGTGCTGTCCAATTATCGCGCCGACTCGGACATTGAACGCTTCAACCGTTCGGAAACCACAGCGCTGGTGGAGGTCGGCGAGGAAATCGTGACGCTGGTGCGCACAGCACGTACTATCAGCGAAGCCAGCCAGGGTTGTTACGACCTGACTATTAAACCGCTGTTCGATCTGTGGGGCTTTACCGGGGACACCCTGACGCCGCCCTCGCCCGATGTATTGGCTCAAGTGCGGCAACATATTGGGTTCAGCAAGTTGTCTTCACCTTCGGGCAATCTGCTACAAAAGTCCGACCCCAAACTGCGGGTGGATCTTTCCTCCATTGCCCAGGGCTACAGTGTCAGTCGCATTGCGGCGGTGGTGGAAGCGGCGGGTATCCAGAACTATCTGGTGGAGATCGGCGGAGAGCTGCAAACCCGCGGCCACAAACCGGATGGTTCCCCCTGGCGCATTGGGGTGGAGCGGCCACTCCCCGAAGGGCGATCCGTGGAAAAGGCCCTCACCATCGGCCGTGACACACCCACGGCGGTGATGACATCGGGAACCTACCGCCATTATTTCGATGAACAAGGTCAGCGTTACAGCCATATCCTGGATGCCCGAACCGGCAGACCGGTGGCCCATAATACCGTCTCTGTCACCGTTGTGCATGATAATCCCACCGAGGCGGATGCCTGGTCCACCGCCTTGCTCTGCCTCGGCAGTCGTAACGGCGTCAAGGTGGCAAAGCAGCAGGGTATTGCCGCACTTTTCATCGATACTGAAGGTGGACAATTACAGGAAGTGCCAACCACCGCCTGGCGAGCACTTAAAGAACAGCATATCGAGGTGAACTGATGCTGAAACTGTTCAACATTGAAGGCGGAGTGATCCGTGAAATCAGTAGCTCCACCGATCAACTCGGGGAATATTTGCCAAAGGCTGATTGGATCGACGCCCATGAACCGGATGAACATGAGCGTCAGCTGCTCGAACGCATGCTGCACACCGACATTCCGGAATCCGATGAGGTGGAAGAGATTGAAGCCTCGGCCCGTTGTTTCGTCGATCAGGCCGGGGTCCACGTCCATTCATTGTTTTTGGCACAGTCGGAAGGACGGCACCAGACCGTCAATGTCGCCTGTATTTTACAAAAAGAGCGTTTGATCACCATCCGCGAAGGCGATCTGGCGGATTTCCGCTTGTTACGCATGCGGGCCAGAAAAGGTCAAGTGGAAGCCAAGTCGCCTCAGGAATTGCTGGTGACGCTGCTGGAACAAAAAGTAGAGAATCATGCCGACACACTCGAAGACCTGCACCGCCAACTGGAACAGGTCAGCTACCTGGTGCTGGAGGATGAGGAATCCGAACTGGAGGACGCCATCAGCAGACTGGCACGCTTGGAGGACAGCAACGGTAAAATCCGGCTCTGCCTGATGGATACCCAGCGTGATATTTCGTTTCTGTTGCGCCACTTACGCGCTGAACCGGCGCATGCCGAGACGCTGCGTGAAGTCATGCGCGACGTGGAAACCCTGATGTCCCACACCACCTTTTTGTTCGACAAGATCAACTTCCTGATGGACTCAACCCAGGGCTTTATCAATATCGAGCAGAACCAGATCATCAAGATTTTCTCCATCGCCGCTGTCGTGTTTCTGCCACCGACACTGGTGGCGAGTATGTACGGCATGAACTTCGAGTACATGCCGGAACTCAAGTGGCTGCTGGGTTATCCCTGGGCCATCTGCTTGATGATAATTTCCGGTATTGCCCCCTACTGGTACTTCAAGCGCAAGGGCTGGTTGTGAGCGACGTTGATCCCTCACTGCCCTTGGTGCTTGCGGGCCCCTTGCTGCGCCGCACAACACCTGAACGGCTGGTGTTCTGGTTGGCGATAAGCGAACCCTTGCGCGTTCGTTTTTCGTTCGCTGACAAACAGTCAATCGCTCACTACCAACTGGAGCCAGGACAGCCAGAGTATCGCCTGATAAGTGCGGGCAAGCATTTGCATTACCTGCTGATCGACCTTGAGCTTGACTCACCATTGCCGCAGGACACCTGGATTTCCTACACACTTGATGTGCAACGACTGCAAAGCGTTAATACCCGCTGGATTGATACCAACGAGTGGACAGCCGGGTTGTGTTACCCATTGCAAAACTCACCCGGTTTCATTGTGCCGTCGCGAGTTAGTAGCCTGTTGCACGGATCGTGTCGAAAGCCACACCACCCGGGAGGGGATGGACTGGTTGAGGCCGACCGTTTTCTGGCGCGCTGCCTCGAGCAGGCGTCAACTCCCTTAGAACACTCCTCAATAGAATCGGCAGCTCAGCAGGACCGACCGGCCTGGCCATCCATGCTGGTGTTAACCGGGGACCAGATTTATGCCGATGATGTCGCGGGGCCGATGCTCTGCGCGATTCACCAGGTGGTCGCAATGCTGGGGCTTCCCGATGAGCCCCTCGCCGGTGGTGAAAAGATTGGGATCGTGAATGCCGAGGGGCTATACAGGCATCCCGCCAGCCTGTACCAGCGCGAAACGCTGTTGCCGCGTCACAAGGGCAATGTCGCCTTGATCGAAGTCTTGTTCGGTGGTGTCGAGAAGCCGGTCTTCACTGCAGACAGCGCCCACAACCACCTGATCACACTCGGCGAGGTGTTGGCAATGTACCTGCTGGTCTGGTCGCCAGCTCTATGGCCATTGATCAATCTGAATCCGCCACCGAGCCTGCAACTCGCCTCCCGCTCCTTGTACCAGAGCGAATGTCAGGCAATAGAGGAGTTTATCGCCGGGCTGCCCGCCGTCCAGCGGCTTCTGGCCCATGTACCCACAGCGATGATCTTTGATGACCACGACATTACCGATGATTGGAACCTCAGTCGTGGCTGGGAGGAAGTGGCCTATGGGCACCCCTTTTCCAGGCGGGTCATCGGCAATGCGCTGCTTGGTTATTGGTTAAATCAGGCCTGGGGCAACAATCCCGACGCCTTCAGCGACGAGCTCCTGACGCTGGTACAGGCTGCCTTAAAAGATCCCGGGGCCGAGGTACACGATGACCTGATCGACCGATTACTGCGGTTTGATCAATGGCATTACACCTGGCATACCACCCCGCCATTGGTTGTTATTGATAGCCGAACCCATCGCTGGCGCTCAGAATCATCGGCTCATAAGCCTTCTGGCCTGATGGACTGGGAGACGTTGACGGATCTACAACAAAGCTTACTGGGATTAAATTCCGTACTACTGGTATCGCCAGCGCCCATCTTTGGCGTCAAACTCATCGAAATCATTCAGCGGGTATTCAGCGGGTTTGGACAACCCCTTATGGTCGATGCCGAAAACTGGATGGCTCACCCTGGCTCAGCGAATGCGATACTGAATATCTTTCGCCACCCCAGAACCCCCAAACATTTTGTCGTGCTCTCCGGCGACGTCCATTATTCATTTGTCTATGACATTGAATTGCGCGGCCGAACCCGTGGCCCGGATATCTGGCAAATTTGCAGCAGTGCCATACGCAATGCATTTCCACCGCGTTTGTTGGCAGTTCTCGACCATGTTAACCGTTGGTTGTATTCAACCCGTTCGCCCTTAAATTGGCTGACAAGGCGACGGCACATGCGGGTGATCCCGCGTAAGCCAAAAGGTACTGCACACGGCCGCCGCCTGCTCAATGGCCCCGGAATCGGTCTGGTTGAGCTTGATCCGCAGGGCGTGCCCTGGCGTATCCGGGAGCTGCTTACGGATGGGCAGGATGTGGTGTTCGAGCGGCGAGAAGCCGAGTCACGGTGGAACTAACGGTTTGCCGATTTGAAAGCGAGAAAAAACCAGAACAATTGGCGCTAAACCTTGAGTAAGGCTTTTTATCCGAGGGCGCGGCGAATTAACTTCTTCCAGTCAGCGCAGCCTGAATAGCCAGACACAGTTTAACAATGAACAACAAAAAGAGGAAAGTATCATGAAATGTCCCGTCTGCAACGAAACCAACCTGGTCATGTCCGAGCGCCAGGGTATCGAAATTGATTATTGCCCGCAGTGCCGTGGCGTATGGCTTGACCGGGGTGAACTCGACAAGATCATTGAGCGCTCAGCCACCGCTGCGCCGGCTCAGGCACCACAGCCGACCCCTAATTATTCACAAGGGCATCATGGCCATTATGAAAAGCCGCATAAATATCACAAGCGAAAATCATTTCTCAGTGAATTGTTTGATTGAGTTCGGCGACACGATGTGGTCAATGCTCTTAGACGATGCACTTGGAACTCCGCGCAGCTGATCCGTTATGCTCACCGTCCATCACCTGCGCGACCTTACGCTAAACCGGCCATCCCATCCAGACCGCCCGGCGCATGTCAGTGCCGCCAGCGGCCTTGTGTGTGTCGGTGATACGGCTTACGTGGTTGCCGACGATGAGCTGCATCTGGGGGTATTTTCACTTGAGGGATCTGAATCGGGTCGATTGTTGCCATTGTTCCCCGGCGAATTGCCCCGCGAACACCAGCAGCGAAAGCGGCAAAAGCCTGACCTCGAGGCACTCACTCTGCTGCCACCCGCTGCGGACTTTCCCTTCGGGGCCCTGCTGGCGCTGGGCAGCGCGTCAACAACCAATCGTCGACGTGGCGCAATGGTGCCGCTGAACGCCGATGGCCTTCCCGAATCCGCCGCACACATCCTGCCACTGGGTGCCTGGTACGACTTTCTGGAAACACGCATAGGCAGACTGAACCTGGAAGGCGCTTATGTCGATGGTGCCGAACTGGTGCTACTGCAACGCGCCAACAAAGGCAATCGACTGAATGCCATTATTCGTCTGGCGCTCCCTGAATTTATCGCGCCAGGGCGGCCTGCTGACTTTCTTCCCACACAGTTGAATATCATCGAGGTGGAGTTGGGAGACATCGATAATGTGCCGCTGGGCTTTACCGATGGTATGGCGCTGCCCCAGGGCGGCTTTGTGTTTTCCGCCGTCGCCGAGGACACCCAGGACAGTTATCACGACGGTGCCTGCCTGGGAACAGTGATCGGCGTCATGTCGGCCAAAGGCAAACTCATCTACCGTGAGCAACTGGCAGTACCCTGGAAAGTGGAAGGTATTTCCGCGTCAGTCCGTGAGGGCGGTATCGATCTGCTGATGGTCACCGATGCCGACGATGAGACCGTTCCAGCGGCACTGTTAGCCGCGCGAATCGAGGACATCGGGTTTCTGCCTTAGCTCCTTGCTCCGGTATTTGGCAATACTGCCACATACAACGGTTTCGTGATTGCCTTCTCTTGGAGCGGCAAGGTAGCGCCATTTCAATTTCAAATAGCCTCTGAGCCATGAATGCCAAAAGAAACAAACCACATGCCAGCTTAATACGACCGCGCGTATACATCGGTGATGGGATCGCCATCGGCCCCGGCAAGATCGACCTGCTGCGAGCGGTCGGCGAGACCCGGTCCATTGCGGCAGCGGCCCGTTCGCTCGGCTTGCCCTACAAGCGCGCTTGGCTCCTTATTGATTCACTTAACGAGGGGTTTGGCCAGCCGGTTATCGAAACGGCGACAGGCGGTAAAGGCGGTGGTGGCGCATCCCTGACAACGCTCGGGCAGCAGCTCATCGAGCGTTACGACGCCCTGGAGACCAGTCTCAACGCCGGCGCAGGCAAGGAACTGCAAGCCCTGCGCGACCTGGCGAACTGATCCATTCTCGATTTCGGTTATGACTTGGCATGGATACTGCTATATACTTATCGTTATGTCTTTTTTGACCTAACGCTGTAGAGAACCCGACAAACAGTGCGGCGGGTTCTTTCGTGCCATGACTCGATGAAAAGGAACCTGCCCACGCAACTCCTACGCCCCTTGTTGCTCGCCTGCGCGCTCCTGTTCGCAGCGGCAGCACACGCTGAAAAAGTTACCGTCACTGCGGCGGCCGACCTGAAGTTCGCCATGGATGAAATCGTCGCCACCTTCAAGAAGGCCAATCCGGCTGACGAAGTGGAAGTCATTTCTGGCTCGTCGGGCAAGTTCCACACCCAGATTCAGCAGGGTGCGCCCTATGACCTGTATTTCTCGGCCGACATCGCGTTTCCGCGTTCGTTGGCGAAAGCGGGGTTCGCGGCTTCCGAGGTCACGCCTTATGCTTTTGGTCGCATTGTGCTGTGGAGCGCTAGTGTTCCGTCTGGTTAATTCCTAAGCGGAAGTGCGCTATAATTC
>TARA_B100001057_G_scaffold20748_1_pt1 | contig 25348 bp, 26 predicted proteins | sample TARA_B100001057 | Tara Oceans TARA_B100001057 (sample SAMEA2621839) | marine metagenome | biome: marine biome (ENVO:00000447); feature: surface water layer (ENVO:00002042); material: "saline water (ENVO:00002010), including plankton (ENVO:xxxxxxxx)" | depth 5 m
TATATTTTAATATGACTGTTATAAATTTAAATGAAGATTCACATTTATTCAAAGGATTAATGTTAAATTTATTAGGACATGATTTTGCACATGATTTTAAATTACAAGAATCAAGTCTAAAAAGAATTAGTAAAAAAGACATATTAAATAATTTAACAGAAATAGTAAATTTTAGTGGTGGAGGAAAAAAAAAGAAGAAAAATACATTAAAAAAGAAAATAAAAAAAGGTAGTGGGAATGGAACAAAAAGAGTTCATGCTCCCCAGTGGCCACCAGAACCACAAGCTAAAAAACAAAGAAATAATTCAGATACATCATCTGATAATGAAAAAATTAATACTACTGAATCTGGAGAAACATTAGATAAAGTTGATATATTAGAAGAATCAATATTTGAAATTATTTTTTATATTTTTGGTTTTATAAATATTGAATTACCAACAAATAATGATATATATAACGATATATTAAAAGAATCTATTGATAAAAGTATAAATATTTGTTTAGAAGAAATAGAACTTGATAGTATAAAAATTTTAAATTATAATGAATCTAGAAAATTAGAAATGTATGATGAATTATTAAATGAATTAAATTATTATAAATTGATTCAAAAAATTTTAAATTATTTAGAAAGTGTAAATTCAACTATAGATAGTAATTTTCAATTAGATAAGTTAGTGAATTTTGATACTATTAAAAATATTAAATTATTAATATTGGAACATTATAATTTAATAGATGATCTAAATGTTAATAATAATGTTACAGAAATGATGAAAGCAATTTCAAATATTAAAGGGGGAGGAAAGGGAAATATAACTACAAAATATAATGATAAAATAGATAATGCTTTAATTTTCCAATTAATTGATAAAGATATTATAGATAATAATAATATTGAAAAAAAATATTTAGATATTATTCAACACTTAAGAAATGAATTAATTGAAAAAATAAATAATTATATGAATATTATATTTCAAGATATTTCAAAAAAGCGACAGCCAACAGAATCTAAAATAGTAAATGATTTACTTTTACAAGCAATAAAAAATGTTTTTATTAAAAGTTCAGATGATAAAAAGGAATATTATTATTATGATATATCTTTTTTAGAAATTAAAATATGTAAGTCAGAATTTATAAAAGATGTATTATTTAATTTTTTTATTAAATTTTTATTAGTTCCGGATGGTTTGATTCAATATTCTGGTCCATCTACGGATCCAATAACAAGAGGAGATTTAATTCAGAATTTAAGAATGGTTTTAAGTAATAGTCAGTATTTGGGTATATCATCTGAAATATTATTACCTGCTACAGTAAATGAAACAAATTTAAAAAACTATTTATTTGATCTACGAGGTCAAAACTCTTCAAATGTTCGTGAAAGAACTGAATTTAAAGAAAGAATTGAAAAGTATAATAATAATCTAATAAGTAAATTACTAACAAAAAATTGTTTAAATATTGTTCTAGTTGAAGAAGAAGATGATGACGATGATGATGAACAAACATTTAATATAGAACAATTACAGATAGTTAATAATACTACCAAATTAATTGTAAAAAATGTATTAACTGATTTAAATTTATCTAAAGATGAATATGCGAAACAAGATTATCGAGAATTTTTAAATAATATACCAAATAATATTGATGATCCTGATTTTTCAAAAGAATTTTTACAAATACAATCTAAAATTTTATATTCTGGAATTTTAGGATTGAACAGTTTAGAACAATTAAACAATTGGAAGTCAAATTTTTGGGGTAATTCACCAATTATGGGATATTCTGATATTGATAAACTACTTATTGAAAGTTTTAAAACTTTAAATATAAATAAACTTTTTGTTCAAAAATTTAAACCGCCACTAGTAAGTTCATTTGGTCTAGAAGAACAATTTTGTAGTAAAAAAGGTTATAAAAATGACTCTTCATTAGAAGAATTAAATAAATTATTTAAAACAAATGACAAGTATATTGAAGAAGCATATATTATTAATAATGCTTCACCATTAAAAGAGTTATCTTGTCGTTTACAAAGCAATACAAATTTATATAATAATTTACTTTGCCCTATTTCCTCTATTATAGATGCAGCAACTGAAGGACAACAATCATGTCCATTATATAAATCTGGTCAACCAAATGTAGAATTAGGAAATATGAATGTTAATTTTGAATCAAATGGATTAAATTATTTATTTACATTAAATTATGGAACTAGTAAACAAAATGTAGAAATGAAAGTAAATTGTAATTTAGGTAATGAAATTAAAATAAATTCTATATTACAACAAGATATATCAAAAAAAAGTTTAATATCAGCAAGTAATACTTTTAAAAATATTACTGAAACATTTATTAATATTCTCAAAAATAAAGATGGGTTACGGGGTAATATTTGGGAAATAATAGATTCAAATAAAGATTTTGTATTAAAAACTATAAATTGTGGTACAAAAAAAAGTCTGGGTGATTTTATACAAGAACTTAATGCTGTTTTATCGAGAGGTGGATATAAAAGTAAAACTTATATCCCAAAATCATATGTATTACCAATTAATTTTAATACAGGTGATACAAAACGCGTTTTATTTTCAAATGATAGACCATCCGGTGTAAGATATATGTTAATGGATTTATACTTGCCTGTAAAAAATAGATTTTCAAACGGAGGGTATTTATCAAATTTTGAAATTATAGTAACAAAACCATTATTAAGTGGAGGAAGAAAAGTAACACTCAAAAAGAGGAATAAAAAATTGAGAAAAAAAAAGACTATGAAGAGAGAAAAAAAAAGATAAATATTAAATGAGTAGTAAAGAAAATATTCCAGATAGTATAAAAAATCTGGTATGGAAAAAATATAGTATTTATCCAAACTATCCAGAAATAACTCAATGTTGTACTTGTACAAATTTTATAATGATGCCACAATCAATAAGAAAATATCATAATGTTAATTATGGATTACTTCATATAATTGTAAATAACGAAAGAAAGTATGTAAATGGTGTAGCGGAATTTGGACACATAATTTCTGAAAAGAATGGTGGTAAAGTAGATGTAAATAATTTAATTTTACAATGTAAAAATTGTAATACAAGACAAGGTAGTAAAAATATACAACTTTCAGAAGTAAATACTAGTGATTGTGAAATGATAGATGTGTATGAACCGGAAAATATAGATTTAGGTGAACGAGGAATTCAATGTAAATCATATACAGTTGAAAATAAAAGATGTAAAAATAAATGCTTAGACGGTAGGGAATTTTGCAGTATTCATTTATTTAATTAATAATTTTAATAACAAATCATAAGTATTTAAAGATTGTAGATAAAAGTATTATAAATGAGTCAAAATTTCACAGAAAATAATGTTTTAACTATTCAAACTATTCAGATATCACCTTTTAGAACATTAATGACTGCGTTAAAAGATATTTTGCTTGAGACAAATATAACATTTCAAAAAGATGGTATTAGAATAATTAATATGGATAAGTCACATACGATATTGGTGCATCTACATTTAGATGCACAGAATTTTGAATTATATGATTGTCAATTAGATAAAATAGTTATTGGTGTTAATATGTTTCATCTTTTTAAGTTAATAAATACTATTGATAATGATGATACATTAACAATTTATATAGAAAAAGCGGATTATTCAGATGGTGTAGTTCGCCATCTTGGATTAAGATTTGAGAATGGTGATATTAAGCAATGTAAGACACAAAAATTGCGACTTATAGAGCCAGAGACGGAGGAATTAGAAATACCGGATGTTCAATTTTCATCTATTTTGAATATGCCATCAACTGATTTCCAGAAGATAATACGCGATTTGAGTATTATTTCGGATAAACTAGAAATTAGTTCGGTAGGTACTGAATTAATATTTAAATGTGTAGGCCAATTTGCAATTGCAGAGATAAGACGGTCTGAAAGCACTGGTGGTATGGAGTTTATACAAAAAGATGAGACAAAAATAGTTCAAGGTGAGTTTGCATTAAAAAATTTGGGTTATTTTATTAAATGTACAAATTTATGTAATCAGATTGAAATTTATTTAGAAAATGGATTGCCTTTAATTGTTAAATATAATGTCGCATCATTAGGTGAAATAAAATTGTGTTTAGCTCAAATTCCACAATAAAGAAAAATTATATAAAAATATTTAATTTAGTGTAAAAAATTAAATATTTAACTTATGTGTTTTTTAAATAAACATCCATAACTTGGTAATTCACTTAGATCTGAAATAATTTCAGGGTTAGTATATTCACAAGTATCAAGCCATATTTTTATAATGCAAAAATTCTTTTTAGGAGAAATAGTAATGCCATTGATATGACTACATATATTATCTTCAGTAATAGTTTCACCTAATATAAGGCAGCATAGATTTTTCCAACAGGTTAAAATATTTTTACTATTGATTTTATATGAAAAACATCCACCATTGATATTTCTTGGGTCTTCCCATATGGGCTTTATCCCTTCACGCATTAAAAATAGCATACAATTTTTTATTAGCAAGTCTGGAAAAATATTAAAAAACTGTATTGATTGTTCTAAACTATTTAAGGTAATAATATTTTTATAACTATTAATTGTCCAATTAGTATCGTCAGGTAGATGAGCCCACATAGTCCATTTATCTTTTAAAAGATGTAGATTTTGGTTTGTAGTATCGTTCTTTTCCTCGACCATACCTTCCATAATATACTTCTTTAAAAAATAATTTTTATATACTTTAAATAAATAAAATCATATTTTAAGAAATAATTTCATAATTGTTTTCTAGCAATTTAATAGTATTATTTTCACTTAGAGTTATAAATTCCAATGAATGGTCCATAATTTTTACCTCATATGTAGTGTAGTTTATATTGAAATAATTGACTGAAAACCAAATAATAAAATCCTGATCAAATAATATGTTACCAACCAAATAAAAATTTTGTTTAAAATTATTTAGATGCTGTGTAATGTCATATACATCTCCATTTGGATATTTAATTTGTACTAGTAAAAAAGTGTAATTACATATTAAGTAATTATCGTGATTATTATTAACATTATTTACTTTAATAAGTAACTTATCTTCGTGCATTTTTTCATGAACTAAAAGATTTTTACTATGTAAATATTTTTGGGAGTCATCTAAATAATCGTAAAAATCAATAACTCTTTTTTTCCAATTATCTTGATTATAATATTCAATTATTGAAATTTGATTTATTGGTTTAATTGGATAATATTGATATAGATAATTTATTATAATTAAAAATTTTTGTTTTAAGAAAAATAAAAAGTAAAAAATTTGAGTATATACGAATAACATACTAGCAATTATTTTAGACATTAATATTTATATTTTATAAACATAAATCTTTTTTAAATATTTATGTTTATATTTATTATTTTTATGAATCAACGTTTAATCCCATAACAATTAATAAAGATGTAGTTATAACTGTCATAAATATAAATGGTATGAAAACAATAAACCATGATACTATATTTAATCCTGATTTACATAGTATATTCAATACTAAAGTAAATACTATCATTACAAAAAATTTCATTATTGCTGTATTAAATGACCCTCTAAATGTATCTAATATTATTTGAACAAATGAAAAAGCTAGATATAAAAGTGCTGGTGCACATAGTGTTTTCATTATATAATTATATATAGATTTTTATTAATTAATTGAATTCTGCAATTCCTTTTGTAAAAACTCCTACTTCCTCTCCAGCTTCCGCGTCATTTATATAGTTATAGATTATTCCCGATTTTTCATTATCTGTATAATATTTTTTACCTTGAATTTCTACAACATATAATTCCTCGCCATCTTCCTCTCCATCTTCCTCGCCATCTTTTTTTTTTTCACCATCTTCCTCTTCCTCTTCATCTTCCTCTTCCTCAACCTCTTCCTCTTCCTCTTCCTCTTCCTCTTCATCTTCCTCTTCCTCTTGCTCAGCCTCTTGCTCAGCCTCTTGCTCTTCCTCTTCCTCTTCCTTTTCCTCAGCCTCTTCCTCTTCCTCTTCCTCTGCCTCTTCCTCTTCCTCTTCCTCTTCCTCTTCCTCTTCCTCTTCCTCAGCCTCTTCCTCTTCCTCTGCCTCTTCCTCTTCCTCTGCCTCTTCCTCTTCCTCTTCCTCTTCCTCTGAATGAGCCTCACTCACTTGCTCGTGCTCTTTCGCAGCATCTTTAACCAAGTTGTCAGAGGATAAATCAGAAAAAATATCATTATTAATAATATTTTTATTTTGTTTGTTGACATCATTTTCGATAATATGTAGTTTTACTTTTTCCTTTAGTTCTTTATTTTCATTTAATAGTAATAAATAGTCTTGTTCCAATTTTTTAAAGATAGGTAATTGTCTTATAATTTTATTAATTTCTAAAAGTTCTTGGTTAGATTCTGAATTTAATAATATTTCATTAAACATACTTTCTGTTTTTTTGGAAATAATTTCATTTATATTTTTGCTGAGTTCGTAGTTATAATTTTCTAAAATTATATTATATTTTTTATTAGGATATACTTTTTTACTCATATTAATTATTTTTATGATTATTTTTTTAATACAATTTAAAAAATAATATATGTTAAAATATAAAATGGAAACAAGAGAAGATAAACAAAAAGATATGATTATTCAAGTAGTAACACGGCAAACTAGTTTAACATACGATGAAGCTAAAGAAAAATTAGAAAAAGAAAAATATAACTATATGAAAGTAATAAAAGAATGGAATGGTATTCAAACCAAAGAAGATAGTAATACTCCTAAAACAGTAAATCAAGAAATATATAAACAAATAAGAGGACTAATGGATGATTCTTGTAAAAATTATAGAATGAAAAAAGAATATGAAGAAAAGAAAAAAGTTTTTATAGAAAGATTAAACAAAGAACACCAAGAAAGATTAAGAAAACAAAAAGAAACTGATAAAGACCATCAAGAGAATAAAGAGGGTAAAGAGCAGGGAGAAGAAAAAAAATTAGAAACAATAAATGAAGATTAGACTGCAAATTGTTGACTTAGTATATTATTTTTATTTGGCATTTCATTAGTTTTCATTAAAAATTTGTTAGTTACTGGGTTAGATGATAAATTATGTAGATTATTTTGATTATTTTGATTATTTTGATTACTAATTGAGTGAATATCATTATCTTCATGTAACTCAGGCAAGTTTCTAATCAATGGTTTATCAATGACAAGTAATAATCTCTCATTTTTTAATAACTGACGGTATTCCTGAATAGTTAAATTACCAAAATATTTTTCAAGTGTGTAGTATGGATTTGGTGCAGGCTTAATATTTTTTTTGTAATCATATATTTTACAATATAAATAATTTAATAATTGGTATCTCTCAAATTTGCTAGAAGAATCTAAATTTTTCTCATTCATTAAAAAAGCACATGCACATTCTGGGCTACAAAAACACCCATATACATGATATTTCCCTTCGACTTCAAATTTAGGAATATAGATAGGTGAATTATCAAAATCAAAAGTACAATGAAAGCAAGCACATTTTTTATCACTAACAAGGTTATGATGTAAATTATTTGAAAGATTATCAACTTTACTCCATAAATTTTTTATATTATCTTTATGCTCTCTGTAGTCTCGGTTTTCTAATCTATTTTCTTCATTATAAAAATTATAATTCAAATTATTTTTATTTACCTCAGAATAACTCAATTCATTTACTTTATTTTCTAGAAATTTGTAATCTTCTATTACATTACCATTATTTTCTTTATTTAAGTCAGATGGTTTACATCTAAGATGTAAAATAATATTTTTAACACTATTTTCGTTGTTATCTTTTTTAGGTTCTTGAAAATTAACAACTGTACCACCTTTCGGTTTTCTGCCTCTTTTTTTTGGAATACTTGCTATATCATTAGAATCATTTTTAGAATTACTTTCATTCTCAATATGATTTTTCGGTTTTCTACCACGTTTTTTCTTTTCAGGTTCAGTGGATTGATTATCCATTAATTAATTAAAAAAGAATTAATTTAAATACTTTTTTAAATAGATTTAAGGAATTTGCAAAGTTATGCAAATATTTCTATAAATTTCTATTTAATGAATTGTAACAACCACGACATACAGGTACATATTTATTTAAATCCATATCAATTTGACTATTTGCTTCACTGTTTTCTTCTTCATTTTGTTTAATTTTGTGGCTAAAAAGAGAGTGACATTCGCAGTATTTACATGTACCTTTTTTTTTAACTATAGTATCAGCATGTGGTATAAGGTCCCATATATCTCCAAATTTTTTTCTATTAAAATCGGAATCTAAACCACATAGAACAATATTTTTTTTGTAGTATTCTAACATCATTATAACCCATTCTTTTAGGTCTAGGAAAAATTGCGCTTCGTTAATAAATATATTTTTAATATCATTGACTAGGATAAATTCAGTCATATCGCTAAGTTTGTAACATAAACTAGCATTTATAACTTCACCATTATGACTATAAATATAACTAAAATTAACACCATTATCTATATTCTTATAATCAATTGCAATTTGATGAATAGTATTTATTGGTGGTTTTTTTTTAACAAGGCTTACTTGTAAATTTTTAAAATCATTAATAAGTTCGGTAGTTTTACCTGAATACATAGGACCAATAATAATTTTTAGAGTTCCCATTTAATTAAGTATAGAGTATCTAAATAATAAAGTTTAAGTGTAAATATTTCAATTTTAAAAATAAAATTAAAAATAAAATATTAATAGTTAACTATATCTTATAAAAATAATGGAAAAAAATAATTATATTCCTTGGGTCGAAAAATATAGGCCTAAATATTTTTCAAATATTGTTTTAGATAGAAACAATCATAAAATTCTATCTAATATTTTAAATATTAATTCATTTCCTAATTTATTACTTTATGGACCACCCGGTACAGGTAAAACAACAACTATTATTAATTTAATAGAAAAATATCAGAAAAGCGAAAATCAATTAAATAAAGGATTGATGATACATTTAAATGCGTCAGATGAAAGAGGTATAGATATTATAAGAAATCAAATAAATAGTTTTGTCTCAAGTAAGACTTTTTTTAAAGAAGGCATTAAGTTTGTAATACTAGATGAGGTGGATTATATGACAAAAAATGCTCAAGTAGCATTGAAATATTTAATACAAGAATATAACAATAATGTTCGATTTATACTTATCTGTAATTATATTAGCAAAGTAGATAATACTCTTCAAAATGAATTTGTAAAATTGACCTTTTCAAATCAGCCAGTGAATGATATTATATCTTTTTTACAAAATATTAATAATAGTGAAGAATTAAATCTAACAGATGATGAAATAAAAAGTATTCAAGAGAATTTCAAGTCGGATATAAGAAGTATGATAAATTTTATGCAGACAAATCAATCATGTGTAAATGGTCTAAAAATAATAACACATGATATATTTGATAAGATAAGTGATTTATTAATAGAGAAGGATTACAATAAATTTGTTAATTTTATAGATTTAATAACAATTAACTATAATATTGATATTAAAAATTTGATAAAAAGTTATATTAATTATTTTATCAGATTAGAGAGTTCTGATGTAAATGAAAATTTAATTGATATAATTGAGTGTATTTTACATAACCTAGATATAAATAGTTTGTATTTAAAAAACTATTTTTTTTACTCTTTTTCTAAATTATATGTGTAGTGAATTTTTATTCTGTTTTCAAGTCTTTCTTTCCACTCGCTTGGGGGCGACATTTTATTTGGATCGAAAATATTGAAGTTTAATGAACATTCTTCATTATCTAGGCAATCTGATTTGGTTTCGTTTTTATTATTTTCACTTTTAACTATATCAATTGGTAAAGAAATGCAAATTTTTGGAGTGTCATTTTTTTTTTCATTTATCTTTACTAAGAAAGAACTCTGCATTTATAATAATAAATTAGAAAATAATTGAAATGGATTAATTTAAAGAATTATTATTATATAATTCAATGCAAGTAGAAGAACTAGATATAAATGATGCTTGGGATAAGTTTTTAGACGGTAATGACTTTGATATTGATTTAAATCATTTTAATTTCGATTCAAGTAAAACAAATAATCAAGAGCTAGCTGCAAATACTCCTAAAGTATCAGATATTTACATATCAACTAAAACGACTATAGCTTATTTATCGGAATTTATAGATTTAAATGATATATTTTGGAAAATTAATATATCTCCTTATCATATTCCATGTGAAGGTGTAGTAAAAAAACAGATGAAATTCAATTTTACTAGTAAGGATGAATTATCTGTTTTATTGAGTAAATTAGAAAATTTGGAGAATGTAGAACAAAATATTATTACACAGATTAATAATCCTGATGGTAGAATTAAATTTAAAGATATTAGAAAAATAAGTATTGGTATTTCTAGTAAGGATATTGTTAGTCACAAAGTAAAAAAGAAAAGTGCATTTTATAATTGTTTTGTATTAATTATAAGACTATTAAATGATGATGTTTTTAAGGAAGTACATGTTAAAATTTTCAATACTGGTAAACTGGAAATCCCTGGAATTCGATGTACAAAATTATTCAATAAATTATTAGATTTGATACTTGATATTTTAAAACCATTAGTTAATGACGGTATTCATTTTAAAGAAAATGCAATGGAAACTGTATTAATAAATTCAAATTTCACATGTGGATTTTACATTAATAGAGAAATATTAATTGATATTTTAAAATATAAATATCAAATAAATGTAATTTTTGATTCATGTCAATATCCAGGAATACAATGTAAATATATTTATACAGATGAGAATAATATTGCCTATAAAATGTCATTTATGATTTTTAGAACTGGAAGTGTTCTTATTGTTGGAAAATGTAATGAAGATGTATTAATGAATGTATATGAATTTATTAAAAATATTCTTATTAGCGAGTATGATTCGATTTCAGTGCGGCAATTTATTAGTGAAAAACCGCTTGTTAAAAATAAAAAAATTAAGAAAAAACTTATTGAAGTTACCTAAGTATATAATTAAAAATTATTATATGTTAGCAAATATGTAATTTATAAATTTAATTGGTGAGTAAGTATATAATTCTCTATTGATTAATAATAATTCTAAATTACTTATTTCTGAATGATTAATTTCAGTTTTTTTCTTTATTTTTTTAACAAATATTTCAATATAGTTTAAAATATCATTGCTTTTAAAATTTCTACTAAAAATTTCTATACAAGATAGCTTATTAAATAAATGGTTATCATTATTTTCTACAAATATCTTAATTATTTTATTAATAATTATTTGGAGTTCTGTACTGGAATACTTAATTGTATCTATTAGATTATAATTATCCAATAACTTAAATAATAAATTATTATATATGTTGATGAATATTTCTAACTGTTTATTTATTTTACCTAGATTTTCATCTATTACCAATTCTTTTCTTATTTCATTATCAATTTCGTAAATTGTCTTTTTATAAACAAAAAGAGCCGCATCTTTTGAACTTAATTCCAAAAATGCGTGATTATCATCACTAATTTGACCAATAAATTCAATGTAATATGATGATGCTTTTTCAGTATTAAAGCTAGTGTAATTTAGATTTTTAGTATATAGTAATAATAATTTGTATACACTTGAAATTGTATTTATACCTCTCTTGATAACAAATTTCTTATATGAATCATTCTGTATAATAATCGAATCGCTGCATTGTTTTAAGTATTGAGTAATAATAGCAACATATTTACTGATAATTGATATTATATTGGTTTCTAAATTAGAAAAATATATTTCATTAGAATCTTTTTGTGTATTTGTCATAATTTTTATTATATTTAATTATATTTTATTTTATTTATATTTTATTAGTTAAATAAGAATTTAAAGCTTTTAAATATTTTTACTATATAATGGAAACTGAAGAAAAATCTAGTTATAAATTACCGCCTCAGGCAGTTTGGGAGCATATTTCTAAACTAGCTATAGTAGAGGATAAGCCTATTATGTTAGACTATTGGACCGATTCTTTAGAAAAAAATGTATTTCTTGGTATCAAAAAGGAAAGTAGTGAAAAATTATTGATTAAAAATGCTGAGGAATATACAAGCCCAATTATTAAAATTTATAAGAGTAGTGGGTGTTATATTATTTGCACTGAAAATTCTATATATCTTGTATCCAATATTATTGATAGCAAACACATTAACACCTCTAGTTAGGTACTAATTGATTTTCTATATTTTCTAGTTTTTCTATATTTTCTAGTTCTTCGCTATTTGGATTACTAAATTTGAACAATATAGATAGAGTGCTTTGTAGTTGTTTAATAACCAATGTAAGTTTACTATTTACAACACTATCCTTTTCATAAGTGTCTTTTAAATTGGAAAATCCCATAATTGAATTTTTAATGCCTAACTGTAAATTTTCTGCTATATCAATGTGATTTCCGTTTAATATTATAATTGTAGATTTTTGAATTTTATCTAGTAAATTATCTAGATATTTTAAGGTTGCATCCCGATTGTATCCATTATATTTTCGGTACAAACCTGAAAAGTAGTAAGAAGTGTCAACTGTTAATTTCGTTTCACCAGGTAAAATCATTACAGCTAGTTTATCACCTTTTCTTATTTGTTTAATAACTTCTAGGTCTAATAATATTTTATTGATATCCATTTAAAATATTATTTTTTTTTATTTTTAAATCAAAATTTACTTAGTAATATATTTAATGCTATCTAAATTTTCATATAATCGCCTAGATAAATATGGTATCATCTTAATATAAGGACCATATGGTAGATAGACGGCTCTATTTTGCACATCAATAGAATCCATAAATTGTTCATTCATTCCTTTTAAATTAGCAAATAGATACCTATTTTTAATCGTATATAATGTTTTGGCAAAATTAATCGATTCATGATTATGCGTAGCTAATATACCATATTGTAAATTATGCTTTTGACATGTAATTATTCCATCTCTGTAATTATTATCTGTATCCTTTTTATCTGTAAATAGTTGACCATTATTTTTTTCTTGATTCCAATATGCACCTCTAACTAGTTTAGGTGCTAAATAATAACTTTTAATAAATGAATTTTTTATATCAGTATCCAATTCGTAGAGGCTGTCTTTTCTATACATTTGATATGTTTTAATAATATTGATTTTATCATAATTATAATATTCATTCATACCATTTACTATATCTCTATACTTATCTATATTTTCACTATCTTCAGCATCTACTATTAATTTTATATTATTATTTGCGCATTTATTAGCTATTTTATTAATTAGTCTTATATTAAAGTCTAATGACGATAATTTAAGAGCTACCATATATTTGAAATTTACTTTATCAAGTAAATTCATATATTCATTGAAAGTATTTTGCGAATTATTTTTATTTTCATTTATGTAGTTAATTATAGGAGTTATTTTTTTATCAGTCATTTGTTTACCTAATTTTATAGCATCTAATAATTTATTACCTGCAACAAACCTAAACATCATTAACTATTTAATATGTATATATAATTTTAAATTCATTTAAATTCATTTAAATTCATTTCTTATCCAAGAGTTGTAAATACAAATATATCTCTGTATCCCTCTTTTTCCACATCTTCCAATTTCATATTTGTCACTTCATGGAATAACTTATTATCATTTATTATTACAATTTCACCTTCTTCTAATTGTTTGCTGTATATTAAATTTTTACCACCATCGTAGATATTATTCACCGCACCAATAACATTATTCCTAGTAATACAACATATTCCAATTATGTTAAATCCATCTTGATGAATACCTTCTGGAATCAAATTTGTATCACTATCTTTTCCATAAACTCTTATTTGATGAACTTGAACATATTCTTCAAAACTAAATATATTATTCTTCCTATAATTTTCGTTTACTTTATTTAAAAATACATACACTAATCTATTGAATGTTTTATCATTCACTAATTCTACATCTATATTAGGATATTTTCTCAGCTTATTTCCATTATAATTATTATATGAACTTGCTTGGTAAAAATTCAAATCGCCGATCAAACTAATTGATGTATTAGAATTTATTTTCAATAGCGAAAATGCCCTATTTCTCTTGTTATCATAAAATTTATCTGCTTCCATGTAATTAAATGAATTCTTTATATTTGTGAAATCTATTTTATCTCTGCCTAGGTAGTGATTACTAAAATCGAAAGATAAATCTTTCTTTTCAAAAAGTTTTAATGTATCAACAACTTTATAAACTTCACTTAATGTATTATAATGAAATAAAGAAATCCGCAATAGTCCATTTTCTTCATCTAAACCATACGTCTGAAAAAATCTATCACAATAAAATGTACCATTTCTACAAATAATCCCTAACTCATTTAATATTAAAGCTACGTTTTTTACACTATAATTTTTAAAACGCAGGGAAAATATACTCGATTTTTCCGTATATTTACATTCTATTATTTCTATTTCTTTACTCTTTTGTATTTTTTCTCTAAACAAAACAATCATCTCTTTTTCATACAATTTTAATTTATTCATTAAATCCACGAATACTTCTCTAGTAAATATATGTTCATGATTATCATATAATAAAGCACCGTCTAGAAAATAGTCTTTTATTCCAATAATACTCATTATCGATTCAAAATTAATTCCACCCAATTCTAATTTTTTTGAAGCATTGTCACTATTATCAAAAATATAATGATTTTGGTTTTCAATTATATCACTAGATAAATCGTTGTAATTATTTATATACATTACAGATGTTCCTCTTAATCCACAAAATTTATAAAAGGAAACAATATAAAAATCTATATTATATTTTTCCACATCAATTAGGTCATGTGGCATGTATGCTACACCATCCACTAAAATTAGTGTATCCTTGTTAATCCTTTTTATTTTATTACTTAAATACTGTAGGTCTATGGTATTACCTAAAATATTACTTGTATGTGGTAAAACCACCAATTTAGTATTTATGTTAATTTGCCTCAAGATACTATGATAGTTGATTGTGAAATTATCTTGTAGTCCCCACCAATTAATTTTATAATTATTTTTTTGAGCTATCCTTTCAAATGGTGTTATACATGAATCATGATTAAAATTGTTTAATATAATTTCTCCATTCTTAAAAGAGGTAAGATATTTCTCTAAAGAATTAGCTACATTATAAACTAGCTGTGTTGTTGAACTTCCAAAAACGAAATTGCCTTTTTTATTATTAAATATTATACTGCATATATTTTTCACTTCTTTTAAATTTTTATCCAACTCTTTTGACGATAATGAATAACCGTTCGGCTGTGAATTACTATGAATAATATGTTTGTTTACTACTTTAATAACTTGTTCAGGGATTTGGGTTCCACCCGCGTTTTCACAAAATACCGTTTTTGTATTATTAATTAATGATGGGAAAAATTTTTTCATTAGTTTTTTCATATAAATTCTTTATTTATTTTTAAATAGTTTACAAAAGTTTAAAAAAGTTTAAAAAATTGAACGAAAAACATAAATTTATATTTCATAATTAAATAATTATGTCCAAAGAAATTTTTATATCACATGCTTGGGGTAATGATTCAGATAATAGAGATAATCACATACGATGCGGAGAATTATGTAATATTTTAAAAACAAATGGCTATTCTGTATGGTTTGACACATATGATATGTCTGGTAATATAGATTCATGTATAATGAGTGGTATAAATAATTGCAAGGTTGTTTTATTATGTTTAACTGAAAAATATTTCAATAAGATTAATAATGCCGTTCATGGACAAGTTTTAAATGATAATTGTTATAAGGAATGGAATTATAGTCTATTTAAACAAAAGAAGATAATCCCATTGATAATGGATAGTAAAACTAGTAATGTTTATTTAAATACAGATGGAGTGATACAAATGTATTTAAATAGTTGCTTGTATGTTGATATGAGTAAAAATTTAATTGACGAAATAAAGTTATTATATCAGACTCTTAAAAAATATGAAGTATATAATAAAAACGAAAAAAAATTTATGAAAATCAAGCCAAATACATCATTAGATAATCTATTAACTTTACTTTCAAAAAAACTAGAAACTATGTCATCTCCCAATAATTCACCTAGAAAAATACTTTCGCTTGGTTATAGACGAATAAGAACACGAATATATTTATAGCGGAATTGGAATTTGTGAATTAGTAATTCTCATTATTAAATCTTTTTTGTTACCTGTTACTTTAAGCTTATGCTCTTTTAATACATTTTTTAACTGTATTATATTATATTTTTTAGAAATTTTTTCCTCTATATCTCCCCAATTTGTTATAGTATTTTCTAAAAGATTTTCTTTCTTATAGCTTTGATTATGATGATTTAAACAATATATATTACCATTTTCTATATATGCTCCTTTATTGCACATTTGGTTCTTATTTTTTCCGGATTTGTAAACCCAACAGCAATTATTAATTACAAGCGAATATTTAGAAGGATAGTTAACTCCTCTTTTTAAATTTACTGATGTAGATTTAATATATGGTAGTAACCCATCCGTTATTTCTCTACAATATGGACACTTTATTTGCGATAAAGCCAAATGTTTTGTTTCTAAAAAATTATTGCTAGCTTTTTGCTTACATAATTCATTATACAGTGGAATGTAATTAAATCTATGATTACATTTCAAAGTTATGTAGTTCTCTCCTAATTTTTCATAAGTCAGAAGACATATGTCTTCATCTGCATCTTCTGTATTTGTATTCATTAATTCATTAGATAATTGTTGATAAAAATTAAAATTATCTTCAACAATATAGGACATTATAATAATATTAATTTACTCTTTAAAATATTATACATTAATATTTATTATTTTTTATGAATTGGTTTATATATACATATATACATTATGTCTCAAGATAAATTGATTTGGGGAAATTATACTTGGAAATTTTTTCATACATTAGCTGAAAAGGTGGATTCAGAAAAATTCTTGAATATAAAAGATGATTTAATTAATATAGTTCTAGAAACTTGTAATTATTTACCATGTCCGGATTGTTCTGAACATGCGGTTAGAGTTCTTAAAAAAGCATATTTGCAAAAAATAGAAAGCAAAGATGATTTTAAACAATTTCTGCGACAATTCCATAACATTGTTAATATTAAACTAGAAAAAGAATGTGTTTCTAAAGAAAAATTAGATAATATGTATAAAGATGAAAACTTAAATCTTCTTTTAAACAAATTAGTTAATTCATATTTAATTATTAGAACATCAGATAGAATGATGAGTTATAATTTTCAAAAAAAAATTTATTTAAGAAAGTTAGTAAATAATTTAAATAGACTAAAAGATAATTTTAATTAATAAATTAAACTATATTATTAGAAATTAATCTACCATTTTTGTAAACACTACATCTAAATGTTTGCTTCTTTGGTCTTTCGCAAATAACATTATTTGAAGTCAATTCACTATAAAATAATAAATTTCTTTGTCCACTAGCCATAAATATACCAAACCATATACCACCCAATATTAATCCCATTATAATGCTAAGAGCTACACCCATAGCATTTGTACAAAAGTTGAATAATTGATAGTAAATATTTATACCAGAGAATATTATTAAAAATGCCAATACAACCGGATTAATCGTATTTGTTTCTAACATAGGTATTAGTAAATATGAAAAGGTGAAAAATGAAATAATAATTGGAAGAGCTGGTAACATGTAGTTTGTTCCAGGTATACTAAATAAGTTGCATGTAAGCGACGCATTTGAACCTCTAGGTGTATCAAATAGTTTTCCGGTTAAATACCATGAAACGAAACATAAAACGATACCACCTAAATATGTTATAGCTTTTAATATATTAAAATTAAATAGTGCGGCTACAACTAGAAAAAATACTAAAAATGTTGGATATAAAGAACCTAGTAATTCTAATATATTTGTAAATGTTGAATTAACAGCCATTATATATTTAATTAACAAAATTAATTAAATATATATTTAATCTAATAGAATTATTTCTAATCTAATAGAATTATTTCTAATACTTCTTCTATATTTGATACTTCATAGAAGTATATATCTTTAAGTATACTCTTATCATCTAGATTATCATAAAATTCCTGATAATCCTTGGAATTTTCACTTGGGTATATAAACTTTGTAGCACCAGCTTCTATACCACCCAAAATCTTCAAGTCTAACCCACCAATTGCAGTTATTTTGCCTTTAAGGCAGATTTCGCCAGTTATTGAAAAATCTTTGTTAATACGGCGATTTGTGAGTAAACTATATATTACAGTTGTAATTGCCGCACCAGCAGATGGACCATCTTTAGGTGTCGAACCCTCTGGTACGTGAATATGTATACCAAAATTCTTTTCTTTTTCAAAACTGTCTACATAATATTGTTTTTTTTCTTTACTTAATAATGACCATACTAATGATTTTGCAACAAACATACTTTCTTTCATAACATCGCCTTGCATTCCAGTAAGTTTTAAATCAAAAAGATTAGATGATGGTATAAACTTACTTTCTATATTAAGAAGACCACCTTGTCCCATATTATTTGCCCATAATCCATTAATAACCCCTACATAATTTTCTTGATTTATTTTATTTATTCTATGCTCTGGTCTATCTTTGAGATATTTATAGCGCACATCATCTATTGTTAATTTAATTGGAAAATTTATAGTTTTATCAATTGTTGTTAAAAGTGTTAAATTAATTTCACCAATAATCTCGAATAAAAGTTCTTTCAGTTTTCTAACCCCAGGTTCATTTGTATATTTGTTAATAATAAATTCAACGACACTTTTGTCAATTTCAAGTATGTTATCAAAGCCCATTTTTTGATAAATCTCTGGTAAAATATATTTATCAGTTATTATCAGTTTTTCATTCATAGACAAATGCTTAAATTTAATTCTATGAATTCTATCTAATAAAATTCGGTCTATTTTATCAACATCATTATATGAAAAAATAAAAAGCGCCTTTGATAAATCTAAATCAACCCCACTAAAGTATTTATCCTGAAACGAATCGTTTTGTGTTGGATCTATCAAATGTGTCAATATACCAATTATTTCCTTACCATGTTCTGTTTTACTAATTTTATCTAATTCATCAATAAATATAATTGGATTCATGCAATTTGTCTCTATCAAAATATCTACTATCCGACCCCACGTTGACCCAACGTATGTGTAATTGTGTCCCTCTAATGTACTACCATTTGAAGAGCCGCCTATAGCTATAAATGAAAGTGGCCTTGATTTACCGTCTTTGTCTTTTAAACAATTAGCTATACCTTTTTTAGCTAATGAAGTTTTACCGACACCAGGTGGACCTTCGAATCCAAAACAATAACCACTTTTCTCTCCATTAATCCATTGTCCAATTATTCTTTCAAGTTGTCTTTTAGCTTTTTCATGACCATAAACTGAATCATTTAGAGTCTGCTTCATATTTTTCATATATAGACTTATATCATCTATTTTACTTTTTATGCCTACGATTTCATTCTTTGCATTTAATATTTTTTCTGCAATATTATTACTTTCGAAAAGGACATTAAATTGATAATATATTTCTTTTATAACTTGATAATTTTTCTTATTACTATTAATATAATCAATTAATATATCTTGGAGTTCATTGATTTTTTTACCATTACAAGGTAATTTACTATTATTTTTCGCGGATTTCTTTAAGATAGTGTTGTTTATAAAGGTAATTATGTTTTGTAAATTGTCCTTCTTAAAATGAGAAATATTATTTTTAAAAGTATCTATATATTGTGAAAACACCTTATCTAGATAATAATTTTCAACATATTCAAGATTTTTTACTAACTCAATATTAGTATATTTATTTTTTGAAGTAATTTCTAGATGTTTGGGGGTATTAATGTTTTTCAAATTACTATATAGCGCATTAAATTGTTTATCAATCTCACTTTTGGTATTCAATATTTCCTCCTCTTTTAATATACCAAATGGAATTTTCAATAAACCATCTAGATATTGTCTAGCTTTACTTCCCGAATCTTCACTCTTAGCTTTCACTTCTTTTAATTTTAACACGGCCTTTTCTTTTATATTATCACTAGCTTTTAACAAGCAAATCTGTTGTTCCAGTGGAATTTTACTACTATCAAAATTATATAAATTATTTGTATATTGTATTGTTTGCTTCATTGCATCCCTAAATTTTTTCTTAATGTTCCATGGTAAACTATCAAATAATAATGTTTGTTCTAATGTATCTACATTACCATTATTCTCATTTGATAATATATCATATAAAAGATAAGCCAAATATAAATTTTCCGGGTCATTATTTTTAATTAGTAATTGTATTAAAACACTTCTTTGACTATAAAGTTCACTATTTATAAACTCTTTAATCACTTGTGATACAGACTTTTGCTTTATTAATATTAACTGATTTATAATATTCTCATATTTATTATATAATTCACTATTACTATAGACAAAAATATCCTTAATTGTTAAACTAAGTATAAAATTATTCCAATTATCATTATGATAATGATTATCTGAAGGTTTGTTATCCTCTAAAAGTGACATTTTCTGTTTAATAAATTCATTATTTAGACAACCTATAATTATATCATCTACTATGCAAAATATTATATAAGTTTTTCTATTAGCGACATCATGAAAACATACTTTCATTCCATAAACCTTTGTTTGAAATGATTTACTAGTTCTAGCTAAATCAAAACACTCTAGATATTCAGCACTTTCACAAATCATAATGTCTTCAATGATTCGGTTCTTAGGAAGTATTTTTTTCTTCTTTTCCGTATTATCTTCATTTTTCCAAATTGCTATTTTATAATTTATTGGATGTACATAATTTTCCATTAACTTAAATTTGTAATCTAATTCTTTTTCTTTCAGTATGCTTTCAACGTAGTCTTTTTCAAAAAGCAAAGTTAATAAATCACTGAAACTTTCTGTGCCGAAATTCTTTATTATTTCTATAATTTGCCCTTTTAAATTATGTAATTTTTTTTCGATTTCATTATTCTCTGAATTTTCATTAATTGTTTTCATAAGATTATTTAGGTTTTCATTTATTATTTCTAATGTTGATATTGAAATATTTAATTCATTTGGTCCAAGAATATCATAAAGCTTATATTTTTGTGATGATATTATAGTCTTATTTATTACACATTGATAATATAATATTTTATTTCTATAATTTTCCATAATATATTATATATTAAGTAAAATTAAAATGCTTTTTTACTAAATTGTATTTACTATATTGAAAATATAAATTCGAGTGATTTTTTACTTACAAATTTTCGGTAGTTCTTACGTACTTCTTTAACATCATTTACATTTAATTTCCAATTTTCGAATGATTGAAGAATACCGTTACTAGTATCCCAAAAACCATTTACCTTAGCAAAATTCGCCCAGTAATCATCTAAAATGTCTGGATGACCAACATTTTCATATATAATTTCTGTGGAATTACCTATAAAGTTAGGTTCTTGCCATTCTGGTAATCTTGGTTCACTATTAAACAACTTATCAGCTTTGATTTGTAATATTGGATAGTCAACTTCTATATCTTTTCTCTCTACGGAAAAAAAATTAATTTCAGGTAGGCATATAGGGTCTACAAGTACTGCATGATTTATTTTATCTGTGTCAAATATTTCGGAATTAAATGATGAATGTGAAAGAAATGCAATACTATCAACACATAATGTATTTGTTACATCAATAATATCATCTTTACTTATTGGACTTAAGTCTTTATAAGTTATTACTGTAACATTTTTTTTAAATTCATCTATTAATGAATTATATATAAATGAAGGCATTGTTCCAAACAATCCTGGAGAAAATAAGAGGGGTGGACCTTTACCAACTAATTTAATATCTCTTCCAGATTGCAGTTTTACTGATGGTGAAAAAAATGCTAATGCTACTACAAAAAAATTCATCATTTCTCTCTATAAAATTACTAATTTTATTTTAAATTATTTTATACGAATTTTCAAATATATCAAATATGTCAAATATATTTTATATTATAAAGATTTAAAATTAAAAATATATTTATTATGTTGTGTAATGGGAATACCTAGTTATTTTGTACACTTAGTTAAAAATCATACATCAATTATAAAGCACTATGATTCCTCAATGATAGATATAGAGAATTTATATCTAGATAGCAATAGCATTATATATGATGCTGTATTAAATGTTAAATATCTAAAAGATGATAAAGAATTTGAAAATAAACTTATAAAGTGGATTTATGATAAGATAATTTTTTATGTAAATCTGATAAAACCAAAGAAATTATTGTATGTAGCATTTGATGGCGTTGCTCCATTAGCTAAGTTAGAGCAGCAGCGTTCTAGAAGATATAAAGGTTGGTATACTAATAATTATCTAGTGAATGAAGAAAATCAAAATGAAAAATGGGATACTACAGCAATTACTCCTGGTACAAATTTTATGAAACTATTATCCAATAAAATTAAAAAATATTTTGAAACGAATTTTAATAGCGATTATAAAACGAAAATAAAAGTGATTGTTTCATCTAGCGATGATGTAGGTGAGGGTGAACATAAGATTTTTCAATATATAAGATTACATAAAGAATATCATAAAAGAAGCAATTCGGTAATTTATGGTTTGGACGCAGACTTAATTATGTTGACTTTATTACATTCGTGTTATATAGATAATATATATTTGTTTAGAGAAACGCCGTATTTTATAAATTCAATAGATAATTCTTTGCTGCCGAATCAGCTTTATGTTATGGACATTAAAGAACTAGGATATAAAATAATAAATACTATGAGTAATACAGTAAGTAATAAAGTAAGTAGTATAGTAAGTAATACAGTAAGTAGTACAGATTTAGAAAATTTTCAGAAGACTAAATCGTATGGTGAATATATTAATGACTATATATTTATTTGTTTTTTACTAGGCAATGATTTTATGCCACATTTTCCCGCTATTAATATTAGGACAAATGGGGTAAGCATTTTACTTGATGTCTATAAAAAGTTATTTGATAATAAAGATACGATAATAAGAAATGATGTGATAGTATGGAAGAATTTTAAAAAGTTTGTTGGGTTAATTAGTGAAAATGAAAACTATTATTGCAAGAATGAAGAGCTAATTAGAAAAAAGCAGGAAAAAAAGATTTTAAATGGAATAAATAGTAATATAGGTGGAGAGAATGAAAATAATCAACTGCTTTTAAATAAACCACTTTTAGAACGTGATGTTGAGAAATTTATTAATATAGGTGAAGATGGCTGGCGGGAGCGTTATTATTCTGAATTATTTTTTATGGATATTAATGATAGTAGAAGAAAGCAAATATGTATTAATTATTTAGAAGGATTGGAATGGAATTTTAAGTATTATAAAAACGGTTGTGCTGATTGGAGATGGAAATATAAATATAATTATCCACCTACATTTTTAGATTTACACGCATTTATTCCATTTTTTGATACAACATTCATAGAAGCTAATGATAATAAACCAGTTAAACAACTTGTGCAATTAGCATATGTATTACCTAGAAATAGTCTATTTTTGCTACCAAAAAAATTACATGAAAGACTTATATCCGGATATGAGGATATTTATAAACTGGATTTTAAAATAATGTGGTCATTTTGTAGATATTTTTGGGAGGCTCATGTTGAGTTACCTGAATTTAAAATAGAGATTATAGAAAATTTAGTAAAAAATTTAGTAGAAAATTTAGTAGAAAATTTAGTAGAAAAGTAAAAATAATTATATTATTATAAATACATAATTGTATGGCTTCCTATACTCTTAAGCAAAATAATATTTCTAAAACCATATATACAGAATTATCATTAGATAAGTTAAAAGAATACTTGAACGAAGGTGAAAAAGTAGTAATTATTAAGTTTGGTGCATCATGGTGTCGTCCATGTCATAATATAAAGAACCTTGTTGAAAGTAATTATTTAAAGATGCCTGAACATGCATTATGTTTCGATATAGATGTAGATGAAAGCGGTGATTTATTTGGTCATTTATTTACAAAAAAAATGGTAAAGACATTGCCTGCTTTACTAGTTTACTATTGTAATCGAGAACGAGACTATTGGTATATAGCCGATGAAAACATATCAAATTCTGATAAAAATGTGGTTCAAGATTTTTTTACCAGAATCTATAATAACTGTAACAAGTAAAAATTAGAAAAAATAAAAATTAATATTAAATATGGATATAGATTTTAATATTAATAATTATAATCTTGATGATATTTTAAATTTATTTAAATTAGATAAAAATTTTACATTTAATGACCTTAAAAATGCAAAAAAATATGTGTTGATGTTACATCCTGATAAATCCGGATTAGATAAAGAATATTTTTTGTTTTACACAAAAGCATTTAGAGTTATTAATAATATTTATGAATTTAGTAAAAGAAAACAGGAAAAATTAGATAATACAAATTCGGATATCAAATATAGTAACGATAATATATTGAATGAAAATGGCAATAAAGTAATAATAGATAATTTTGTAGAACAGAAAGGCAAAGATTTTAATAGGTGGTTTAATAAAGAATTTGAGAAAAATAATTTACAAGATGATAGCGTAAAAAATGGATATGGAGATTGGTTAACATCTAATGATGATTTAGATGAGTTGAACCAAAAAATGTCGATAAATCAACTGCATGATAATATTAATGAAAAAAAGAAGAAATTATCTGCTCTTGCCAAGAGAGAAGAGATTAGAGAAATTTCACATAATTCAGGTAATTTATTAGATACATCTGCGCCTGATAATTATCAGAGCGATATATTTAGTAAACTTCAATATGAAGACTTAAAGTTAGCACACACAGAATCTGTAGTTCCTGTTACAAAAGATGACTTTGATAATAGTTTAAAATTTAATAATGTGGAGTCATATAGACAATATAGAAATTCACAAGATGTTAATCCAATTAATGAGAAGGAAAGTATGAATTATTTTAGTAATAAAAATAGTTTGGAAGATAGACAGGCATTAGATTTAGCATATAAATTATCACTTCAAACTGAAGAGAGTAAAAGATTTAATAAAAACTTATTAAGTAAAATGAAACTTATTAAGTAAAATGAAACTTATT
>TARA_B100001057_G_scaffold250170_1_pt1 | contig 25344 bp, 26 predicted proteins | sample TARA_B100001057 | Tara Oceans TARA_B100001057 (sample SAMEA2621839) | marine metagenome | biome: marine biome (ENVO:00000447); feature: surface water layer (ENVO:00002042); material: "saline water (ENVO:00002010), including plankton (ENVO:xxxxxxxx)" | depth 5 m
CCAATTCATAAAATTTTGTTTTTTAATTTTTTTACCATATTGCTAACATTTGTGACAGGATTTTGTCTATTGCTCAAACTATTGGTTATTTCTTTACAAATAGCACTTCCTACAACTAGTCCATCTGCAGATTTTAAGCTTGAAATAGATTTTTCAGTTATACCAAAGCCAATGACACAGTTTTTTCTTGGGTTAATTTTTTTTATTTTATTATAATTTAATATGATTTTTGCAGGTGAAACTTTAAGTTTACCTCCTGTTGTTGACAACATTGAAATATAATAAATCATGTTGTGGGAATCCTTTATAATTGATTTTAATCTACTTTTTGATGTAGTAGGTGAAATAAGTTGAACAAAAGAAATAGATCTTTTTTTACATTTGTTTGCAAATTTTTTATTCTCTGGCCAAGGTAAATCAACAATTATTATACCATCTATCTTGTTTTTCTTACAATCATTTAAAAACTTATTTTGTCCGTACTGCAATATCATATTAAAGTATCCCATTAAAATAACTGGTTTCGAAAATTTACTAGATTTAAAATCTTTAACTATTTTAAAAACATCTTTAATTTTTGTACCATTTTTTATTGCTCTATAAGCACTTGATTGTATCTGACCTCCATCTGCAATTGGTGTATTATGCGGAAACCCAAGTTCGCAAATATCAGCGTAATTAGATATAGACTTTAAAATTTTTAAAGAATTTTTTTTTGTGTTATCACCAGCAACTGTATATGTAAGCAATGCAGGTCTACCCTCCTTTTTTGCTAAATTGAAGGCTTTTGAAATAGAATTTATCACAGTTTTACGCCTAGTCTTTTTTTTAAAATTTTTTTATCTTTATGTGCATCACCACAACTATTAACGATGACTACTGTATCCTTAGAAAGTTTTTTAGACTCTGAAATTGCAACTGAAAAAGCATGACTCGGTTCTAAAGAAGGTCTTATACTTTCGTATTTTGATACAATTTTAAAAGCTTTAAGAGCATCCTCATCACTTACTGCAGTATATCTTGCTCTCTTTGTGTCTTTCAAAAAACAATGAAGTGGGGACACTCCTGGATAATCTAGACCAGCTGAAATTGATTCTGTTTCCTCAATTTGACCTTCTGAATTTTGATTAACATATTGAGCTGCCCCATGTAATATACCTATTTTAGATCCATAAGTTAACGGCGCAGCATGTTTTTTGCTTTTAGATGGCCCACCTGCCTCAACTCCAATAAATTCAACCTGTTTTTTATCATAATCCATAAATTCGTTCCAAAAACCAAAACTTGAACTTCCCCCACCAACACAATTATAAAGTTTTAATTTTCTTGGTATCTTTCCAAATTCATCAAATATTTGAATTTTTAATTCTCTTGAAATTTGACTGGTAGACCAGCCACAAATCTTAACAAATATATTAGGCCCAACTGTTGAGCCTACACACATTGCTGTTGTATCACAATTAGCTACCCAAAATCTCATACATTCAGAGACAGCATCTACCAAGGTCTGACTACCTGAATAAACTGGCACAATTTCAGCACCATTACTTTTAATAGCTTTAACGTTTGGTTGTTGTCTTTCAATATCTTTTGCTCCCATAAAAATTTTACATTTTAAACCAAATTTTTTTGCAGCCATACTTAACATTTTTCCAGCATAACCAGCACCCGTATCTCCGCAAATAATTCGTTTACCTGATTTTTTAGCTAACAGACAATGAACTGTAGCGTTGTAAATTTTATGGGCACCTCCATTTGCATCAGATACTACTTTGGACCATATTTCAGCTCCACCCACATGTTCTGTCAGACTGCTTAGTTTTATAAATCTAGTAGGAGCTCCTACCCAATTTTCAAAATAATTATCTCTTTCACTTAAAAATTGTTTATCATTTTTAAGTTTATTAAATAATAATTCTAAATCATTAATGGGCTTTTTTAAAGTTTCAGGAACAAAATTTCCACCAAATTTACCTCCCCAAAACCCAAATTTATCGTGTTGATCTATAACAGAAATTTTTTTTTTCAATTTCATGCTTTATTGACCTCAATTAAAAATTGATTAATTTTATTAATACTTTTTTTTCCAAAAGAATCCTCTAATGCTCCACTGACATCAATAATATAATCTTTATTTTTAAAATCCAGGATATCATCAATTTTTATATTTCCTGCAACCATTTTTTTAAATTTATTAGGTATATCATTCAATAAATTATGATCAAAACCTAGAGATTTTTCGTAACCTTTGGAGTCGAATAATATTATCTCAGAAAATGGCAAATAATCTTTGTAATTATTTAAATCAAGTTTACTTCCTACAGTTATAGCAGAAATAATTTTTTTGTTATATTTTTTTTTAATATGTTTAATCTCCTCTGGTGTACAATCATAAATTTGATAATAATCAAATTTCAAATATTGTATCTTTTCTAATATTTCATTTGCAGGCTTAACTAATACGGCAACAAATTTAGATTCTTTTTTGTCAATATTTATTAAATCTTTAAGTTTATTAATTTCTACAAAACGTTTTGATTTAGGGTAGTTTACGATAAATCCGATGAATTTCGGAGGAAATTTGTGATTAATAATAAAATTTAATATTTTAGCATCAGATACACCACAGATTTTACATTCCAAGGTCATTGACTAAGATGATCACTTAATTTTTTAAAGTTACTTTTAATATTTCCTTTTGTTAAATCCCTACCTATTACTATCCAGTCACTTCCTTGTTTAAATGCATCTCTAGGAGTCATTACTCTTTTTTGATCACTTACTTTTGAGAAAATTCTTATGCCTGGTGTTATAATCTCTTTGTAAAAATATTTTTTTACAAATTTTACTTCATGTGGGCTACAAACGATTGCATCAAGTTTAGCTTTACTAGCTAACTTTGCTTGAAGTGTTACTATATCTTTTAAAGGTCTTTTATGACCAATACTTTTTAAATCTTTGTTATCCAAAGAAGTTAAAGTTGTAACTCCAACTATTTTAATTTTTCCACATACCTTTTTTACTTCATTAAGTGCTTTTAATCCTGAAGAAATATGAACCGTTAGGTAATTTATTCTTATATCTTTCAAAGATTTTAAAGTAGAAGACATTGTATTTGGAATATCGTTAAGTTTAAGATCCATAAAAATAATTTTATTTTTTAATTTCGATATAAAATTTCTTCCATTTTTGGAATTTACGAACTCTAAACCGAATTTATAACCAATTATAAAATTTTTTGTCTTACTTTGTGCAATTATTGAGCTAGCCCTTTTTTGGCTTCCGGTATCTATTGCGATAAAAATTTTATTTTTCATTTATAGCGTCAAATAATTCTTTGCTCATTTTAAAATTAATACTTTTTTTTTCAGGGGTAAAAATCTTTTCCCCTGTTTTTGGATTTCTTGAATTTCTACTCTTTTGTGATTTTTGATAAAAAATTCCCCATCCTCTTAATTCAACTCTTTCGTTATTTTTTAATGCCAACTTTATTTCATTTAAGAATATATCAAAAATTTTTAATAAATCTTTTTTTAATAAATTAGGATAAATAATCTTTAATTCTTTTATCAAATCTGATTTTGATACTGACAATTTAGCTCGTAATACTATTTTTTAACTTTCTTACTGCTTAGTTTATCAGACAATGACGAAAAAGGTAAGTTTTTTCCTGACAATGGAGAGCTAAATTTAGACACTGCTTCTTTATTCTGTAACTCTTCTAAAAGTTTAATACTTAGTGAAATTTTTCTTTTATCAATGATTAATTCTGATATCGCTGCGTCTATTCTTTCACCTCCAACAAATCTTGATGGTCTTGCATCTGTAGATGACACTGCAATCTGAGATTTTTTAATAACTAAATTCATTTCACATCCCTCCGGTTGCACAATAAGTCCTTTGTTGTCCGAAGATAAAACTTTGACAGTGACAGTATCATTAACTCTTTTATTTTTGAAATAATCAAAAGGATCTTTCTTAGTTTGTTTTAGTCCCACTCTGACTTTTTGTAGATCCTTTTTAACTTCTAGAACTTTTACTTTTAGCTTATCTTTAATTTTATAGTTTTTAGAAACCTCTTCTGGAACACCTGTATAAGATAGATCGTTAAAATGCAGAAATGCATCAATCTCATAGTCATCTAATTTTAAATAAATTGCGTACTCATTCATACTGTTTATAGTGCCTGATACCTCAGTGCCAACCGGATTGTTTTTTTCAATTTGATCGAAAGGGTTAGGCTTTGTTAGTCTGTAAGAAACTGCAATCCTTCTTTTATCTTTATTAATTTCAGTAATAACACAATCAATTTGATCACCAACTTTAAAAATCTTTTTTGCAGAAACATTTTTTCTCGTCCAGCTTATTTCACTAGAGTGCAGTAAAGTTGTTAGCCCAGGCTCTAATTCACAGAATGCGCCGAAGTCCATTAATTTTATAACTTTAGCTTCATATTTTTTATTAAGTTCATAATTTGAAATTTTTTCAAATGGATCTGGAGAGAGTTGTTTAATGCTACATCCAATTTGTAATTTTTCTTTATCCACTGAAATTATTAAAAGATCGTGTTTGTCGCCAATAGTAAAAACTTCTTCAGGATGATTTACTCTAGAGTAGCTAATTTCTTGCAAATGAACCAAACAGTCAAGTTCATTGTTTACATTAAAAAAACATCCAAAAGAACTATATCCTTTGACAACAGCATTTTTAATTATGTCACCCTCTTTATATTTTTCAATAATTTTTGCTTTATCCTCTTTTTTGCCTGAAGAAATAATCTGTCTTCTAGAAACACAAGCGTTTCCTCTTATCTTATCCATTTTAATTAGTGCGAATTTTTGTGGCTCATTTATCAAATGTGAAATATCTTTTATTGGGATATCAGATATTTGTGAACCTGGACAAAACATTAATGATCCAGTATCAATGTGTTCAACTATTACACCACCTTTACATTTACTTGTTATTTTACCCATTATCGGCTGACTATCTTCAAAAGCCTTAACTAAAATATCCCAGCCTTTTATTTTTTGTGCTTTACTTGCAGAAACTACCACTTCTCCATTTTTATCTTCGATTCTCTCCAGTAAAACTTGTACTTTTTCGCCAATTTTTAATTTACTCTCCTGACCTAGAGTCTTTAATTCATTTATATCTATTAAAGGCTCAGACTTAAGACCTTCAATAAACAAAAAAACATATTTTTCCCCTACCTTTGTAACTGTTCCTTCAATTATTTTACCTTCAACTAAATTTTTAGTTTTCAAAATTTGGTTATCAAGAAGTTTTTCAAACTCTTTTGACTCGGCAGTGTTAGTTTCTTTATATATTTCCATTAATTATTAAAAATGAGCTTTTAGAGAAATTTACGAAATTAATCAAGAAACAAAAAAGATTAAATAATAAGAAAATTCAACTATTTTTGACGGTCAATTTTAAGTTTATTACTCACTTTTCAAAATTTATACCCTAATTTTCCTAAAATTTTTAGAAAAGAAGGGAAAGAACTTTTATATGAATCTCTATCATCAATGACCCATTTACCACCAAAACATAAAGAGGCTATAACTGAAGTCATAAAAATCCTATGATCTTTGCGATAGTTATTAATTAATATTTTCTTATTAATATTTAAATTAGGGTTTCCAAAAATCTTAATAGAGTCTTTGCCTAGCTTATTTTTTACTCCCATTTTTTTTAAAATTTTAGAGGCCAGTTTAAGTCTTGGACTTTCTTTCTTGTTTAATTCATCAAGTCTTTTGAAACTAGAAATGCCAGAAGCTTTTGACGCTAACAAAAATATTACTAAAAATTCATCTATTGCATTACTGTTTAAACTAACTGGACAATTTATAGATTTGTATTTTTTCTGACTTTGAACAAAAATATCAGCAACAATTTCCCCACAAATTTTTCTTTTATTAATAAATTTTATTTTTCCACCCATTTTATTTATTATCTTTATAAATCCAGTCCTAGTGGGATTAATGTTAACGTTTTTAATAGTTAGTTTTGAATTTTTTAAAAGCAATGTAAGTACAATAAAAAAAGCACTAGAGCTTATGTCCCCTGGTACAAAATAGTTGAATGACTTAAATTGTTTTTCGCCAAGAATTTCAATTATATCATACTTATTTTTTTTAATAATTTTAATTGGTAATTTTAAATATTTTAAAAATAATTCTGTATGATCTCTTGATTTTTTTGCTTTTACAATAGTCTTACCTGGAGTATTTAATCCTGCAAATAAGACACTACTTTTACATTGTGCCGATCCTTTATCCTCAAAATAATTAATTGGTTTTAAATAATCTGTACCAATAATTTTTAAGGGAAGACTATGATTATTTGTCCTAAAGTTTACTCCGAATTGCTTTAATGGAGTAGTGATCCTTCGAAAATCTCTTTTTGAAAGACTTTTATCTCCAACTAATTTAATTGCATTGGGAGTTTTTACTAATAGTCCAAGCATCAGTCTTGCAAAAGTTCCTGAGTTACCTGCATCTATTGATATGTTTTTTTTATAATCAAAACCATTTAACCCATTACCGTAAACATAGCAGAATTTATTTTTAAATATTATTTTAATTCCTAGTCTTTTAAGACCTTCCACTGTGCTTAAAATATCTTCAGATTTTGATAAATTATTTATCTTACATAGACCAAAAGATAGAGAACTGATTAATAACGATCTTATCGATAAACTTTTGTCACTATCAACTTTTATGATCTTTTTAAAGTCTTTAATTTTTTTTTGAATAACAATTTTTACCATTAGTCCTAATTAAACTTGAAGGAGTCGCCAAAGTACGCAGTCTTAGCATTTTGGTTTGATACTAACTCTGATGGGGTACCTTTAGCTATTATCTTTCCTTCTGACAGGACCATTGCAACATCAACACAAGTTAGTAAATCTCTAGCTTGATGATCACAAATACATATTGTTATTCTATTTTCGTATTGGAGATTTACAATAATTTGTTGCAACATTTTAATTGTCATTACGTCTAATGCTGCGAAACATTCATCAAGTAATAATAATTCTGGGTCACCAAGTAAAGCCATAGCAATCACTAATTTTTTCTTTTGACCTCCTGATAAAACCTTAGCCTTAATGTCTCTAATTTGGCTTAAATCAAATTTAGATATTAAATAATTGATCTTTTCCGCCCTTTGTCTTGAATTACTAATTAAAATTTCTGCAACTGCTTTTAGATTTTCATGCAAAGTTAAATCATAGAAGTAACCACCATATTGTGGAACATATCCTATTTTAAATTTCGCAGTTCTCAAAAAAATTGGATAATCATTAACTTTTTCATCCTTTATAAAAATTTCACCATTATCAGGTTTTATTAAACCTGTAATCAAGTTAAATATAGTCGATTTACCTACACCATTGGGCCCAAGCATACCAAAAATTTCACCTTGGTTGATCTCAAAACTAATATTCTCAAGTATTTGTCTTTTTTGAAAAGATAAAGTTATATTTTGAAGTTTTAAAATACTTTTTTTTTGCTTAAAACTTTTGATACGAAACTTTTTAATAATTGCCATTATCTAAATTGGTCCTAACCAAAATATTTTTATTTTCATCATTCATTTGTATTTTAGTATTTTTACTTATTAAATCTATCAATACTTTGTCTGCAGATAAATTAGAAATTTTACTATTATATTTAACTTTATCATATAAAGTTACAAGATTATTCTCAAAAGATAAATCGAGATACTCAGCATTTATTTTATGATCATGATAATTCATTTCTACTGATCCGTTAAAAATCGTATCATTATTGATATTATTATATTTTGCTTTTTCAGAATTAATGTAAATTTCCTCTCCATTTGATAAATAAACAACAGCCTTAACTTTATTCATACTTATTATATTGGATTGCTCTGGATTAATAAATCCATAATCCGATTTAATTTCAAATTTGTTACCTTTGTTATCCTCAGAAAAGTATTTCATTTCTGATATCAAATCATCAGAACCTTTAATAATCTTATTGGACGTGTTCTCTTTCAAAGGTTCTACATAATTTTTTTTACTTTTATTAAAATATATTAAGTAGATGCTGGTTACTATTACTAAAATTAATAATATAAGAAAAAATTGAATATAAATCTTTCTATTCATTTATTGAATATTATTTTCTAGAATATTATGGATATGAATTATGCCAATGGTTTTTGTTTTTACTTTATCTTTGTGTACACATAGAGAGGTAATTCTTTTTGAGTTCATTAAAGATAAGGCTTTTGCAGCTAAAATATTTTTTTCTACAGATATAGGATTTTTTGTCATAACATTTTTAACTTTTAGATTATCTATATTTCCTTTTTTCTCGCTTATTCGTCGAATTTGACCATCAGTTATAATTCCATTAGTTTTTTTTGAACTATTTTGTACAATTAATACTCCAAGCCTCTTTTTTGTTATAATTTTTAAAGCAGAATGCATATTTGTGTTTTCATTTATAAAAGGTATCTTTTTACCTTTTAACATTAAATCTTCTACTGTTTTGAGTTTAGCACCAATACTTCCAGAAGGATGAAATTTTCTAAAATCTTTTTCACCAAAGTTCTTCTGCTTCATTGTTGAAATTGCAATAGCATCACCCAAAGCTAATTGCATTATCGTTGAAGATGTTGGTACTATATTACCTGGTCCAGCCTCTTTTACCTCTGGTAGTAAAATTTTTATATCAGAATTTTTATATAGTAACGAATTTTTTTTTGACATTATTCCTACTAAATTTATATTTCTGTTTCTATTTGCATATTGAATTAAATTTTTTAGCTCAGCAGACTCTCCGCTATTACTAATCAAAATTAGCACATCATTTGAACTAATCTGTCCCAAGTCTCCATGAGAGCATGAACTTGGATCAACAAAGAAGGAAGGTGTTCCAACTGAGGAAAGTGTTGATGATATTTTTCTAGCTATTATTCCTGATTTTCCGACGCCAGATAAAATTACTTTACCCTTTTTACAGTTGATAATTGCTTCAATAACTTTATTAAAATTTCTATCAATCGAGGATTTTAATTTTTGTAAAGATTTTATTTCACTCAAAATAACTTCTTGAGCAATTTTTCTAAATTTACTTCTGTTCATTAGTGAGACCAAATATCATCAGGAAAACATTCCAAATCTAAACTTACTCTAGTATTTAAAAATTTTAAACATTGATGATAAAGATTAATTCTATTTTCTCTTTTCAACATCTTATTTAAAGCATCGTTAATCTTATGTAAATAAATTACATCATTGGCGCAATATTTAATTTGAGCAGCAGATAAGTCTCCACCAAAATCTGAATTTTGATGTTGTTTGCTTATATCCACTCCAACAAACTCTTTAATTAAATCTTTTAGTCCATGTTTATCACTGTATTTTCTAATTAATTTAGATTGTAGTTTTGTATCTTCAAGATTTTCAACATTAATGTTTAAATATTTCTTTATAAAAACTAAATCTGACCTGCCGTAATGAAATATCTTCGTTATCAATTTATCTGAAAGAATTCTTTTTAAATTAGGAGCTTCATAAGTTTTTCTATCAAGCTGAACAATATGTGCGTCAGAGTTTCCTGAAGATATTTGGACAAGGCATAATTTATCTCTTAAAAAATTCAATCCCATAAATTCACAATCTACCGCAATCTTATTGCCAAACTTTAATTCTTTTGGTAGATCATTTTTGTGAAGTTTAATATCCATAAATTTTTAATAATTTAATATATATATGAAACCAAAAAATTGTCTAATTTTTGGCGCTAGTGGTCAAATTGGCAGGAATTTAATAAGAGGTTTAACTAAGCAAAATTTAAAAGTTACCGCAGTAACCAGAAATTTACATCAAAAAGGTTATATTCTTAAAACGCAGGCAAACCCTGGTTATCTAGATTTAGTAGAGGCAAATATGTTTGATATCCCAAAAATTGAGAAATTGATAGTCAAAGCAGATGTTTGTATTAATTTAATTGGAATTTTATTTGAGAAGGGATCAAATAATTTTATTAATATTCATGAAAAATTTCCAAGCATTTTAGCAGATCTATGTAAAAAAAATAATGTAAGAAAATTTATACACATCTCCGCACTTGGAGTTGAAAAGGCTAGAGACTCTAAATATGCTAACAGCAAATTAAATGGTGAAAATGCAGTTAGAAAAAATTTTAAAGAGGCAATAATATTGAAACCCTCTATTGTATATTCTGTAGATGATAATTTTACTACTATGCTTATGGGATTATTTAATTTGTTACCAATTTTCCCATTATATTATGGCGGTAAAACTAAATTTATGCCATTACACTGTTCTGATATTTGTAATTTAATATTGGATTTAGTCCAAGACGATACTATCGGTGAAACTATAGAATGTATTGGACCAGAGGAGTTAACATTTAAACAAATTATTGAAAAATTACTTAAATTACTCGATAAGAAACGTTTATTTGTTCCCATTCCTTTGTTTGCAGCAAATATTATGGCAACTTTTTTTCAGATTTTACCCAAACCATTAATTACAAAAGATCAAATAAAATTATTATTTTATGATAATATTCCCACAGGTAAATATAAAACAAATGTTGATATCAACAAAAACTTTAATCTAAGATTTGAAAGTGAAGTAGAAAAATATTGTTATATGTGGAAAGAGGCTGGAGAATATGCAAAAAAAAAATGAGGGAATATTATGATCACTTGGATTATTTATATAATTGTAACTTTAATTTTATTTTTTATCATTTACATAGCTATTCAAGGAGCAAGTAGAGGATTAGAGGCAAAAAATAATAATAAAAAAGATTTTATCAATTTAAAAAAAAGTCCAAAAAAAACTATATCAAATGAAATTAAAAGATTGAGGAAGTTATATGATGAAGGGGCACTAAGTGAAAAAGAATTTGAAATTGCTAAAAAAAAAATATTAAGCTGATTTAATTTTTTTTTGGATAAATTTTGGCACTTCACTATCTTTATCAATAGTATCATCCTTTTTATTTTTTGGCTGAAATGCATATAGCAAGTGCAGTTTGCAGTAAGAAAAGTCTTTTAAAGAAGTTCTTCCACAAAAATAAAAATTTTCTTCATTAGGATGACCAATTGGCCATTTGCATGAATTTTCGTCAAGCTCTTCTAATTGTTTTGGGTTTTCAGGTTCGAAATCTTTATCAATTATTATAGATTTAAATTTTCCTCTTCTTACTTTTTTATGATCGAGGTTTTTTGATTTAGTTATTTTTGGATTAATTTGACCTTTTTTTGTTATAATTTTTCCCGACAAATTTAGCCTATGCGCCTTACCAATTACAGCATTTCTACTGACACCTCCTAAAACTTCAGCTATTTGACTAGCCGTGCTACCTTTGCCCCAAAGTTCTTTTAATTTAGTAACTTTTTCCTCAGTCCAGCTCATAATCCATATTTAGTAATTAATTTTTTATAATATACTAGATATAGAATAGATAAATTTAATTTTTTAACAAGCTTATTATTTTATTTGCTAACAATTTTTTTTAATTATTAAGAACTATATTTATGGTTGAATTAAATACAAAATACAAAATTGGAAAAAGACGATTTGGATTAATAAATTGGATAGGTTTCTATTCTTTATATAAAAAAGAAACCTTACGATTTTTAATTGTATTCGGTCAAACAATTGTAGGACCCATGTTAACTGGTATTCTATTTTTAATTGTAATATCCATTGCTTGGGGCGACGACAGAGGTCTAGTATTAGGTTTGCCTTTTATTAATTTTTTAGCACCAGGGCTTATATCAATGCAAGTAATTCAACAAGCTTTTTCACACTCTTCCTCATCAATATTAATGGGCAAAGTTATGGGTAATATAGTAGATTTAATTGGAAGTCCATTATCAGCTGCAGAAGTTACCTTAGCTATTATCTTAGCCTCAGTTACAAGATCTCTTATAATTTGTATAATTTCAATTATTTGCTTTAACTTATTAGTGGATGTTAACGTATTACATTATTACTATTTTTTTATATATTTATTGCTCTCCTCATTTTTAATGGGTTCGTTAGGTTTTATAGCAGGGATGTGGGCAGAAAAATTTGATAACATGGCAACGGTAACTAATTTTATTATAGTACCGTTATCATTTTTATCAGGAACTTTTTATTCAATCGATAGTTTGCCTGAAGTATTAAGAGAGCTAAGTATTTATAACCCTTTTTTTCACATGATAGATGGTTTAAGGTTCTCGATGATTGGTATTAGCGATGGATCCACAAAATTTGGGTTAATTTACTTATTAGCTCTAAATTTACTTCTGTGGTGGACTTCTTATTATTTGTATAAAATAGGATACAAGATAAAATCATGAGTTACTTAGCAAAAAACTACAATAGAAAAAAAATTTCTTTTAAATTTGGCAAAGGAACTTACCTATACTCTTCTGATAAAAAAAAATATCTTGATTTCGTTCAAGGTATCGCTGTTAACTCTTTAGGTCATTCGCATCCAAAACTGGTAAAGACTATTAAAAACCAGTCAAAAAAACTATGGCATGTTTCAAATGCTTTTCAAATTCCAGAAGGCGAAAAACTTGCTCAAAAAATATGTAATAAAACTTTTGCTGATTTCGTAATGTTCCAAAATAGCGGAACTGAGGCAACAGAGGCCGCAGTTAAAGTTGCGAGAAGATATTTTTATTCAATTGGAAAACCAAATAAAAATAGGATTTTGTGCGTTAAGAATTCATTTCATGGCAGAACTTTAGCTGCAATTTTTGCGAGTGGATCAAAAAAAATGACAGAGGGATTTGGTCCTAAGATTGCAGGATTTGACCATTTTAAATTTGGTAATCATGATTCTTTAAAGAAAAAAATTAATAAGAATACAGCAGCAATTATGATTGAAACTATTATGGGAGAAGGAGGAATTAAAGTTATACCGGACTGGTGTTTGAGAGAATTAAGAAAATTATGTAATAAAAAAAATATATTATTAATTTTGGACGAAGTTCAATGTGGTGTAGCCAGATCTGGTGATTTTTTTGCTTTTGAACAATCTAGAGTAAAGCCCGATATAGTTCCTATTGCAAAAGGAATTGGAGGAGGATTTCCCTTAGGTGCAGTTTTAATGAGTAAAAAAGTTGCCTCGGGAATGACTGCAGGGTCCCATGGGTCAACTTTTGGGGGAAACCCATTAGCCATGTCAGTTGGTAATACAGTTATGGACATCGTATCTAAAAAGAGTTTCTTAAATAACGTAAAAATACTTTCTAAATATTTTTTAAAAAGACTCGACAATATTAAATCTAAACATCCAAAAACCATTAAAGAAGTAAGAGGAAAAGGCTTATTAATTGGTATTCAACTTTATAAAGATCCAACAAAATTTATCCAAAAATTAATGGACAACAAATTATTAACTATTCGAGCTGCTGAAAATGTTATTAGAATTTTACCTCCTTTAAATGTAAAAAAAAAAGAAATAGATATTGCAGTAAAAATTATTTCTAAAGTTTTTGATGATTTTAAATAATATGAATCATTTTACCAATTTAAAAGATATTAAAACCAAAGATCTAAGAAAGATTATCTTGGATGCTAAAAAAAGAAAAAATCTAAGAAATAAATTAAATACATTAGAAGTTGACAAAGGATTTCCCCTTAAGGGTAAATTATTAATACAGATGTTTGAAAAATCAAGTTTGAGAACTCGATTAAGTTTTTATTTAGCTATCAAGCAATTGGGTGGTGGTACAATTACACTTAGATCTAACGAACTTCACCTTGGACAAGGAGGAGAAAGTATAGCTGATACAGCAAAAATTTTGTCTACTTATGGAGATGGTTTTATGCTTAGAACAGATGACGATAAAAAAATAGAAAATTTTAAAAAATATTTGTCAATTCCCTTAATAAATGGTTTAAGCCCATCGTCTCATCCAACTCAAGTATTATCAGATATTTTTACAGTTGAAGAAATTAAAAAGAAATCTATTTCAAAATTGAATATTTGCTGGATTGGTGATTCAAATAATGTGCTTAATAGTTTAATTGCTGCTTCAGTAAAACTTTCATTTAAATTACGAATAGGTTGTCCCAAAAAATTTCAACCAAATCTGGATATTATAAATTGGGTGAAAAAGAACAAAAAAAAAATTTATATTTATAATGACCCAAAAAAAGCAGCTCTAAACGCAGATGTGATATTCTCTGACAAAGTTATATCTCTTAACGATAAAGTTAATAAAAAAAACAAATTAAAAGAATTTAAAAATTTCAAGGTTAATAAAGAATTGTTTAACTATACTAAAAAAAATTGTATTTTTTTACATTGTTTGCCACGAGGTAATGAAGTTACAGATGAAATATTTTTAGGAAATAAATCTCACGTTTGGCAGCAAGCTTTAAACAGAGTACACGTTCAAAAGAGTATATTATTGTATTGTTTTGATAAACTAGGGTAAAGGAAGCGGATTGTCTGAGTATTTATTTAAATATAATATAACTGAAGCTCTATCTTTCTCTTTCCTTAATCCAGCGTAAGCCATTTTGGTACCTTTGATCCATTTTTGTGGTTTAATTAAAAAACCATTTAATTCCTCAAAAGTCCAATTTTTTTTATAATTAACCAATGCTTTGGAGTATTTATAATCCTCTATAGCAGCAATTTTTCTTCCTACTACATTATATAATGCTGGCCCAATATTATTACCTCCACCAGCCTTGATTGAATGACAAGCTGAACATTTTTTAAAAACTTTTTCTCCATGGGTTATATCAGCCAAAGCCATCAGAGTTGAAATATCCACTTTTTCCTCAACTTTTTCAATTTTATCACCACCTATTTGCCTATTCTCACTATCAGGGATTTCAACTTTATAAGCAGAACTTTCTAATTTATCTACTTTAAATATAATATTAGAAATTTTACTTATGCCAATTATTAATAAAGCTACTATAAGGATAGAGGCTATGATTTTGTTTATCTCAAATGAATCCATTTAATATATATAATAAATCTATAACATGTTAATTGAAAAAAAAGCTAACTAAAAGAAAATTTGCGTCCCATAGACGCATAGGTTTTTAAAATTATGACTAAAACTATCATTTTAATACCATCAAGATTGAGCGCTACCCGCTTACCTAATAAACCCCTGCTAAAGATAAACAGTTTATCAATAATTCAGCATGTTTATAAAAGGGCGCTAGAGTCTGGTGTTGGCAAAGTTTATGTAGCAACTGGTGATATTGAAATTGCTGAGGATATTAAAGAAATAAATGGCAAGTACATTATTACAAAAAAAAAACATAAAACAGGTACCGATAGAATTTATGAAGCTTATAAGAAAATAAAAAAAAAAATTAATTGCGATTATATTATTAACTTACAAGGTGATGAACCATTTATTAATCCTAAGGATATAAAAAAACTTAATAATAATATAATAAAAAAAAGATCCGATATTGGCACAATTGCAACTACGGTTACAAAAAATCAATTTTTAAATGATAGTGTAGTAAAAGTGATAACAGAGAATAATATTACTAAAAATAAAGTATCTAAAGCTAAAGAATTTTTAAGAAATTATAAAATTTCAAAAAAAAAAAATGTTTATAGCCACGTTGGAATATATCAATACAAATCATCAATTTTAGAAAAATTTGTTAAATTAAGACAAACAAAAAAAGAGCTTACCTATAGGCTTGAGCAATTAAGAGCTATAGAAAATGGTATAGATATTGATGTAGTATTTAGTAAAAATAAATCTCCAGGCATCGATACAGTCCAAGATTATGTGGAAATAAAAAAAATTATGGAATATAAAATTAAGAAGTTATGAAAATTGTATATCAAGGATCACCCGGCGCTTATTCTCATTTAGCAGCAGAGAAAATTTATCCAGAAAGTGAATTTATACCTTGCAATACTTTTGAGGACTGTTTTAAAAAATGTTACGAAAATGAGGAATATAGAACAATAATACCAGTCGAAAATTCTATTGCTGGAAGAGTAGCTGATATTCAATATTTAATAAATAAATATAAACTACAAATTTATGCTGAGCATTTTCAAGAGATAAAGCACAACTTGATGATATTAAATGATAATGAAATTAAGAATGTTAAATCGGTAAGATCACATTCTCAAGCTATCTCACAATGCCAAAAATTAATTAATTCAAATAAATTTGAACCAATTATTGCAGCAGATACAGCGGGTAGTGCAAAGTATATAAGCGAAAAAAAATTAAAAAATGAAGCAGCCATTGCATCTGAGCTTGCCGCAAAGATTTATAATTTGAAAATTGTAAAAAAAAATATTGAAGATAACAAAAGCAACGTGACTAGATTTTTGATAATGGGTAAAAAAAAGGTCCATCCAGAAATTACAAATAAGAATTATATTACAAGTTGTATATTTAAAGTTAAAAACAAACCTGCAGCTCTGTATAAATGTCTTGGAGGCTTTGCCACAAATAATGTAAACTTAAGTAAGTTGGAGAGTTTTTCAGATCAAAATACTTTTGAGCAGTATCTATTTATTTGTGATATGTATGGCCACATAGAAGATCCAAAAATCCAAAAGTCTTTGGAAGAACTAGGTTTTCATACTGTTAATTTAGATATACTTGGAGTTTATGAAGCAAGCGAGTATAGAAATATAAAATAATTAAAAACTTTTGTTGTAGACTAGAAAATAGAACTGTTATAATAAATTTGGGGCCATCCAGGTGGTATTACCATGAACTCCCCCAGGCTTGAAGAAGAGCAAGGGTAATGAGTATTTTCCAGGTTGTTTGGTCCCTTTAAAATGATTAACAATAAAAAAGTATTAGCATTAAAATACAGACCCCAAACATTTGATGAGTTGGTGGGTCAAGAAATAATTGCAGATGCTATAAAAAAATCAATTTCAATTAATAAAATTCCTAATGCTTTTTTATTCACAGGAATTAGAGGCATTGGTAAAACTACTATTGCAAGAATTTTAGCAAAAACTCTTAATTGCTCAGAAGCAAGTAAAAATAATTGTTCTAATAAAAAATGCGAAAATTGTGATCAGATTTCTGAGTCCAGACATATCGATGTTCTTGAAATGGATGCTGCAAGTAAGACAGGAGTTGACGATGTCAGAGATCTTATAGAATTTTCTAGATATGGACCAACATCCACAAAATTTAAAATTTTTATTATCGATGAAGTTCACATGCTTAGCAAACAAGCATTCAATGCTTTGTTAAAAACTCTAGAGGAACCACCTGAGTATTTAAAATTTATTTTTGCAACAACTGAAGTTAATAAAATACCTGTAACAGTTCTTTCAAGATGTCAAAGATTTGATCTTATGAGAATAAATTTTAACGACCTTCTAAAATTTTTAAAAAAAGTTACATCAGCGGAAAATAAGATTATAAATGAGGATGTCTTAAAGCTTATAGTTAAAATGTCCGAGGGATCTGTAAGAGACTCATTATCATTATTAGATAGAATTTTCTTAAGCGAAGACAGTAGTAGGGAAATAAATTTAAAATCAGCACAAGAAATATTTGGTTATTTTGATAAAAGCTACATTTTAGATCTTATTCATAATTTGTTAAATGGTGATGAACAAAAAGTTTCAGAATTATATAGAAATATTTATAATCAAGGCATAGAACCAAAATTATTTCTAAATAATTTTCTTGAAGTAATTTACTATTTAAAAAATATTGAAAATATTAAAAATTTTGATCAATCGATAGAATTTATCGATTTTGATATAATAAAGATAGAAGAATTATCCAAAAGAGTTGACAACAAAACATTACTTCTCTTTTGGGAATTTTCAGTAGACATGATTAATGAAATTAATTTGATTTCAAATCAACATATAGCAATTGAAATGTTTTTAATTAGATTACTTCACCTAAAAACAAAATTTTCTGACGGTGTTAACAATCTGCAAAATTTTAAAAATAACCAAAAAAAAATCGAAAAAGTCAAAAATGAGTTACAAAAAAAAACTGAACCCGTATCATTTGATAACAAAACTATTGACCAGATTAAATTTTCCACTCAAAAAAAAGAAAGACTTATTATTGAGGATGAACCACTTTCAAATAAAATAAAAATTGAGTCTTTTTCAGACTTAATAACAACCTGTGTTGAAAAAAAAGAAATAGGATTAAAATATGAACTAGAAAATAATATTAATTTAATTAATTTTAAGAATAATAATATAGAAATTTCTATTAATGAAAATCTTGATAAAAATTTTATTAAAAATCTAACTTCAAAGTTATTAGATTGGACAGGTGAAAGATGGATAATAATGTTATCAAAAAAAACGGGTACAAAATCAATGAAAGAGATAAAAAAGAAGTTGCAAGAAGAAAATATAGATAACTTTAAAAATACTGAAATCTTTAAAAATGCTGTCGGTAAATTTCAAGATCTTGAAATAATAAATTTTAAAGAGTTAGAGGATTTGGATAATGACTGATTTTAATAAAATATTAGAAAAAGCAAAGGAGATCGAGTCAAAGGTTAAAGAAAGCCAAGAAAAAATAAAAAATATAAAAGCTGAGGGGTCATCAGGAGGTGGTTCTGTAAAAATAACTTTAAATGGTGATGGCGAAATTGAAAACATTTTTATATCAGACAATCTTTTAAAAGATGACAAATCACTATTAGAGGACCTAATAATTGCAGCTCACAATAACGCAAAAAGTAATTTAAAATCCAAAACTTCTGATGAACTTTCTAAAGTCACAGGTGGTTTTGGAATACCTGGTTTTAAATGGCCATTATAAATTATGATGGAACTAAAAGAAATTGATGAATTAATAAAAGCAGTATCAAAATTTCCAGGTTTAGGACCAAAGTCTGCAAAAAGGATAATTCTAAAATTAATAAATAATAAGGACGAGATAATGAAACCTACAATTAATGCTTTAGCAGATGTATACAAAAATATTTCCAGATGTAATTATTGTGGTGCTTTGAAATCTTCAAAAAATGACTGCAACAATTGTATAAATTCAAAAAAAAAACTTTCAAAAATTTGTGTTGTTGAAAACATTGCTGACCAGTGGAGTATAGAAAGCACAAATATTTTTAACGGATATTTCCATATTTTAGGTGGGACTATATCTGGGACAATAAATAAAAGCCAAAGATTACTTGTAGACTCACTAGTAGAAAGAGTAAAAAAACAAAATATTGAAGAAGTAATTGTTGCCACAAGTGCTACAGTTGAAGGTCAGACAACAGCTTATTACATAGAAGAAACGCTGAAAAATACTAATGTAAAAATATCTAAACTAGCTCAGGGACTTCCTGTAGGAGGTGAAATCGAAAGCTTGGATGATGGAACATTATTTTCAGCTTTTAAAAATAGGGTGCAGATTTAATTTTTTTTAAATGTCTATTAGTATGTAATAATGGTTCCGTATAACCAGATGGTTGGTCTTTTCCTTTGAAAACTAAATCACATGCTGTTTTGAAAGCTAGAGATTTATCAAAATTTGCGGACATTTTTTCATATTTTGGATCACTCTTATTTTGATCATCAACTATTTTTGCCATTTTCTTCAAAGTTTCTAAAACCTGTGAAGTGGTACATATATTGTGATGAAGCCAATTTGCAATGTGTTGTGAAGATATTCTCAGAGTTGCTCTGTCCTCCATTAATCCTATATTATTTATATCTGGCACTTTTGAACAGCCTATGCCGCTGTTGATCCATCTAACAACATAACCTAAAATTCCTTGACAATTATTTTCTAGCTCATTTTTTATTTCGTCCATATTCCAAGTTGGTTTAGATATTATAGGGATAGACAGCAGTCTATCTAAGTCAAATTTTATTTTTTTTTCAATTTTCTTATGAACATCAAAAACATCTACTTTATGATAATGCATTGCATGCAAAGTTGCGGCGGTAGGGGACGGTGTCCAGGCACAATTAGCACCAGATTTTGGATGACCAATTTTTTGATCCAACATATCTTGCATTTTATCCGGCGCAGCCCACATCCCTTTTCCAATTTGTGCTTTACCCGAAAAACCACATTCCAGCCCAATCTTAACATTATTGTTTTCGTATGCTTTTATCCAATCTGAATTTTTCATTTCACCTTTTTTCATCATAGGACCTGCTTCCATGGACGTGTGCATTTCATCACCTGTTCTATCTAGAAATCCCGTATTAATAAAAACAACTCTTTTTTTTACTCTATTTATACAGTGTTTTAGGTTCGAGCTTGTTCTTCTTTCTTCATCCATTATTCCAATTTTTATAGTATTCCTGCTTAATTTTAAAACCTCTTCTACCTTTGAAAAAATTTCATCAGCAAAAGCCACTTCATCTGGACCGTGCATTTTTGGTTTAACTATATAAATTGAACCAGTTCTAGAATTTCTTTTTTTGTTCAAGTCATGAAGACATGCTGCAGAAGTTATGAATGCATCCAAGATACCTTCAGGAATTTGAGACTTGTCTGAAAAAAGAATAGCTGGAGTTTTCATTAAATGACCTACATTTCTGTTAAGCAGCAACGCTCTTCCGTGTAATTTTATACTTTTACCATTAGAGGAAATATAATTTCTGTCTGAGTTCAAAAATCTCTCATATTTTTTCCCTAATTTTTCAAATTTTACTTTTAAATCTCCTTTCATTAATCCCAACCAGTTTCTGTAACCTAAAACTTTATCTTCAGCGTCAACAGCTGCTACACTATCCTCGTGATCAACTATTGTTGAAACTGCAGACTCGATTACTAAATCACTTAGGCCAATAGGATCATTATTAGCACTAAAAGCATATGGGTTTATTATTAATTCAACATGAAGGCTATTATTAATCAATAATACACCTTTTAATCTTTTTTTATCTGATCTATATCCTTTATATTGTTTTGTATCTTTGAGCTTAATATTTTTATCATTTATTTTTAGTATCAGTTTATTTCTGTTAATTTTTAGGGTGTTTACTTTTTTCCATGAACCATTTTTTAAGGGAAACACTTCGTCTAAAAAATCTCTGCAATAACTGATTACTTTTCCGCCTCTTACTGGATTATATCTATTATCTAATTTAATTGAACCAATAGCGTCTGTTCCATAAAGCGCATCATACAAACTTCCCCATCTAGCGTTTGCCGCATTTAAAGCGTATCTAGCGTTAGATATAGGCACCACTAATTGGGGACCGGGTACTTTAGCAATTTCATCATCAACATTTTTTGTCTGAATTTTAAAGTTTGTGCATTTTTTTTTCAGATATCCTATTTTTAATAGAAATTTTTTATAATCTTTTATATTAAATTTTTTTCCTTTATTTTTTAAATGCCACTCATCTATAGAGTTTTGTAAATCTTTTCTGGTCTGTAATAACCTCTCATTTTTCTCTCTTAAATAATAAAGTGATTTATCTAAACCGTACCAAAATTGTTTTGATTTGATTTTTGTTTTTTTTAGAAGCTCTTTGTTTACAAAATTATATAAAACTTTGCTTACAAATAATTTTCCAACTGGCAGATATTTATTTTGTATTTTATTCATTTTTTTATAATATTTTATTTAATTCTACATTTACAAGGATTATTTCTGATATAATCATCGCAATCATCATATTGCCTTTTTTAAAATATAATGAATATTGTTGTATATGAAAAATTATTTAAATTTCGAAAAAGAAATTAAAAATATTGAGTCAGAAATAGACAATTTAAAAGACCCTTATAACAATGAAGGTATATCTACTGTCGATACTGGTAAAATTGATAAATTACAATTAGATCTCGACAAAAAACTAAAAAATATCTACTCAAATTTAGACCCCTGGCAAACAACTTTGGTTGCAAGGCATGAGGATAGACCAAAATCAAAATTTTTTATAGATAATCTTTTTGAGAATTTTTTCCCTTTATCTGGAGATAGATTATTTGGAGAAGATAAATCTTCTATTGCAGGGTTTGCAAATTTTGAGGGACATTCAGTTTTAGTAATTGGACAAGAGAAAGGGGATGATCTCAATTCTAGAATCGAAAGAAATTTTGGAATGATGAGACCAGAGGGCTACAGGAAATCGATTAGATTAATGAAAATTGCAGATAAGTTTAATTTACCAGTTGTAACATTTGTTGACACACCTGGTGCATATCCAGGGGTAGGAGCTGAAGAGAGAGGCCAAGCAGAAGCAATTGCAAAATCAATTGAGTGTTCTTTATCATTAGGTGTTCCAACTATTTCAATAATAATAGGCGAGGGTGGATCCGGAGGAGCAATTGCCTTAGCTTCATCTAACAAAATATTAATGTTTGAAAATGCAATATATTCTGTAATTTCACCAGAGGGATGTGCTTCAATATTGTGGAGAGATCCTAAAAAAACTTTAGAGGCTGCTACCGCAATGAAATTAACATCTAAAGATTTACTAGAACTCAAAATAATTGATGAAATAATTTTAGAACCGGTTGGTGGAGCTCATAGAGATAGAGACCAAATTCTCTTACAAGTAAAAAAATCTTTAAGTAGAAGTTTAGGTGAGTTAACAACTATGTCTAGACAAGATATAATAGAACATAGAAAAAAAAAGTTTTTGAATATCGGTAGAGATAAAAGTCTATCTAATAATATTTTATCTTCTGATGAATTATTTTCTAATAGAGTCAGTAAAATTTTTGATGTGAAAACCAAGATGGCCTCAAAAAAAATTTATATTATTTTATTAATTTTTTCTTTAGGAATTTCCTCTTTATTTATATTTGAATTATTCTTTAGATAGAGAGCCACAACAATGTTTAAATTTTTTATTTGACCCACAAAAGCAAAGCTCATTTCTACCAATTTTTCTTTTATTTAGATTAGGCTTATTTTGACTTTGTTTGTTTTTAATCTCATTTTCGTTTGTTACTTTAATGTTTAATAACAAATATATTGTGTCCTGTCTTATTTTTTCTAATAAATTTTCAAATAGCATAAATGATTCTTTCTTGTATTCAACTAAAGGATCTCTCTGTCCATAAGATCTTAAACCAATTACCTGTCTCAATTGTTCAAGATATTGAATATGATTTTTCCAATTTAAATCAATAATTTGCAAAAAAATTTTTTTCTCAAGTTCATTATTTCCAGCTTCGGATAACAATGAAATTCTTTGTTCTCTTTTTTCAAAAAATTTATGTTCAATTGTTTTTTTTATTTCATTTTGATTAGATGAAAAAATTTTGTTAATGTAATCTTGATCATTGTTTTGGAGCAAAATTTCAAATTTATTTTTTAAAACTTTATCTTTTTCGAGATTTATAGATTTACTTTTAATTTGGATTATTGCATCAATTTCATCATCCAACATTTTATTTATAAATTGATCTATTTCTTTGGTAGTTAAAATCTCCTTTCTTTGATTAAAGATGACTTGTCTTTGGTCATTGAGCACGTTGTCAAACTTTAAAAGTGATTTTCTAATATCAAAATTTCTAGCCTCAACTTTTTGTTGAGCTCTCTCAAGTGCTTTATTAATCCAAGGATGGTCAATGCTTTCACCATCTTTTAGACCCAACTTTTCTAACATATTATTAATAGATTCTGACCCAAATATTCTCATCAAGTCATCTTCTAAGCTAACAAAAAAAATTGAGTTCCCCTCATCACCTTGTCTTCCAGATCTTCCCCTAGCTTGATTATCCACTCTTCTAGACTCCATTCTTTCTGTGCCAATAACGTATAAGCCTCCTAAAGATTTAACTCTATTTTTTTCATCATTTAATTTATTTTCATGAACTCTTTTTCCACCAAGTTGAATATCAACTCCTCTACCAGATATGCTTGTAGTTATTATTACAGAATTTAATTTGCCAGCATTAGCTATAATCTCAGCTTCTCTTTCATGATTTTTTGCATTTAAAACTGTATGTTCAATTTTGTTTTTCTTTAAAAGCTCAGAATATATTTCTGACTTATCTACACTCGCAGTAAAAACTAGCGCTGGTTGTCCTCTTTTATTGCACTCAATTATTAAATCAATAATTGCTAATTGTTTTTCTCCATTAGTTCTAAAAATTTTATCATTGTGATCTTCTCTAATCATCTTTTTATTTGTTGGTATAGAAATCACTTTTAAATTATAAATCTCAAAAAATTCTTGGCTTTCGGTCAATGCTGTTCCAGTACAACCTGCAAGTTTTTTGTATAATCTAAAATAATTTTGATATGTAATTGAAGCCAGGGTTTGATTTTCTATTTCAATTTTTACATTTTCTTTTGCCTCAATTGCTTGGTGGAGACCATCTGCGTATCTTCTTCCTTCTAGCATTCTGCCGGAAATTTCATCAATAATTTTAACTTTATTTTCCACTAAGACATAATCTTTATCTTTTTTAAAAATAAAGTTTGCTTTTAAAGCTTGATTAACGTGGTGCACTATATGGAGATTGGCTGGATCATAAAAGTTATTATTTTTTAAAACACCTGCTCCATTTAAAGTATTTTCTATGTTATCTATGCCGTTATTGGTTAATATTATTGTTCTATCTTTTTCATCAATTTCATAATCCGCAGATTTTAAACTTTTGACAAATCTATCTATGGATGAATATTGTTTACTTACATCTTCAGCTTGACCAGAGATAACTAATGGTGTCCTTGCTTCGTCAATTAAACAAGAGTCAATTTCGTCGACTATAGCATAAAAGTGATTTCTTTGGACTAGTTGGTTTAATGAAAGTTTCATATTATCTTTCAAATAGTCAAAACCAAGCTCACTGTTAGTGGCATAAGTTATATCACAACTATAATTTTTTAATCTTTCCTCGTCATCTTGGTTATTATTAATATACCCGCAACTTACTCCTAAAAAGTTGTAAATTTTCGACATATTTTCACAATCTCTTTTAGCGAGATAATCATTAACTGTAACAACATGCACACCTTTTCCATGAAGCGAATTTAAATAAGCAGCTAAAGCAATTGTAATAGTCTTACCTTCTCCAGTTTTCATTTCTGCAATTTTTCCTTGATGCAAAACTATGCCACCAAGTATCTGAACATCAAAATGCCTTTCTCCTCTTTTCCTTTTAGATGCTTCTCTAACTAGTGCAAAAGCTTCACAAATAACTTCATCTGTTATAACACCGTCTAATATTTTTGATTTCAAAATTGATGTTTTTTTGGGGAAATCTTTATCGTCTAAATCAGAAATTTTATTTTCAAAATCATTGACTTTTTTCAAAAGATGTTGAATTTTATCAATTTCATTCTGATTGCTACTTTTAAAAATTTTACTGATAAAACTTATGGGATTTAGCATGTTTTAATTTTTCATATACATTAATATTTAAATAATTATATAGTCATTA
>TARA_B100001057_G_scaffold178193_1_pt1 | contig 25328 bp, 23 predicted proteins | sample TARA_B100001057 | Tara Oceans TARA_B100001057 (sample SAMEA2621839) | marine metagenome | biome: marine biome (ENVO:00000447); feature: surface water layer (ENVO:00002042); material: "saline water (ENVO:00002010), including plankton (ENVO:xxxxxxxx)" | depth 5 m
TTGGACGTACTCTTGTAGATGTAATTGGATTTTGTATGCTACTAAGCCCAACGTTTCCACCTACTACACCATAATATAATTCACCTGATGGTGTTCTGTTTGCAACATCATCACCTGGATTATTATACGCAATGTCTTTTGTAAGACTTTTTGCAATTTTTAACGGTCTTCCCATTTGTTTTCTCCTTATAAAGTTCCCGTTCTAGCGGGTACGCAGTTTTGTCTGCATAAACACGTTATTGTGCAACAGTATTTATGGGTACGCAAGTCAAAAAAATAGCACCCAAAGGTGCTATTTTTAAAGTTTTTAGTTTACTATTATGAGAATGATAAGTTGCTTACTGCAATTTCACCCACATAGTCACCAGCATTACCAAATGATGACGCAGTGTTTGATAACTCGATATAACCATATCTAGTCATGAAACTTACTACTGGCTCAAATGTTGCCGGGTCTAATACAACGCCAGAACTCATTAGCGGTACGTATGGACAGTAGAATGCTGGAGCGTCAGTTTCTGATGCACCTTTGTATCCTACTAATACTGCTTGAGCGTCTGATGCATATGAATCACAGAATACTCTCATTGTACCGTTTAATGTACCTACAAACTTAGTGTTTGTTGGTGCTTCAAAAGTACCTTCTGTTGTTCTTGCAAATGCTGAAGTTGTAGCTGATTGTAATACTGTTAATGAAGCTGGAGAAACAACTGCATAGTTACCTGCACCACGTCTTGTACGTTGTGCAATTAAGTTAGCTGTTCTGTTTATTAACACTGCTAAAGCGGCATGCTCATCACCAACGAAAGTAGCAGTACCTGATACTGCAGCCTGGTTGTATGTGAATTCAGTTGCGGCTAATGTACGTAGAGATAATAGAATCTCTTGATCGATTTCAGCGGTAATCTCTTGAGCTAATGCTGCCATGATTTCTGCTTCTACGTCGATACCGTGCATTGCTTGTGCATCTTGAGCTGCTTCAAAAGTCCATCTTGCGGACAATTTACGTGTCTTTGCTTCTACAGGTTGCTTTAAAATTTGCACAGAAATTCTGTTACCTGCTACACCTTCTAAAGTTGCTGTATTTCCACCACCGTAACCAGTTGCGGTTCCAGTGTTGTTAGAATATGCTGTTGCAATCTTGAATGGTGACAATGCTTCTTCACCAGCAACTGTTGATGTTGCGGCTATGGAGTTGTCAGTCATTGCGTCTGCATAACGTACTCTAAGTGTATGGATTTGGCCGACTGGTCCAGTCATAGGCTGAACACCAACTAATTCGTTGGCAATAACAGTTGGCATAACACGTCGAATTACAGGTAAAATAACTCTGTTAAGAGTTGCAATGTTACCTGATGAAGTTGATCCCGCTGTTGCGTTCTCTTTCAAGTGTCTTTTGGTGTTTTCTAAGATAACACCCATTGTTGAGCGACGAGCACCTTGTAATCCTTCTAGGAGGGCTTCTTTGGTCTCACCCCAACGGCTTTCTAGTAGTTCTTGTGACATTTATATGTCTCCTTTTTAGTTTAAAGCCCTGCTAGGCGTTTTAGGTCAATAACGTTGCTATCAGCATCGTTAGTGGCTTTGTCGACAACCTTTGCAGTTTTATTACCAGTTTGTTCAGTTAAACTTGCAGCCTTTTTAGTTGCTTTGGTTTCGCTGATTACTGCTGGCAAATATTTTTCAAAAGCGTTCTTCAATCGAGATGTCTGAACGTTTTCAAGTAAGTTAGTCATAATTTCTCTCTTCTCATCATTAAGAGGAGATAGAAGCTCATCCAATGTAGCATCACGCTCATTGGCTTCCCTTATAACTTTTATTTCGTTATTTTTGCTCTCAACAAGTGCTTTCGCCTTGTCTTGAACCTTGATGGCTTCTGCCAACTGTTTATCTTGTTTAGCAATTTTTGCATTTAGTTTACGTACTTCTTCATTTTCATTTAAATGTGTAGCACCAAACTCTGTTGCATATGCTTCAAAGATTCGACGACCAAAATTGTTCTCACGAGCAATTTTAATGTCTTCTTTAAGTTGACCCATTTCAGCCTTAAGATGCGTAGATACAGTTGAAGCCATCTTCTTAGCAGATTCTTTTATGAACTTGCTCTTTAGATTGTCAAGTTTATTGCGTGCTTGTGAAACAAGTTTTACTTTAGTTTCCACTAAGTCTTTCTTGTCACTTGCAAATTCCTTGATTTCTTCAGCTAAAGCACCAACAACAAATGATTCTAATTTCTCAAAACCTGTTTTTGATGTTTTACGATCCATGCGTAGTTCTTTTAACTCTTCTGAAAGTTGTTTTACTAAAAAGCCGTTAAACTTATCAGCATTTTCTTTCATCTTGTTATGAAACTTTACACGATCACCAGCTAGTGCAGTCTTCTCTTCTTGCAAAGATTTGATTTCACTGGCTAAGCCTTCTGTAACCATTTTATCTAGGGCGTCTACCATCACAGTTTTATCATGCTCATAGCGTTGTGCAAACTCCTCACGAAGTTCGGCACGCACTGTCTCCTTGGCCTCTACCATTTTTGCTTCCCATTGTTCAGCAATAGCAGTACGAGTGTCCTCATTGACGAGATCGCTATCTAATAGTGGTTTAATAGCATCTAACATGCGATTCTCCTAAATTTTTAGGTCTCTGATAAGACGAGAAACTTCGTCTTTCAGGTACTTTTGTATTTTGCCGTCTTTCCCAGACTCACGAGCCATTTCTAAAATGTGATGTCCATGTTTCATGTTCATCAGTCCTTCATAAATTGCTTTTGGATAAGCATTTGGAGCACTGGGTTGTGCGACCACGTCTACAGTTACTATTTCAAAGTCACTGACACGTCCGTTATGTGGATCAACGTTACCTGAACCACGACTCGATACGCCCAATCTCACACCGGACTGAAGCATAGTTTTCACTAGCTCGCCCATCGGAGTTGGGAGAATTTTTAGTTTTCCATAACCATTAGGCCCGTCCATCCACATGTTTTCAATCATGTGGCACACACGGTCTAAATTAATTTTAAGGTCATCTGGATGATCTACTTCGCCAAGAACACTATTACCTTCTTTAATTTGCTCATTAAGTGTTTCGACTGCTTCTGCAATCTGACTCACTGGGTATACACGTTCGTTGGCATTTTTTACGTCACCTTGTATGCAGATGCCCTCCATATAGAGATTCTTACCATCTTTGCCCTCAACGATTTGCATCTTTGCAGCTTCAAAAGTAAGATCTTCTCTAAGGTATAGCTGTCCCATATACTCGGTCCTTTGCTAGATTAGTCTATAACACTCTTGGTGTTAACACCAGAGGCTTGTGCTAATTCAGGCTTTGGAGCTGGCTTTACGTCTGGCTTTGTAGTTCCGTCCATGTCACCATATTTTGGTGTTGGGCGGCCTTGTGCACCTTTGTTACCATCATCAAAATCGACTGGCTTTGCATCCATTCCTTTTTGACCTGAGTTGGCAGCTACTGGACTTTTACTAGCTGGTGAAGTTGTAACCGGCTTTGGTGCTGGAACTAAATCTACAGCCTCATTAAAACCTTCTACTTCTACGTCAACATCAATTGGCTCGTCCATTTTGGCCTGCATGTCATCAATCTCGTCCTGCTCCATGTCAGTATCGCTATCAATGTCTGAGATCTCATCTTGCTCACCTTCGATGTCGTCTGTGTTATCGTCAACCTGTGCCATTAACTCTTCGAATTCACCCATTAGTTCATCTAATTTGTCTTCGATGTCTACTACACGGTCTTCTAATTCTTCTTCGCCGTCATCATCATCAACGTCGATATCGATCATTTCGATTTCTTCTTCTTCGTCTTCCATTCTGACGCCTTCTTCTTCGGCTTCTACTTCGTCAATTAAATCGTCAACTTGTGATCCGCCAATTTCTGACTCATTTACGTCATCATCAATTTTTTGTTTGTTGTCATGTTCTGCGTCACGCTTTCCCATCTTACCCATTTCATCATCACGACGATCTTTCATGGATTGTTTCTTACCTGACTCAGCACCGTCTTTGGCACCTAAATGCTCATCTTCGCGGTCTTTATAGCCTTGCTTTTTTTCTGTAATTTCTTCTTCAGACATAATCTCTTCATATATGTCTCTTGACTTTTCAACAACTATGTCGTGAAAAAGTGCCTTTGCATTCTTTTCGTCATCGTTGATAACGAATTCAATTAATTGCTCAAATTTGTTCATGTGAAAATTTTCCTTCTAAGTATTGGGCTCAGTATAGTACTTACAAGAAAAATAAAAAACTAGTAGTTTATAGGGGTAAAAGTGGTATAAAATGAAAATTTTATTAAGATAAGTCTACAATTGCGGAGGAGGCGGAGCAAACTGTGCTTGTATCTTTTTAAGTTCTTCAGTTTTTTCGTAGTTACGCATATCATACATCTTACGCAACTTTGATATTTGCTTTAGTGTAAGTTTAGTTTTGCGTAGCTCACCAAGCTCAGGAACACTGTTATCATCCTTTTGCTCTTGATAATCTTCGTCTGATTGATTGTGATCATAAAATTCGAATAGTTTCATAATAATATTTATGCCGGAGGCGCTTCTGCAGGAACATCAACATTTACATCAATTTCTTCGCCACCAGCTGCTGGATCTGCGGCTTCCTCACCGGCTACTGCGTCTCCCATTTCTACGTCACCTTCAAAATCGCCTGGACTGACTCCAACTGTACGTAAATCACTGCCGGTTGGTTCAGTTTCAATTGGTTGCCCAGTTTCTTGTTCCCATTGTTCTGTATTCTCTTGTAGTTCGTCTTCAGTTAATCCTAAGTAACGTTTCATTAAAAAACGTTTACTCATATAAGGCAACTGCTCTAATGCACTGAATGCTTGAATTCTTGTTGTGTCTAGTTCTGCTTGTCTGTAACTCGCAAAGTTTTGTGGAGGATTAAACTTAATACTAAACAATCCACTATCAATGTTAAAGCCTCTCCAACGCATAAACATTTTAAATTCATCATCAAGTTTAAGTACCACTTGTCTTTGCAGTCTTTCACAGTACTGATTGAATCTAAATTCTTGTATCAGTGCAGTACCAACACGCCCGTCGTTCATTGGACGATCTGAATCATCTGGACCAGTGGGCAGGTATGAACTTGGCACACGCAGTCCTCTACACATCTTGTTGTTAAAATATTTTAAATCGTCAATTTGTCCGAGATTTTCACCACCTGGTAATGTTTCAACTTTTGATCCTCTTCCTTCTGCAGTCTGCGGAAAGAAGTAGTCTTCGTTAATACTGAGTGGATTGTACATGGTGTCCATTGTTGTAGCACCTTGTCCACCTTGTGCAGATGGAATACGTCTTTGATGTACTTCGTTTTTAACACGCTCAACAAACTGCATGGCAAGATGCGATGGCATATTACCTACATCAATGTAAAACACTCGTCTTTCAGGAGCACGTTGTACTCTGTATATCAGTATAGCATCTTCAAGCAGTTCTTTTTGCTTGAAAACTTTAAATATCATCTCCAAAACACTTTGACTAAATGGCCAGTAAAAGTCTAAACCTTCACTTAGTCCTAGGTGTACAACATTCTTTGCATCAATTACTGTTTCATTAATAGTATGTTCAAATCTACTACCAGTGCTAGGTGTATTCGGAATGTTATAATTTGCTCCGCCGCCCATTGCGCCGTTACCACCAGTACCATTTATCTGTCCGGTGTTGCCGGCACCATAGTCTACAGTGTTTTTGCTTGTAACACTCATGTTTTGAAAGTTTGGATTAATGTCTCTTATTACGTACTGTTCTGGCCGTTTGCCATCGTTTTCGTTAACAATTACTCGTACAACTTTAGCCATGTCAACCCAGTACATTTCAAATGTTTCTGGATCACGCACAAACACTTGGTCGCCGTATTTTAACACATTACGAAACATCTTAAACACACGTTGATCAAGTTTGTTTAATTTGGTCCACTGCTTTAATTGTGTACGTATTATTTCTATTTCGTTGTTTGTTGGAGTATCTGTATAGGATACTTCAAATGGTGTATTGTTACTTTCATTTTCTTGTGTTGAAAATTCAGCAAGTATATCTAAACATGCATTTACTTCACTATCAGTATCCATATTCTCATACTGATTGTAGCGTTCTATTCTATTAGGGTGTCCTGTGTATACTTCAGGCAAATGACTTTGATAGTTTTTAAATCCAAATTCGCCGTTGGAACCAGTTCCGTAATTAGGTCCGCGTTGTGTTTGACCGCTTATAGGACTCAGTTGTCCGCCGGTGCTACCAACTGCTTTAAAGTATTTTTTCCAAGACATGTAATTTCCAATGTACTCTTTGTTATAGAGTATTTATCACTATGATCTAGCGGCCTGTAGTATTTTAGTATTGATTTGATTTGCACGTGATGTTTCATTTATCAACATATCAAGTCTTGCAAGTTGTGCTTCGCCAAGAGCATTCTGCATACCTCCGCCTGCGGCGGCTCCTGTTTCTATTGCCGGTGTAGCTGATTCACCGAGAGAATTGAAAAATGATGTCGTGTCACCCATACCACCTGCAATACCGCCTGCGGGACCTGCCATTGCACCTATACCTGGGCTAAGAGTTGGTAATTGGTTGTTAGGCATAATCATACCAGCAGTATCTGGTATCATAAGTTCTGGGCCTTGTTCTCCAACCATATAAAGTTCATCTTTATTTACTGGACCACCCATGGCATTTTTTTTCTTTGCTTTGTTTGCAGGTTTTTTTGTAAACAGTTCTCCAAACCATGAGTCGTCATCAAAGTCAACCATATCCTGACCAACGCCTTCTTTACCGGCTGCATTTCCTGCTATAAGTCCCACAAGTGCACCTATACCGCCACCAATGGCAGTTCCTATTCCTGGAAGAATAAAACTTCCAATAGTAGCACCAATGGCTGCTCCGCCACCAGCGCCGAGGCCAGACGTAAGTGCAACATCACCTTTTTCTACAGTTTCTTTACCTAATCCAGCTTCTTGTCTAAGCATTTTTGCTATTTCTTCTTTTGTTTTACCTACGTATTTCATAAGGGACTGAGTACCTTCGACCATGCCTTTTGTAAATGTTTCAATACCTGCAGCGGCCGCTGGTAACGTTGTTTGTAATGCTAGTTCATCTAATGCTTTTCCTGCTTTTATCATTGACTCTTGTGCATTTATCATCGAGTTTGTTACACCATCTGTGGTCTTTGCCGTTTGATCAACCTGTTTTGAAACTTTACCTATCTGCTCACCAAATTTGGCACCGAATGTTAAGTTTTGTAGATCTAATATCACTGGTTCTAATGCAGTCCCCATACCACCAACTGCCATTGCAAACTTATCACCGCCCATGGATTGATATCTCGCAGCACCAGCTTCTTGCAATTTCATAAGTGCAGTGTCTCTATCGATTTGTCCAGCTTTTAATTGTGCTATAATCTGCATACCAGCAGCACCTGTGGCCTGTTGAAAGTTCTTAGCGGCGTCAGTTCCTAAGTTGTCACCAAGTGCATCTGCAAAACCTGCGGCAATAGCCGGTGCTCTTTCTTTTAATACTGATGTTACGCCTTGAATGTTTTCAACTGCGTCTTTTCCAGCAGTGCCTCCAAGTTTTGCTTGTACTTGTCTAAGAGCGGCTGATGCTCTGACATTACGCATTTGGTCGTCGAGTTCTTTCTGTTGTTCGCTTACGCTTCTGCCCGTAAGTTTTGAAAGTTCTGTTAAGTTTTTGATATAATTTTGAGAACCTTGTGCAAGTGAACGTGCATCTCTTGCTTCGTTACGTCCTAATCTCTGTTGTAGTCCAATATAACCTGCAGTCAGTTCATTCTGTTGTTCTACTGTTACACCAAGTGCAAGTAAGCCTCTTCTAAAAGGCACCATTTCTTTACTGGTACTTGCTAGTGTTTTGGCGGCATCTGCACTGTTACCTAGTGCAAACACTAAGTCAGGTGCAGTTTTATTAATTACGCCTGCAAATGTACTAAAACTTAATCCAGCATCAATGGCTTGATTTGCTAGTCCTCTTAGTCCGTCAGCACCTAATGCTCCAACTTGTCCTGCTTGTCTATAAGCCTTACTTGCACGTTCAAGTTCTGCAGTTAGCATAGGCCCAACTGTGTTGATTATATTACCGGCTGCTTCTGCTAAGGCCGCAGTAATCTTACCAGCGGCACTGACCAATCCACCAATTGCTCCACCAACAACTGGAATACTACTCAATGCATCGCCAAGTGCATCAACTACTCCACCGGTTAGTGACCCTGCTTTCTTAATTGTATCACCAGTAAGTTTGATTGCTGGATTTAGACTGGTAAAACTTTCTCTGTTTTCTCTTATGTCGGATGCGGCTTCGCCGAATCTAACCGCTAAATCTGCACTTCTACGTGCAAGATTGCTTACACTACCAGCAAATCGGCCTACACCTTTAGCGCCTTTGTTAACTTCTGCAGTTTGTAACTTTTCTGCATCAGACTGTGCTTTTGATGACTTGGATGCATTCATTAAGGCTCTATTGACTTTTTCTACTTCCTTAGGGTCAATGGTCTTGCCTTGGGCAATGGTTTGATTCAGAGCTTGAACTGCTCTGGTAAGTTCTTCGATGGTTTGATCGTCTGCCATTAATTAAAAGCCCGTTTTTTAGCCGTATAAGTACAATGTTAACTGTATTTATGTAGGAAAAAACATGGAAGTAAAACAAGAGAATCCACTTGCTAAACATTTTAGGCAACCAGCAATCTATATTAAGTTGCCCAGTGATGGTGCATACTATGATGAATCAGTCGTTGACATGCCAGAAAATGGTGAATTGCCAGTGTATCCAATGACTGCCCTTGATGAGATTCAATATAGAACTGCTGATGCATTGTTTAACGGCGCCGCAGTAGCAAATGTAATAACAAGTTGTATTCCGGCATTTAAGGACCCGTGGCAGATAAGCACTGCTGATTTAGACACATTGTTAATATCAATTCGCATGGCAAGTTATGGTCATGAGATGGACTTTACAAGTACTTGTCCAAAATGCGAAGAAATTAGTGACTTTGGAATTGATCTAAGAACAATTCTCGAAAGTGTTTCTATGCCAGATTATAGTACGCCTGTTGTCAATGGAGACGTTAGTATTCATTTTAAACCATTAAGTTACAAAGAACAAAATGATAACAACTTAGTACAATTTCAAGATCAAAAAATGCTCGAATCACTTCCGCAAAGTGATTTGCCAGAAGAGGAAAAACTACAAAAAATACAAGAAGCATTTACCAATATAAGTGTATTAACACTAAATGCTATTGCTGATAGCATAGCAATGATCAAAGCTGGCGATGATATAGTGGTTGATAAAACGCATATCAAAGAATATTTGCAAAACTGTGATAACAAACACTTTGATAAAATACGTAAGAAAATTGAGTACATCAAAGAAGTCAGTGAAATAAAACCATTACATATTACTTGTGATAAATGCCAACACAAATACGAAACGCCGTTTACACTAAATGTTGCAAATTTTTTCGCATCAGGCTCTTAACGTCCTCTCCTGAGCGTATCGAACAGATCGTGAATGACATGGACAAAGAAGTTAAGGGCCTTAAAGAAGACATGCTCAAAATGGTTTGGTACATGAGAGGCGGTGTGACTTACAGTGAAATAGTACACATGAGTCAACCTGAACGTGAATACATTGGTAGTCTAATAAAAGAAAACTTAGAAACTGCAAAGAAAACTGGACAACCGTTTTGGTAATTCAACAAGTAAAAGCTGATATAGAAGAATGGTTGGTTAATTTTGTTGAGGTTTCGCATCCTGCACTTGGAAACTTTCCGCCTTGTCCTTTTGCCCGACAGGCAAGATTGCAAAACAAATACGATGTTAGACTTGGAGATGATCTAGAACGCGATTTATTTTTGTTCAGCAAAAAACAATACTTAGGCAAAAATGATGTGGTCATATATGCTTATCCTCCCAAGCAGTATGATGATGCGTACTTCAATTGGGTAGTTGATGTTGTAAACACTTCAAAAGGATTTACCAAACGGGATCTACTTGCACTTGCGGACCATCCAGACACTGTAGAAGAACACAACGGGGTGTGTTTTAACATGGGTAAATATGCACTTGTACTCATACAAGACAAAACAAAACTACAGGACCATTCAAAGATGTTAGCCCACAAAGGCTATTATGATGGCTGGGACGAAGAATACCTGAAAGATGTATTTGCACACAGGAAAGATCCAAGACAATGATATACGCACGAATTGACCTCAGCAAAACCAACTATGAAGTTATACCTGAATACAAAAAAGTAAAACTTCCTCCTGTAGTGCCAAGCACACTAGAAGCAATCTACAATGCCTATTGTATTCATAAAAAGTTTAAAAGTGTTATGCCAATATTTGATGAAGAATACTATGACAACAACAACGAACTATTTGGTTACTACAACAAAGAAGAAAAACTGGTTGCATTCAGTTTACTTAGATGTTATAATAAGAAAAACGTTGAAGCAGTACAATTTGCTTGGGACTATGAAAATCCAGGATTACGGCTAGGCATTCGCAGTCTAAAAAACGAATGTGCAGTGTTTAAAAACCGCGGTTTTGACTATTTGTACCTAGGACAAGCAGATGATTACAAAACAAAAATTGATGGTTTTGAAACGTTAGGAGCAAGATTATAATGAACGTTTATACAGTTTACGCCGATATAAAAGAAGGTATAGATGCACGAACTTTTGTGTCTAACATGAAGCTTTTCCTTGATAAATTACCCACTATGCATGCCTATAGAATAACAAGAATGAAGTTAGGATTTCGCAGTATGGACTTGCCAGAGTTTAGAATTGATATGGAATTTGAAACCATGCAGGCCTTAGATGATGCAATGTCGCATGTGGTATCAAACGCGGATGATATCGAAACTGAACATGTAGGATTCAATCAGTGGGTAGATGAAGAAACCATACAACACTTTCTCTATCGAGACTATCCAGACTAGCACCAACCATTTACATAATCTTCTAACATCACCTGTTTGATTCTTAGTTTCTGTAGATCAGTCGGTCCGGCACGCATGGTGTTGTCCTTGCGATGATGCGTATCCAATGCTGGCACTCCGAGTAGTTCTGCTATCTTGTGTACCTGTTTATAATTGTATATGTGTGTGTAAATGCTTTTGTCTTTGCCTAATCGTGCAGTGTTTGTTTCGCAATGATCTGCTACATTTGGATTCTGCAGATACACATCAATATCTTTGACAAAGTTGGTTAGACTAGGCGACTTAATCCATAAATTTTTATTTGCCGGATTGCTCATGGTATGATGGAAGCCACTCACAAACTTTTCAATAGGATCACGCCACAGTGCAATTCGTAGATCAGCATCAAGCAGATCCTCCTTATACTCGTCAAACTGCCGAGCCTTGTTATATACACCACATGCTTCGTTTTGAAAGTTTTGATAGAACTGTTCTTCTTTAGGATCAGCATTCCATAATGCTTGTGCTACATAACTCAACATAGTCGTAGTTGCACATTTATGATTACGTACTATTGCTATAGTTTTGTTATAGTGATCAAATTTTATTAGCCCCATACCTATACTTATTAGATGTCTAAAGACATCTTTTGCTTCACTATCGTTCAGCAAATACTACTCCGTTATCATCTAGATAGTTTAGTCATACTTGCCCTACTACGGGCAAGTTAACTGTCATCATCTGAGTGGGTCCAGTCACATGAATAAAGAGATTTACATTATTGTATTAGGGGCGGTTGTGCTGTACCCCTTACTCTAGCCTTGTCTCACAACGGAACGTTATGTATACCCCTTCATGCAAAGTATACCAACGCATGGGTTGTATCTGTTTCACAGAGCCCATATCATTTTAGCCTTAAGTTAGCTTTATCCTTTGACGCACCAGTTCTGTCGACTTCAACTTGTGTTGGCAGACTTCAAGGTGGATCGAGCATCCTCGATCAAACGATGTCATATTAGCTTGGGAAATTTAAAAAGTTGCTCTGAGCATAGCTCTATGTGTGCCTGTGTCATACTTGTTTATGACAAGATAATCTGGAGGTTTAATTATTCTTTCAAAATGCCTTTTTGGTGTACACGGACACGTATATGTCCGTTATACCACTGTTTACTTTCTAGTACCTTGTGTGTGAATTGCTCTCGTGCTTCGATATAACTTAGTTCACTTTTACTACTGCACCAGAACATTATTTCACGTTTAAACTTGTCTTTTCCTAATAGTTCTACATCTGCAGTAAGTTCATCGCTGCTTCCGTAATAGTCTCGCCAATCGCTTTCGACTGTATACCTACGTTTGTTTGTTCTTCCCTTCAGAGGCTTCTTACTGCGTTTGAACTGTGTAAGTTTTTTACCAATGTACTTTCTATCATTGGAAGTATTTGTTATCAAATATACGAACCCTATGAACTCTGCAGGAATTTCAGTTACCTCTTTGTTTTTATATAACCAAGTCATTGCTTACCACTCAGTCACATGATGTTTGTCTAACAGTCGGGCTTTGATACATTTAGTTTTGCACTCTAAGTTGTCAAACTGTTTAAATTCACCTTGCCACCAATCGTCATCTAGAATATCGTCTAGTGTGCTATTATACAGGTTAAACTTGGTTTGTGCAAGTTCATTCCATTTTCCATTATGAGGATAACGTAAAGCAGTCCAGCAACAAGGATAAAATTCACCAGTGCTTTTTAAGAATACTCCTTTGTTTCCAATATAACAAAGTGCAGGATATTCCTGGCTTGTTTGTAAAGTTTTAGCACGCTCCCAAAATAACTGTTTTAGGTCTTTACCCGGGCGTGATTTACTACTAATGCATGTCTGTACACGTTCGAATCTATGTCCATCTGCTACTAAGTCTTGATTTGTGGGTTCTAACAAATCATTGTCTCCATACGCATCCGGGTACTTGCTTCCAAACTTTGTACTTTTAGTAAGTTGCCAACAATCAAAGCCATTCTCTTTTGCTATATTGTTGATATCTTGTAGATTATTTTCATTGAACCTAAATGCTATTGTTGCTACCACAGTATAGGTTATTTTGTTGTATACACGGAAAGTAATTATACCTAACATAATACTTGTCCAATTGCAGTTTACACGATACTTACTATTACTTTCTTGATCCCAACCATCTAAACTCCAGTGTACTTCGTCATGTTCGTTTAGCAACATTGCTAACCGATGCCACCAATCTGCTTTTTTATAACTGCCATTTGTAATGATTAATAATTGTATTTTAGGATTTACTTGTTTAAGCCATTGTACAATTTCTAAAAATTCCTTTGCGTAAATTGGGTCGCCATCGTCACCACAAAAACTTATTTTACGCATTTGCTTGATATGTGTTTGTCCAATTTGTTCTTTAAAAAATTTTAAATCTAAACTTCTATTTAGAAGTGTCTCTGGAATCTCAGTACGTGTACATCTTGGGCATTTTAATGTGCAGATGCTACTAACTTCTATATGCCAATGATCTAATGCTAAATTCATGCAATATCTATATCCGTACTATAACTTGTGAAGCCATTTTCTTTAACAACTTTCAACAGATTATTTACACGCCCTGCTAGTTCATCTTTATGTGACACTAACCAAATGCTTTTGCTACGCTCTCTTGCCATTTTCTTTAGCAATGCTAGTGCGGCCTCAACACCTGATGTATCCATACCTGAATCGATCATTTCATCAATGAACAATAAGTTAATAGCTCCGTACAGGCTCTCCCATACATCACGGAAAGCCCAACTCATGCTAATAATTAGTCGATTCCTTTCACCTCTACTCAAGTTATCAAAGTCTAAATCTCTGCCAAGTTCTTGTATTTCGACAGTCAAATCGTTTTGGAATATTACTGTGTGTGGTAAACCTATTCTATCTAAATAGTGCGTGAGTCTTGAATTCAAGTAACTGAGATTTTGATCTATAATACGTTTACGTACAAAACTATCTTTGTTTGTTAGTAGTTTTAACAAAAAGTCTTGATGATCATGTAGTCTTGTGAGGTCATTTAGTTTGTCATATGAAATTTCAGTAGCGGCAGTTGTCTGCATTTCTACTATTTGATCAATGTAAGGATCGGCTTCTGCTCGTTTGCTTTGTAACTGTGTTTCAAGTGAGGATAAAGTTGATCTATGATTGTGTGCATCAGACAGGCTATCATAAAAAACTCTTGGTCTCGCTGGAACCTCCGCTTTATCTGCCTTGAGTGCAGTAATTCCTTCTTGTATTTCGCTAAGGAAATCACTTGACCCATTATACTCCTCCTGTGCTTTTACAACCTGTTGTTGATGTGTAGGTAAATGCGTTACACTTTGTCCACAACTATCACAAGTGCCAGATTCTAAACTGTCTAGTGCTTTCTTAGTCCGGTTTGCATCTTTCTCTGCTCTACTTACTTGTGCATTTAGTGCGGCAATGTCTTTTTGTAATTGTGTTTGTATATTGTTTAGTTCAGTCCAGGTTAGGAGGTCAGCATGAGCGGCTAATTCTGCATCAATATCTACGTGTGCAAGATCTTCAATAGCAATTTCAAACTTTTTTACATCTTCTGCTTTTTTGTTCATCCACAGTGTTTGTCTGCGTTTCAGTGCTTTGACTTGATCACCTATTTTATCGTTTGCAGTTTGCAATGCTTTGATATTCATCTCTTCTTGTTTGATATCATCACGTGTGCGTTTGCTTAGTTCTTTGATCTTGTCAGCACGTTCACTTAGTTGTGTAATACCCAACAGTTGCTCAATAATTTCTCTTTGATCGTTTTGTCTTAAACTTAAAAACGGTTCAGTGTAGGTGTTTAGTGCTACAAGATGTTTAAACATAGTATGACTCATACACAATAACTTTAGTATAGCACCTTGTGTTTCTCTACTATCACCTTGTGCATAGTCATCTGCTTCTTGTTCGCTGTCGTTGATGTAGAATTTCAACACATTAGGCTTACGTCCACGTTCAATTCTATAGCATTGTTCGCCAATGCAAAAGTCTAAACTTACCATCATGCCTTTTGAATTAGTTTTGTTTATAAGATTATCACGACGTATGTTTGTAAGTGCTTCGCCATAGAGTGCATAACTCAGTGCATTGATTATTGTAGTTTTACCAGTGCCATTACGTGAACCATCACCACCTAAGTCAATATTTTCACCAAGAACCAATGTGAGGTCTTGTCTATCAAAGTTGATAGCCTGTGTAGCATTACCCACACTCATAAAATTTTTAACCGTTAGATCTTTAATTTGAATCATGTAATAATACTTCTTTTGCTATTGCTTTGTGTCCTAAAACACTCGGGTGCTCATTTGATGACGAAATCATTAAATCTTCATCTCTTCTTATAAAACTTTGAACATTATAATCCCAAAAAACAAACTTAGATAGATCAATTTGATCAATGAGTGTATTAATCTCTTTCCTCTCATTGTGTATTTGATCGTCTGACATATCATCAAAACATATTAGATCTTTGACATTTTCTATAAACATGTCACTAGGAGAAACCCAGGGTCGAATGTCCGATAACATATTAATCATTGTATAGTCTTTGTTGTTAACTTCAAACAAGCACTGTAATAAAATTACTTGATGTAGAAATCCTTTAAACTCGTACAGTGTATTGTACCAGTGTTTGTAGTACATTTTGCCAAAATCTTTGTATTTTTTGTAGTTTGTTTTCAAATCGTCACTGTAGTGTAGGCTTACATTGAGATTTAGTTGTGGAGTAAACAATATTTCAAAGTTGTCAACTGGATTGTATTTTACAAATCTAGAATAGCTACTCCAGCCAATATAAAACTTATCATAGTTTTTTATGTTGGTTACTACGCCCTTAACTATTCTGTCATTGCTACCACCATTTACTGCATGATTTAGATATTTTGCATTGTAGTGTTTTGCAATTAGAGACGGCCAACTGTCGTTAGCAGGATTATCTAATCTGTCTCCGTAGGTAAAACTACAACCGTTAAAGTATAATTTTATGTCAGTCATATGTTATTGTACATTCTAATTTGTAGATAGTCTATAGGGATCGGTAAATTTCCAATAATAGTTTGTTGTCATAGAACTCACTATCAATGTTGATAATCTGTTCAGTTACAATCTGATCAACACTTTCAAACTTTATGTCTCCAGGTTGTAGTTCTTCTTCTAAAGCACTGCGTTTGTTAGGAATCAGTGCCATCTCACGTAGTTTGTACTTGGTTGCAAACTGTTCTTTTATGTAGTTTGCTTCTTCATATGATATTTCTATGTCCAAGTTTACTCTCACATGCATTTTTGGCTTTAGTATAGTATCAGCATAGTCAATTACCTGCGAAAGATCCAACACTTTGTACAATGGTTGATCTGGCCAAGCAATATACTCTGGTTCTTTGCCCCATTCAAGTATCATGCAACCACGTTGATCATCGCCTGCATCTGAGAAGTTGTGCGGAAATGCATTTCCAATATAGTTTATGTTGTTTTTCTGTTGACGTAAATGGAAGTGTCCTGAGAACACTGTGCCATACTGTTGAAAGTGTTCGCTTTTTATCTCTCCATGATCAGGCATTTCAACCATAGCATTCATTTTAAAGTGCGGAAGTTCAAAGTGGCCAAACATATACTGGGCACTTGCAGTTTTTATCTGCTTGTGGTCATCTCCAACCAGCCAAGGAACAAGTATAACATCGTCCTGTTCAAACCAGTCGTTGCATATTTTAAGATTTGGTATATGCTTTGCCCATTCAAAACTGTATATGTCACGTTTGTCTCGATAGTACAAGTCGTGATTGCCAGTAATAAAGTAAGTTATATCAAAACTGCGTGAAAGATTTTCTAATGCACGTAGACTATGGCTCATGGTTTGTAAACTTAGACTGGCTCTATGATGATGCCAGTCTCCCATAAAGATAGCAGTTTCGCAGTTGTGTATTTTGCCCTGTTGTACTGCCCACTCTACAAAGTTTTCACAATCCTGGTTATGCATGATGCTATTGCTTTTCATGCCAAAGTGGATGTCTGTAAACACCATTGCTTTTTTAAACAGTCCACTCATTCAAATACCTCAATTAGTTGTTCAGTCGATGTTGGAAACGCATTTAATCCATTACATTGTAGCATAATACCTTGGTGTTGTAAAGCTCTTTGGATATATGCTTCAGTTTGTAGTGTAATATCAGAAGCATTCCATTTGAAGTTTGTACCATCTGCAATACTATTTAGAATTTGCAATGCAAATGTATCTTGATACTTGTATTTCTGTTGTTTGACATTTGTTCTATGGAAATCAAGTAATTCTCGAGGATTGCGTATCCATTTTACATCTAGAAACTGTTTTATCTGCTCAATTGTAGGTAAGAAGTTATAAAGTAAATCGCTGATAAAAACAAATTTACAATTTAATATCTTTAGTTGATTTGGAGCAAACCATGCACATTGGCTCTCCCAACTATTAAAAAGATTTAAACTATGATGTTCTCGCAGTATCCAACGTGGCAAATCTGATAGATTTTGCGACGCATCGATTCCCCATCCTTTTTGTAAATCTTCTCTGGCAACATACTCTAATGCATCATACATGTTGTCTTGAGTTTTGTACAAGCCATTGTGTACACCTAGTAAGTAAGTGTTGTGATCAAAATATGGAATTAACACACAGTCTACCACTGTTGATATCTTCTGTATGCCTTCAAGAAAATTTGGATCGTTGGTACGTAACCCTGGATGTGTTAGTGTAACTTTATACGGACTGGCAATTACTGCTTCTGGACCTAATAACGGAGGAGGACTTTCGAACAATTTAGCATTTTTTGAATAATCACTTATGTAGTCTTTACCATGACTGGTTGATCCCACCCATGGAGCAAGAAGAGGTTCGTCAATCAGTAAACTATACAAAATCCATTTCATGTAATGACCGTATGCGCCAGGAGCAAAAGCAATGTTGATTCTGGGAAAATCCTGCATCAATTGTTTACTGAATTGTGTAAATTTGGTTCAAGCATGTTATGTACTTGCTGTGTATCTATAAAACGATCGACACCATAAGATTTTATATTTAGATTGTGGGTGTAAATCAGTTCGTTTAAAATAACACTTTCGTGTATTAATGTTAGGTTGTATCTTGTTAGATTGATATAATTATTTTTTAAGATTGCATTAATAATTTCATCAAAGTACCAGTCAAATAAAAATATATTCCTTGTCTTATCTCGCCAACTAGCATATACAGGTCTCCAAGTATCTAATCTATTGCTATCTAGTTCTAAGCCTGCCCAAGAAATAATGTCTTTCATCAACGTGTCAAGCATATGCCAACACTCGCTAATATCTGTGTAAAAAAAATCTTTGTTGTACTTTGTAATATATTTTGATATATTGAGTTTATTATCTTTTGCTCCATGCTTTCCAAAGTTTAAAGCCATAAATTCTCTCAAATCCCATGGATTGTTCAAATCAAAGTTACTATCCTTCGACCATTCGTTTAGACTACGGCCAAACCACTCATCAATCCATTCTTTAGAACCAACAGAATGCATTGGGCGTCCTGTACGACCGATTACATTCCAAAATCTTACTCTTGATGAAGTATTAGTACAAATAACATTCTTATTTGTCATATTTGTTAAATGGGTAATTACTGCTTGTATATGTTCTGCATGTCTATCACCTAAGGTATGATGGTATATTACATTTAGTCTATCTGTAGGTAGTTTTTGCAGTTTATAAATTAGTTCTGGATCTTGATATTGATTTGATTCCCACCCATGAGCGTTTTGTGATGTAAGTGGATTGTCCGGCAGAGGTTTAACGGTATTAGTTTTTGTATGTAAATATTCAGTTTGACCACTTAGGTAATATAGCGACCATGTTATAAAATTTCCACCAATGCCCCCATCAGTCAATATATTGATAAGAGGAAAATTCTGCATACATTATTTTTTTGCAACGTCTGGTTGCAATACCTTTGCCTCTGGCGAATTGTTAAACTGTCTGGTCCAACTTGGATTTAATCCGTTTTGTTCAAGTATATCATCACGTATGTTTTGATTCTTCTTTTCAATGTTTAACACTCGCGTAAAACTGTTTGTGATAGTTGCAGTATAGTATGCAAATGGATTTTGACTCTTTGATTCGTCAAATTGTAGTCCAATTTGGCTCAGTTGTAGCAATGCTTGTCCACGCATCTCTTCATTGTAGGTGTAACCGCGCCAGTTTGATCTTGTAGCATAACGCTCACATAACTTGATAAACATGTGTGCAAGTTTATCAGTCATCTTGCCATGTTCTTTTGAAAAATGTCCGTTTTCCATACCACCTACCCAATGCGATTTACCAACAACATAAGGAATCTTATCCTCGTCGATCTTGTAGTGCCAAAAAGGAGGAAAGTTAAGTTTCACATAGTTAAGATCCTGCTCAACATCGCTCATTAGTTCTTGCAATCCATCATCTTCAACATCAACATCATCCATCTCTAGCAGTTCTTCTAGTTTGCTTTTTTTCTTTTCTTGTGCTTTGGTAAGTTTCTTTGGCACCATTGGAATGTGATCCCAGCAAATTACTCTGAATACCAGTTCTTGATTGTTAAGTTTTACAGGATCAACTATCTCGCCAGTTAGTCTTTTAATTCTATCTGCTTTGTTACGTCTTGCTTCTGCAACAGTACGCTGATTGATCTTGTCAACAGTAGGTACAATAATGTCATACTGTGCAAATTCTCTTTCAAGATAAGAACAGTAGGTGTTTTTGCTTTTCCAAATTTCTTTAAGTATGTCTCTGTTGTTTAGATAGTTTACTTTTCTAGGTGTTTTCACCGGTGGCATACGATTCTCCTTAGCCTAATAACTTGTACATTATACAACATTACTTACCAGAAGTCAATCATTAACTACGCACTTTTTGGTAAGCATAAATAAGACTAGAGGAGATAACATGGCAGGTTTTGATCCAGCAAAAGCCGCTAGAATGAATCAACTAGCACAACAATATCCAAAGGCACCTATTGGTACACTTGCAACATTGGCAAGAATTCCTGTCAGCGACCTAGGAAACTATACAACTGATAGTGTTGGCACACGTGCCAGTAATGCTAACTTTGGAAGGGTAACCAGTGAACAGTCTCAAAACGTGCAAAGCACAGATGCTCCAACTGATTCTATCATGTATGCGGCAGCAAGACAAGCACAAGCAAAAGCCGCTGTGTTAGTAGCAAAAACTACTCCAGATCCTCCAGGAGCTCAGACTGTTGAACAAATGGAGATTTTTAATCAGCAGTTACTAGATACTAGAGATGCGGCGGTAGCAAAAGCAAAAAGACTTTCAGATGCAGTAGGAATACAAGAAAATTCTATTCCTCTGCCACCGCCTCTTACGAACGATGATATTGAAGAAAATCCATTTGCGACAGATTTTGATGATGAACCATCACCACCAGCAGTCTCACGGAGCCAACGTGATGCGTTTGCTGGTAGAGGTGAATTTGCACCAGGTCCGATTGTACCACAAACACCACCTTCACGTCCAAGTACATTAAGCACAAGTACCCAAAACACAGTTGATCCAGGATTGGCAAATGCAGTTCGGGCACAAGAACAAGCCGCGATAGATGCCAGTAATGCTTTTACAGAACCAGAAGCTCCGGATCCATATCCTGCACCACCACCATCAAGACCAGTGGAATCGTTTGATGCACCGGTTGATGACTTCAGTGGCTATCCAGTTACACAAGTAGATGACTTTGGTGGACCAAGTAGAAATATAACTCAGGTAGATGATTTTGCTGAATATCAAGCACCTGCACAAGTTGACGACTTTGCTGAGTTTCAAGCACCAGCACAAGTAGATGATTTTGCTGATTATCAAGCACCAGCACAAGTAGATGACTTCGCAGAAATAAACACACCTGCACAAGTAGATGATTTCAGTGGATATAGCAATAATAACTTTGGCACAGAGGACCCTGGTTTAGATGCATTTGGCCCAGGACCAACACCTCCTCCGCCAGCAAATGTACAAGAATATCAACAGTTTGATGCATTTGGTGATGTTGTAGAGCCACAGCCGCAAGTTGACAGTTTTGATGAATACAGTAACAATGACTTTGGTATAGCAGATGAAGAAGACTTTAGTGACTTTGCAACTCCAAATCAAGTTAACACATTTGGCGTTGACGACTTTGGTGATAACAATCCATTAGGGCAAGTTGATGACTTTGGCGAATATAGTTCACCAGATGAAGTGAATCCTTTTGGAGTAGATGACTTTGGCGACGCCGAAGTTGCACAGTTTGACGAATTTGGAAATCCAATATTAGCCGCTGAGGCTGATGTGGTTGAAAATGATGGTGAAAGTCTGGTAGGTGATGATCCATTCTTTGTTGATGAAGAAGGAGATGGCGCCGGCGAAGAAGCAGTTGGAACCGGCGACGCACAAGCAGGTTTAGACGGACCAGAACAGGCCGCAATACAAGCACAGGCTCTCAAGCAGAAAGCACAAGAACAACAAACTGTAAATGAGATGCGTGAAGCATCAGGTGTAAAAAACGCAGATGGCGATTGGCGTGTCAAGCTCCGATTAGCTCCACAGGCCACTTATTTGTACAAAGATCCTAACCCAGGTATACTCGCACCACTCGCAATTACTGATGGAATTATTTTTCCATACACGCCAACTATTGACATACAGTACAGAGCAGAATACAATGCGTATAGTCCAACACACAGTAACTATCAACACTATTTTTACAAAAATTCAAGTGTACAAACTGTGCAACTACAAGCCGAATTCACTGCACAAGATACAATAGAAGCAGAATACCTCTTAGCATGTATACATTTTCTTAAAAGTTGTAGTAAGATGTTTTATGGGCAAGATGCACAACGAGGATCTCCGCCACCACTATTATATCTAACAGGCTTAGGTGAATATCAGTTTAACGAAGCACCATGTGCGATAACAGAATTTAACTATAACCTGCCAAACGATGTTAACTACATACGAGCAAGAAGTAGACATATAACACGAGATGACGACCTGCAGTTTCAAAAGCCTCTTGCAACTGCTACATCAAATGGAAACTTCAGTTCAATAAACAGACTCAAAACAGCAGTAACAAATGCATTGGGAGGAACCACTGAACCATTACAAGCTGGTGCTCAACCATTTAAACCTTCACCTGGTAACTTAGGTTCAAAAGGTGCAACCTATGTTCCGACTAAGATGGCTATGACAATTAACTTATTACCGATCATAAGCAGACAAGCAGTAAGTCAACAGTTTAGTCTTAAAGAATATGCAAATGGTAACCTAATTAAGAAAGGAATGTGGTAATGGCCAATCCTTATGCTAGTACAAGTATGTATTTTGACACTCCGGTAATTCAACAACAGTTTCTTGGGGTTATGGTCGATAGGCCCATACCAAAATTAATAGACGATCTAAGTTTTACTATAAACGAAACTTATAATCTACGCCCTGACCTATTAGCATTTGATTTATACAAAGATTCAAATCTTTGGTGGGTATTTGCACAACGTAATCCAAATCAACTACAAGATCCTTTATTTGACTTTATAACAGGTACAACAATTTATTTGCCACAAGAGTCTACACTTAAAACAGTATTAGGAATCTAATATGGCCAATCCGGCAGAGATAAATGCAGCCAGACTTAGTCAGCAACTTGAGATAAACAGGCAAAAAATTGCAGTAAAAAGTTTGCAACAACAAGCTCGCACAGGTGCAAAGTGGAAAGATATACAGGATGACTGGGATACCAGTGATGAAAGTATAAAACTTACTAGGAAAACGTTAACAAATCTAAATGGACAAAATGAAGGTTTAAAAACACAACCTGGTTATGTAAGCACCAAAGTAAAACTTACACAAAACATCACAGAAACAAATGTGTTAATAAATGACCTAGTAGTAGTGCGTTCTACAACACAAAAAACAGAAAACACCACTGAAGTAATAAACAATTTACCAAGAGCCAGTGCTGGCACTATAGTTGCGAACGATGCTATTGCAGTTGAAAACGGCGGACGATTCACAACACCCATAGCTGGCAACAATCAGTTTTTTGATGATATCACACAAGAAGTAAAGCCAGTTGTAGCAAGTTTAAACAAAAATACAAATGCAAGATTATCTAGTCTAAGCGGGCTAGAAGATCAAGCACTCGGTGATGTAAAAGGTTCTGGTACTACTAGTACCGTAGGCGGTGCAAATGCAGTGCGTAAAATTACGACTACGCAAAATCAAAATAGTGTACAAGCAACTGGACAAGATCTCCAGAGGGCAACTGATGACGATTCAACTACTGTGGTATCAAATAGCATCGGTACTGCTAGTCAAGTGGTCGAAGGCAGGGCCGCAGTGGCAGCTGAATTTATGGAACCAATAGTTGCAACACCAAATAAACTTGCAGCCTTGGCAAGTCAAACATACAGTATTTCCATATACATTATGAATATGGATGAATACAAACAGTTGTTAGCAACAGATAAAAAAACTTTACCCACTGATCAATTGATTATACAATCAGGCGGTGCGCCAGTTGGACAACGCAACGAGTTCTTTGACTTAGATTTCTATGTTGAGGATTTAGAAATACGCTGTGCTATAGGGACACAAGAAACGCAATCACCACACAATGTCCAAACAATGAAGTTTAATATATTGGAACCTCAAGGTATTACATTTTTAAGCAGACTATCGCAGGCATGTGCCGCACATGAAAACATTGAAGATGTAAATGTTAATTCACAAACGTTCTTAATGGTAATAAGATTTTATGGCTATGATGATCAAGGTAATTTAATAAGCAGTGATCCAGCTAGTGGCGATGAGCAAACTAGCGATCCAAAAGCCTTGGTAGAAAAATTTGTCCCATTTCAATTCGCAAATATAACCTATCAAATTAAAACAGAGGCCGTGGTGTATAGTGTTGAAGCCACAGTACCTCAAACTACAGTTGGATATTCAACTGCAAGAGGTACAATTCCATTTAATTTCCAACTAAGTGCCGCTGATGTACAAACCTTGTTCAACGGAAACACACAGTTAGTTGATGTACAAAAACAACAGGTTGATATTGAAGATGATGAAGCAGCAGAAGTTGCTGAACGTAATCCGCCAGCAAAGAAAGTTGGACTCACTGACAGAACAGTCACACAAGGTTTGGCAACGGCATTGAACCAACATCAACGGGATATTGTAGAAAAGAAAGGATATCTTATTCCAGATGAATACATAATTGAACTTGAGGATGTAGCTGGCCTTAAAGATGCTAAAATGAAAAAACAAGGAACTGTGGATAAAAAACGCACCTCATTTGAAAAAAGCAGTGATCCAAATCAAAAACTAAATCAAAACAAACAAGCACTTGATGTGAACAGTAGGGAATATAGTATTACTGCTGGCACACAAATTACACAACTAATTGACCAAGTATTAAAAAACAGTACATATGTTACTGCACAACAGACGGTTGCCTTTGATGAAGTTACGGGAAAGCGTATCGAGAATCCTCCTGTAAAAACTGTGCAATGGTATAAAATTACACAGACTGCAACACCCATTGGGTATGATAAAAAACGTAATGATTTTGCTTACAAAATAAGATATTTTATTAGCAGATATCAAATCAACACTCCTCGATCTCCATACTTTCCAGCTGCAATGTATAGAGGAGCACACAAAATATTCAATTATTGGTTTACTGGGCAAAATACAGAAGTAATAGATTTCCAAATTGATGTAAACAGTAACTATCTACAATCAATTGGTAAAGACGGTTTAAACGAAGACACACGCACAGTAGTCGGAGATGCACGTTTTGCAGAAAAGAAATTTTTTGAAACTGCTCCAAATAGCAGTATGCAAGGCGGTGAAGGCGAAAGTACTAGACCTGCCGCAGAATTAGCATCAAGATTATATGATCCAGCAGACGTTGCAAAAAGCGATATCACAATAGTTGGTGATCCTGATTTTATAACACAAAGTGAAATTTTTTATAATCAAGTGACTCTTGGAAGTTTTGAAGCAGATGGTAGCGTGAATAGCAATGCAAGCGAAGTGCTTTACGAAATACGTTTTAACAGAGTAGTTGATTATGATTATGCAACAGGTTTGACTCCGGTGTTTAAAGAAAACTTTGCAAAGAGTGGAATCACAGGAGAAACTAATATTGCACAAGAAAGCATAGTGTTTACTGGTATTGAAATTTATAATTACTTTAAAGACGGACAGTTTACACAAAAACTACACGGAGCCATTCGAACATTTGATACCGCAGTAGATAGTCCTGCCCAGAAGAAAGCA
>TARA_B100001057_G_scaffold126689_1_pt1 | contig 25103 bp, 23 predicted proteins | sample TARA_B100001057 | Tara Oceans TARA_B100001057 (sample SAMEA2621839) | marine metagenome | biome: marine biome (ENVO:00000447); feature: surface water layer (ENVO:00002042); material: "saline water (ENVO:00002010), including plankton (ENVO:xxxxxxxx)" | depth 5 m
AATTACTTTTCCGTCATATCCATATTTCTTTATCTCGTCTACTGTAACCTCGGGTCGAAGTGGCGACGTATAATTTTGCACGTGATAGAGAACGAGCAGTTTTGGCTTTGCCTCGTTTGCAATTTCAGCTAGATCTTTAGTATTAGCATGATAGAAACCAATTATATTACCAAAATTATGACGATCTTCCTTTCCACCGTTTGCCCAACCTGCTGTGTCCTGACCTTCGATAGTAACTACTTCATGAACCAAAATATCAGCACCTCTGCTTGCCTCAACGATTCCTTTGTTCTTGACGGTATCCCCAGAAATGGTAACTACTTTATCTGGGGTGGTAACACGATATGCATATGTTATTGGCCATGTAGTATGTAAGGTCCGATAAGCTTCAATTTTTACATTTTCATCTTGATAAACTAACCCAGCTTTTGGAACATTATGTCCTACAGCTCGCCAACCAGTATCGTTGTCTTGGCCTAAGCCGTATTTTCTTGACCCCACATCTTCTCTATATGCCTCTACCAAATGTTTAATCATATGTTCAGTTCCGGGAGGTCCCCATACCTCGAGAGGAGCTTCACGACCGAGTGCCCAGGGAAGAAGTATTAGGCTTGGTAGGCCAACAACATGATCGGAGTGTAAGTGAGTGATAAATACTTTTGAGATATTACCACTTTCTAATGCTTTGATTGTTCCGCCGTATTTTGGTGTAGCTGCACCAGTTGCCTGCCAAACCCCCGCACCAGCGTCAAATAAATAAGGAACACCATTAACAACAATAGCTACAGATGGTCCTGATCTCTTTGGATCAGGGAATGGGTTTCCTGATCCTAGCATGACAACTTTTGTAATATCAGAATTTGAATAATCTTCAGCTAACGAGAAACTTCCAGAGATACTGAATATAAATATAATTAGAAAAATTATTGATTTGGAAATACGCATTTATTTGTCACCATTTTTTTGAAAAAAATATTAATATTTAACTTAATCAATTTATTTTTACAGGAGCAATCACTTTCTTCTTTAGATTGCTCACCAAGGAATGATTGATCCATCATAATTATAAAAGTTACCAGTTGATGAAATATTGAGATTAGAGATAACTTTAGTCATTCCATTTACGCTCGTTTTCTTATCAATAAGTGCACTGGGTCCACCCATATCTGTTTTTACCCAACCAGGATGAATCAGTGCGACAGTCATGCCCTCATTCTCTAGATCCACTGACAGACACTTAACAACAGAGTTAAGTGCTGTTTTTGAGCTTCGATAAACATACGCGCCACCTCCCTTATTGTCATCTATTGATCCCATTTTTGAGGTTATGTAGATCAGTTTTTTTTCAGATCCTGCTTGTATATTCTTAATAATTGATTGGGTCAGAAGAAGAGGAGCGATTGCATTTACCCTTATCGCAGAAATCCAGTTTTCTTCATCCACATTGCCAAATGAACTATTTCTTGGGCCGTAAACACCAGCATTATTTATAAAAATATCTATCGGCAAGCTACCTAAATTTTCTAAAAAACTGGTAAGAGATATGTTTGAGCTGACATCAAGCTGAAGTAATTTTAAATTAGAATGTTCATTACTCTTTTCGATCAAATCAATCGAGCTGTTTTCGTTCCTGTAGGTTGCAATAACCTTATTACCCATTTTGAGGTATTGCTCTACAAATTCAATGCCTAGACCTCGATTTGCGCCTGTAACAAGTATGGTTGCCATTTTATCTCCTAATTTTCTTAAACTCAGTTAAATTATCTAGTAATTGATTTTCTTATATTAATTAAGTTAGATTAATTGAATGAATTTTAATTATATATGTCAAATTTTCGTTATAGCATTTTTTCTATTTCCAACCTCGACATATCCTGATCAAATTTCCAGACCGAAAGATCTTAATCTTTCAAATTTTCAGTTTGGACCTTCAAATAGATGGAGCTTTAGTCATCTCCGTGAAGTTTTACCAACTGTCAATATAGAACATAGTGAAGAGCATGCTTTAAAACTTAAAAAAAATAAAAAATACAATGAAAACTTCGATCTTGACTATGATGGGCAAACACAATCCATAAATGATATCGCTGGAAAACGATACATCGATGGGATCATCATCTTGAAAAATGATGAAATTCTCTTCGAAAGATATTATGGAGACCTGACCGAAGATAAACCTCATCTTATGAATTCATTATCAAAATCTGTAGTCGGGCTATTGGCCGGTAGGTTGGAACAAGATGGATTGATAGACTTTGATAAACCTGTTTCATATTATGTTCCTGAGCTGTCTAAAAGTGGATGGGGTCCAGACTCCTTGAGACTGGTTCTTGATATGAAAGACGGTTCAGATTATTCAGAAGACTACCCAGATTTCACAACAACTTTCCGTATTCAAGATTGTGCTATTGGATGGACTGATGCAGATTATTGTCCGGAGAAAATAGAAAACGGGCTATATAGTTTCCTTCCAACAATAGGCCGAAAAGAATCTAATATAGGCACATTTAAATACAGATCCGGGTCCACGGATGTAATAGGATGGGTTTTAGAAAAAGCCTCAGGAAAACCTCTTGCAAATTTAATTTCTGAATATATTTGGAAACCTATGGGCGCGGAGTTTGATGCCTATATCACAGTAGATGAGAGCGGTTTCGTCTTAGCTGATCATGGCATGAATTCCACATTGAGAGATTTAAGCCGTCTCGGACTTTTAGTCTTGAATGAAGGCAAAGTATTCAGTCAACAGATTATTCCCGAGGAATTCATCAGAGATATGCACGCTCATGAAGATCCAAATTGGCCTTATGATGTATCCGATGGAACATCGCCATATTACCGTTCATTTTGGTGGGGCAAGGGTAATACAGAGCGAGATCTGAATGGTTATGGAATACATGGTCAATTATTACGCGTGGCCCCAAAAGCAGAAATGGTTGTAGCAATTTATTCAAGCTGGCCTCGAGCTGATGGAGATAGCAGTAGTAAATATTGGGACAAGAGTGATGAGCTAATTGATGCTCTGATTAAAAAATTTAGATAAAATTAAAATATGGAGTCAACCTTAAATTGCGCATCATCAGACAGCCCTGTGTCAAACGAAACAATAATTAACAAAGACGGTTTAGCAATCTATTTTGATTCATTAATTCCAAAAGAAAAATCTAAACTTTTTTTATTGCAGTTATCAAAAAACATACAATGGAAAAATGATGAATCAGTAATGTTTGGAAAGCATTTTATCACTAGAAGAAAAACTGCCTGGTATGGAGACCAACCTTTTTGTTATACATACTCAAAAATAAAAAGAACTGCATTGCCTTGGACTGATGAATTGCTAGAAATAAAACGTATTGTTGAAAATCAGGAGCCAGCAGAATTTAATTCATGCCTTTTAAATTTTTATCATGATGGTGATGATGGAATGAGCTGGCACTCGGATAATGAAAAAGAATTAGAAAAGAATGGTGTTATCGCGTCAGTCAGCTTGGGAGCTGAGCGGAAATTTTCTTTTAAGCACAAGAGAAATAAAGAAAAAATAGATTTGATACTTGGAAACGGAAGCTTATTAGTCATGAAAGAGCAAATACAGACTCACTGGATGCATCAATTGCCAAAATCAAAAAAAATTAGTGAGCCAAGAATTAATCTAACTTTTAGGACAATATCCACATAACGATGAAGAGAGGCGAGGTTTGTACTTTATAAAAACACATATAAGAGTCTTCATTATTCTTTCTACTGCTAGTTGTGGTAGCTCTGGAGACACAGAAATTATATCGGGAAGTCCGCCACCTTCAGAGGGAACAAGCTCAGAAATTAGGTCTGATAATCCCAATCGTTTTCATCGTGATTCACGCGCGTTTGATGATTTGCCAAACTCTACCATAAGAGATATTGAGCTGGCTGAAAAAAGGGCAGCTAAAAATAGATTTGGATCCGCGGTTGTAGGTATTGCTAAATTTGAATAGGTGAAAAATGAAAAAAATTATATTCCTCCTTGTTACTATACTCTCATATCAATCACTTGCAGATGATTATAAAACAGCTCAGCGCTTTACTGCAGGTGATGTGGTTTCAGCTGATGTTCTCAATGACATATTGGACAGAATAGAGCTTACTTTAAAATCAGTAACTGCAGCAGATTTTGTAGGTACCTGGGATATAACTCAAACAACATGTGCAGAAGGAGCACTCGGTAATTGCAGTAATATTAATCCTGCGCCAATTGATTATAATTCTAGTATTGATGGTCTATACAAACAGAGAGCTGATACAGTAACCTTCAACGACGATGGTGATGGAACATATTCACTTCAAACCACTAATTATTGTGCCTTTGTTAGATCAGGCTCAGGTAACTCTTCTTGTAATTTAAATTATGCGGTTGTTGACAGACGATTTATTTTTCAAAATGGAGGAGATGCAGCCTATTCAATGCAGAGAATCAGTGATACAAGAATAGTTTTATCATTGATGGCTTCAGGATCTAGTTCCTATAATATAATCAGACTTGATAAGAAGGCATTACCTCCAGCAGCTCCATCTTCACTAACTGCTATAGTTTCGTCAGGTTCCATCTCATTAACATGGGCAGCAGGTGATGCAACTGAAGAAAATTATGATGTGCAGCGAAAATCCTCTTCAACTGGAAATTTTGTCAGCATAGGCTTGCCTGCGTCAGAATCTTTCGAGGATACAACTGTTATAACTGCTAGCACCTACTGGTACAGAGTATTTGCTAAAAATACAAACGGAACAAGTATTGGCTCAAATGTGATTAGTGTAGTCGCTCAATAATTTATTTAGTGTATTTGTCGGCACCAAGAAAATGAAGTGAAACATAGGGTTCATCACCCACAACCCAACTATCATGATCCTCTTTTGGTACATAGAAAATGTCACCAGGCTTAAAAATAGTAATTTCTCCATTCGGAGATGCCGCCGTCGCTTGTCCTGATATCACCATACCCAGATGCTCGACATCACAATAATCTTTATTGATTTTTGGGCCTACATGTTTTGACCATTTCCATCCTGGCTCATAAGTTGCTCTGCCGATTACAGTACCATTTATTTTTATAGTTTCAAAGATACCTTTTTCGAAATAACTTACGTCGTCAGGCTTATCAAATCTTTTGACAATTACATTTAGATTTTTCATTTTAATCTCCGTTCAGTTTTCAAATTATAGCCTCAAGTATTCAATTAATGTATATTTTGATCTATGAGAATTTCAATTATTTTTTTCGGTTTTTTCCTGTATATAAATGCATCTGCTCAACTATGTATTGAGGGCGACTGTGAAGATATAAATGGCATCATGATAAATGCTGATGGAAGTAAATACACAGGATCATTTGCTAATGGGAAACCACATGGGCAGGGTGCTCTTGACTATAGGAATGGCGATAAATATGAAGGATCATTTTCAGAGGGGCTGTCTCACGGATATGGTACTTATTCTTGGTCTAATGGAGATTTTTATGAAGGAGAATTTTACCAAGGCATGAAGCATGGAAAAGGTCGTATTAAGTACTCTGAAGGTGAGGAGTATGCGGGTCAGTTTGCGAATGATCTGCCACATGGGAATGGCTCCTGTCTGATAAGATCTTTGGGTAGAATTGATACATTCAGTGTTGGTCTTGCAGATAAACGAGAATACAAAAATGTTTCGTGTTCTTGGATAGAAGGGAAATTAATCGAATAGTTAGATAATTAATCACCATCTAACTTTAAAATCATTAAGGCAATTAAAATCATCATGAAACCAAAAGTTTTAGTCTGGGATCAAATTGAGCCTATTATATCAAAAATTGATGTGATTGAACCAATGAAGCAAGGCTTTATTGATTATTCAAGAGGACTTGCCGAAATTCCTCCTGTTGGCGAGCTCATAATGGAAGATCCTCCCGGCGATGTACACATCAAATATGGTTATCTGAGGGGTGGAAATCACTATGTTATAAAAATCGCATCTGGATTTGTTGGTAATAATGAGTTAGGTATCAAGGCAGGTCAGGGCATGATGCTTTTATTTGATATAAAAACGGGTCAACCATTGGCTATTTTAATTGATGAGGCAAATTTGACAGATATTCGAACAGGTATTGCAGGCGCCATCACGTCAAGCGTACTGGCATCAAAAAATGTGAATGAGGTATTGATTGTCGGCACGGGGGTACAGGCTAGATATCAAGCAAAATATATCTGCCAAGTAATGGATATCTCTAAAGTTGTTTTCTGGGGTAGAGATGAGAGCAAAATTAATAAACTCGCAAATGATATCAATTTAAATAATGTCGAGATTAAGATTGAAAAGAATTTAGAATCTGCGGTCAGGTCATCGAAACTCATCATTACAACTACATCAGCCAAATCATCTCTTATTGTTTCTGAGTGGGTTCAGCCTGGTACACATATTACAGCCGTTGGTTCGGACACGCATGATAAATGTGAACTTGACTATAATATTCTTGCTAAAGCTAATTTAATTGTTGCTGACAGTATTGAGCAGAATGTCCTGAGGGGTGAAATACACCAAGCGCTTAAACATGATGCAATAAATGAAGCAGATCTTATCGAGATTGGAGAGATATTCGAAAATCCTGAGAAAGGGAGAAGAAATGATCAGGATATTACAGTTGCAGATTTAACTGGTGTTGCTGTTCAGGATTTAGTTATTGCAGAGGCAGTATTTAACACCTTGGAGGTATTTAATTGATTAGAAAAATACTTTTATTTGCTCTTTTAATTGCTCCATTCTCTAACGCAAGTTCCAATGAAAGATCATTGGCAAACAGTATAGATAATATATTTTCTGGGATAAATCGAGAAGCTGAACCTGCCTGTGCTGTTGGTGTCATCAAAAACAATGAATATTTTTTCAAAAGAGGGTATGGGCTCTCTAATCTTGAGCATAAAATTTCACTAACCCCAGATTCGGTTTTTAGGATTGGATCTATTAGTAAACAGTTCACCGCAATGGCAATACTTATATTGGAGGAAAAGGGCGCCTTGTCCCTTGATGACCCAGTAGGAAAATATATTCCTGATTTAATTGAATATAAAGAGAATGTCACAGTGAGACATTTAATCCATCATTATAGTGGTCTAGGGGATTATGAATATAGCGATTATCCTGGTCGTTTTATTAACTCTGTAGGAGAGGAGTTCAGATGGGGTAATCAAGATTATATGTCTAACGATGAGGTGTATGCATTATTTAAAACCCTTCCTCTCATCATGAAACCTGAAACAAAGTTTTGGTATAGCAATCTAGGCTATGGTTTATTGACAATAGTGATAGAAAATATCACTGGCATGACTCTGAGGGAATTTTCTGAAAAAGAGATCTTCAAGCCATTGGGTATGGATAATACTTTTTTTAATGACAATGTGAATCTGGTTGTTAAGGGTAGAGCTGATGCATATTCACCAAGAGAAAACCATCCCGGTGAGTACGAAATCTTTATGACTAATTTGAGCAATGTAGGTGACGGAGGTGTATACACCACAATTAATGACTTTATTAAGTGGGATCAGAATTTTTACGATAACAATTTGGGCGACCGAAAAAATGAATTGATTCAACGGATGAAGCAAAATTTCTTCAAGCAATCAGCTGAAAAGTCAAGAAAAGACAACGATGTTTACCGTGATGAGGATACGTATGCATTTGCACAGAATTTTGATATTTACAGAGGACTCAAAAGATGGTCTCACTCTGGTTCATGGGTAGGTTATACTGCCAAATATTCGCGTTTTGAGGATTTGAGATTTTCTCTTGTTGTTTTTTGTAATAATGAAGAGGTTGATGCAGGACAGATATCCGATAAGATTACTGATTTATACTTCGATATAGAGAATAATTAATTTTATGGCGATTTTGAGATATACAATTGAGGCGTCAGTAATAATCATAGGAATATTATTTTCATTTTATATTGAGGAGATAAGATCTCAAAATAAGAATATAGAAATAAAGAATGAGTTACTCAGTGACTTGAATATTGCTATTAATAATGATCTGTCACAAATACAAGAGGTTCAGAAAAATATAATTGAGTCGCTTGAATTAATAGCTGAGCTCCAAAGTGATATGAGTAATTCTCATGAAGAACTCTCAGACCGAGATGCATTGTCTAAATTAATTTCTGTGAATGTTTCAATTTCATTTTTTCCGGAAGATGGGATATATACTGAGCTCATATCATCTGGTTCCTTCGAGCTGATATCAAACAAGCAACTCAAAAATAGGTTGCTAGATATTTATAATCATAAAAATCAAAGGAAATTAAGCATGGAAGACGACATTGATTTTCTAGTAAATGATTATGTAAAAGAAGTTTACACAAAATTCCGTATCGAAATGAGTTATAACTCGTTTGATGGAGAATTCTATGGTGCTCAGGTACTGGAGAAATATAAATTTAATGAACAATACTATCTATCTAATGAGTTGCATGGATATTTATCAGCTCAAAAAATCAGTGGCCTTATGTATGGGCGATTATTAAATGATTTAAAAAATTCTTATGAAGCTATCTTAGATTTATCAGAAGAGGAAATAGCAACTAGATAGGTTCATTACTCAGTGACTTCTGCTTTTCTTGAGGAGTGAGAATCATTACACCCAAACCCATAATGAAAAAGCAGAAAAAAGGCTCAAATGGCCAGAAAGGGAGCCATAATTCTAAGTCAGCTGACCATTTAGGCGAAAGCAAGATATTTGTGGCAGTCTCTCGCCATGAAAGCCCGGAATATGCAATGATAAAACCAAATATTATCAATGAGTAACCTGTAATTGAAAGAAACAAATTGGTTTTACTTGAACTTCTAGCTCTTTTTTTCCCCCATGCAAATATTCGTAATGCAAATGCAGCAAATCCAAGCCAGTAGAAGATATACTCAAAAAGAACAGGATCATCATAGTAATACAGAGCCCACCAATACACGGTATATGCGTAGGCCCACAAAAAATAAACCCCACTTTTATGAATAATTTTCCATTGAACACCATTGACGTAATTACTTCCAAACTTAAATGAAGTTAAAACCATTGCTGCCAGAAAAATATACCCAATACTGCCTTCAATCTCATTTCGTAACAGATAGACATCTTCGAAGTAATAATCTCGAAAGAATGTCGACATGAGATAAATGAAAGTACCTTGCCAACCCATAGCAACTGCAAATGTAAGACCAATATATTTTCTATTTCTAAACCACCATCTTGTAAATGTATTTGGGAAGAGGATGTTAACGGCTGAAGCGGCAGTAACGATATAGATCAGGGGTACCGCCCATCTTACTGAGAAACCAATCATTTCCGAGACACCGTCGCCAGTAGTTAGATCATGTTGAACCATCACGTATGTCATGATCAATGACATTGGTACCGAGGTTAACCAGAATAAATTCCATTTATTCAGATAAACATGATTAAAAATTGAATGTGATTGACTCATAATGGATTATTGTGACACGATAAATTTAACATTAATAAATAGCTTACAACATTTATCCTAAAAATATGAATAAACTGTCAAAAAGCATTAAAAACATAATTAATTTCGTTCCATGGGTAATTTCAATTTATATATTTTACTTTTTAGATACTCATTTGTGGACAAATGAAACTCCTCATCGCGGAAAGATTTCTGTAATTATAATGACTTTAGGAATGCTTTTATCGCTCAAGTTGTACACCCTTAATAAAAAATAACATCAAAATTTTAAAATTATTTATCGATATATTTATGTCGAGTCGACTTTGTTGAAATCGAGTTTATTCTCCGATGGTGATGATTTAATATCATTCACAATAATCAGTTTTGTAAATAATATGTTTATTAGGCATGCCAGGAACATTGCAATTACAATAGCACCAATCCATTCAATTTTTAAAAACTCGAAATTATAGAGTAATGTAAGAATGCTAAGTGACACGATATTTAGCAAAATATATTTCTTTTGACCAAGATTTTGAGGTGTCAGATTTAAGTTATCAGTATACAATCTAATCAGAGAATCAAGAGAGTTGACAACAAATAAAGTGCCTACAAACATCATCATAAGATTGTATAAGCCGTATATCTCGATGTTATTTAGATGATAGATATAAATTACTGAAAACCATAAACCTAGAGGAATTGAAGGAATTATGAGTATCATTAGCAACAATTGATATGTTCTTATACCACCTACAAATCTTGCTAAGAATTGGCCAATCATTATGTACCAAGAGAACCACCAATATAGATAAAATTCATGATAAAGATTAATTGGCAATAAGTATTGCGGTAGATCTTTAAAGTAAGATCCAATGTGAGTCACTGATGTTATTATTTGGCTGTATTCAGCGTCTTCCCAAATAATTGAGGTAATCCACATTCCAAAGATCAATAAAAAAAATAAACTAGATGAAGTCATACTCAGTATTTTGACGTATTTGATTTTAGTGCTCGAGTAAGTTGCTGTTGATATGACAATAAGAACAATAGAATAAAAGAAGAGATTGAGTGATTTGCCGTCACCAAATTCAGGTAAATAAAATGGGAGATTTGATAGAAATAAAAATGTCGTAAATGAACATGTAATGATAATTACAACTGTGTTGAGAAATTTAATAAAAGGAATCTCAAAAAACCTAACTTTTGGCTCAATAACACAAAAATAAAAACACATCATAAAGTAGCCAGACCATATGGCAAAACCCATAGATGCAAATTCCATCGCTAACGGATTTGTGAAGCTATATTCTGGATTAGAAATGGTATCTTCGAATACTGGAAAATCAATCAATGGCAGCATAATTCCACCCACTTCCAATCCCGAAGTAAATAATATTGCCATGAAAACTGGTGTTCTAAGTGGCGTAACTCCAATACACCGAATATTTCCCCATTTAATGAGTATGTATGCAATAAATGCATAGCTAGTTAAAAGGCCGATATTTAACCATGATGACATAAAGTGAGACATTAAAAATCTATTTTAAGTACATGTATTATATCAATAATGTAATGTTTTTGATTCCAGATAATCTTCAAGACCCATCATTCCACCTTCACGACCATTACCAGACTGCTTATAACCACCAAAAGGTGAGCCATAATTGAATTCACCACCATTGATATGAACCGCTCCAGCTCTCAGTTTTGCTGAAACTCTCTTGGCTCTCTCATCAGATCCGGTTTGAAGATAAGCAGCAAGACCATAGGGAGTATCATTGGCAATTTCTACAGCTTCACCCTCATCTTTAAAAGGGATTATTACTAACACGGGACCAAAAATTTCTTCTTTGGCAATTTTCATATCATTTGTAACATCTTTAAATATGGTTGGTTTAGCGTACCAACCATTTTCAAAACCTTCTGGTTTTCCAGGGCCACCACACAATAGTGTCGCACCCTCGTCGATACCGGCATTTATAAGGGTCTGTACCCTTTCGAATTGAATCTTATCAAATAGTGGCCCAATGTGATCACCTTCTTTTTCTGGCGAATCCACTAATACTTTATCGCATGCTTCTTTTGCAATTTTAACCACCTCTTCATAGCATGTCTCCTCCACTAAAAGGCGTGTTGGAGCATCACAAGATTGACCAGTATTAAACATGCATTCATTTACTGAGGCGTTCACTCGTTCCTCTAAATCACAGTCTGAGAAAACCAAATTAGGAGATTTTCCACCAAGCTCAAGAGTCACGCGTTTAACTGTATCAGCAGAATCTTTAGTAACACAGATTCCTGCTCTTGTAGATCCTGTAAACGACATCATTTGTATATCAGGATGTTTGGATAATTCACTCCCAACTGTAGGTCCATCACCATTTATTAGATTAAAAACACCTGGTGGATAACCCGCTTCATCAATCATTTCAGCATAAATTATAGCTGATAAAGGAGTATGTTCAGAGGGTTTGAGGATACATGTGCAACCGGTTGCCAATGCGGGGAGCACCTTCAGTGTTATTTGGTTAATTGGCCAATTCCAAGGTGTAATTAGTCCGCATACCCCAATGGGTTCTTTTGTTAGTATGTCGCCATTATCTAATTTTTCAGTTTCTTCCATAGATTCTAGGGCATTAATAAAACCATCCAGATGACCGACAGCTGCATCCGCTTGTGCTTCTTTTGCCATTGTAATTGGTGCACCCATTTCAGTGCTTATAGCCTCAGCTAATTCGTCAAATCTATTTAGTGTGATAGTTCTTAGCTTTTTGAGATATTCCAATCGAGCATCCCTGGGCGTTACAGAGAATAATTCAAACGCTTTTTTTGCTGCAGCAACTGCAAGATCCACGTCTTTTTTTCCACCCATCGCTATCACGCCTATCTTTTCTTCAGTAGCAGGATTTATAAAAGGAAATGTAGTAGAAGATTGAGGGTCTACCCATTGTCCATCAATATAGAATTTCTTAAAGTTTTCCATCATTACTCCAATTTAGTTTTCTCGTTGCCATATGGTTAAGTTGTTTTTTGGCAAAGCTTTTTTACCAAGGATACAATCACTCAATTTTTCAGCCAACATGATCGTCGGACTATTTGTATTACCATTTGTTACACGAGGCATAATTGACGCATCAACTATACGCAGCTTATCTACACCAAATACTTTACCATGATTATCTACAACAGCGTTCGGATTATTTTTTTCGCCCATTGAAGCTGTTCCTGATAGATGCCACTGTGTATTAAGATGGGTTCTTATTGCTTCAGTTAGCTCATCATTAGACTGCATTTTTATTCCTGGAAAGATCTCATCTCCACATATCTCTTTGAAAGAAGGTGCTTCAACTAAATCTCTGACTATCTTAATTCCAGAGCAAATAGCCTTAATATCTCTTTCATCTGATAAATAATTTCCACAAATAATTGGGTCACTTAAAGGATTCGAGTCAGCCAATCTTAAATAACCACGACTGAATGTTTGCATCAAGCCAACGTGAATTTGAAAAGCATGTTCTTGAATTGGTTTCCATGTTTTATCGTCAACAGCAATCGGAGAAACACATAATTGTATGTCTGGATAGCTAATGGATTGGTTTGATCTTATACATGCAATAACATCAAAGTGATTACTCGCACACATACCATCAGAAAATAAAAACCATCGTAAACCTTCAATTACACTCGCTATTTTTTTTGTTTTAGGCCATAAAGAAATTGGTTTTGTGCATTTATACTTTAAAACAAAATCAGGATGGTCATTTAGATTTGACCCCACACCAGGACTATTATTTACAACATCAATATTTAAATCTCTCAAGTGTTGCTCAGGACCAATGCCAGAGAGCATGAGAATATGAGGGGTACCAATGGCACCAGCAGATAATACTATTTCTTTTGAAGCATGAGCCACCACTTTATTTTTCTGTTTATCAAGAAACTCAACTCCAACAGCTGTTTTATTTTTAAAAATTATCTTATTGACATGAGATTCAGACAGTATGGTCAAATTATCCCTATTTTTCGCTGGTTTTAAGTAAGCATCAGCTGCACTATAGCGCTTGCCTTTGTTAATCGTGCTATCAAAAACACCAAATCCTTCTTGACAAAATCCATTTATGTCATTCGTGCTCTTATAATTTTTCTCCTTTCCAGATTTTAGAAAAGCACGAGAAATAGGATCACTGGGTATTGGTCTATGAACCCTGAGTGGACCATCTTTCCCCCTGAAATCTTGGTCACCCCCAGAGTAAGATTCCATTCTAATGAAATAGGGTAGAACATCAGCATAACCCCAGCCTTCACAACCTAGTTCTCTCCATCCATTAAAATCCTCTGCATGACCTCGAATATAAACCATTCCATTAATTGAAGATGATCCTCCAATCACTTTTCCTCTGTCATGCTGGATAACACGAGCATTGAGGTTTTTCTCAGGCTTACCTTGAAAAGACCAATTGTATTTTTTCTCTTTTAAATTTGTCAGCATTGAAGCTGGCATATCTATCTTGTAGCTGTTGTTATTGGGACCAGCTTCAATCAGAAGAATCCTATTATTATCTGAAGACAATCGATTTGCTAAAACGCATCCAGCTGAGCCTGCACCGATTATAATGTAATCAAATTCCATGTTTGTTATGTTATATCCACATTGGTGAAGATTATTTACTCTTAATTTTAATCTTGTTGATAGGATAGTTAAATTAATAATGAAAAAGAAAGCAAATAATTTGAAATCATGGTCAAGTGATTTTTTTCGCAAATACGATACAGTTGATATATCAAAGATTGAAACTTTCGTAACAAAGAAAGTTTCCTACAAACATGGCTATTCAACAATTAAGCCATTCCTATTTCTGAAATTAACTACTGCTTGTGGTATCCAGGGTTGGGGCGAAGCTTTTATTTCAAATGGAAATGAATTATCTATCAATAGAATGATTCATGAGGATCTTGTGGATAAATCAACTTTTGAGAAAATAAATCCTATGATTTTCCTTGATAGATTATCTAATCATGATGAGGATTTTTACCAAATGTGTGCATCCAGTGCTTTTGAGATCGCGCTATGGGATATCCTTGGAAAACTCAATGATAAGAGCATAGTCAGCTTAATTGGTGGATCATCCTCAAAGTCAAAGTCAGTACCTATATATGCAAATACATGGAGTGATATAAACCAGAGTGATAAAGATCTGATCGATAATGCCATTAATCAGATTGAAAGAAATCATGACAGCATAAAAATCTACCCTTTGCAAAATCGGAACATATCGGAGGCTTCAGCAGTTATAAAGAATTTAAGAAAGGAACTGGGTATATCGGTTAACATAATGATTGATTTGGAGTGCCCTGAAGATGATCAAATACCTGAAAGTCTTGAAAAAGTGATCCTTGATTCAAACCCATATTGGTATGAGGAACCTTTTGATGGTAAAGAAATTGATAAATTTTTAGAATTTAAAAAAAAATCGAAACTCAAAATTGTGACAGGAGAAAAACAATCTGAAATGCATCACTTTAAATCATTATGTAAAAGAAAAGCTGTAGATATAATTAATCCAGATATCTCATCAATAGGGGGGATAATTCGAATGCTTAAAATAGCGGACTATGCTAACGAGGAGGGCATCCTAATTTCTCCTCATTGCTGGAATTCGATGACTGTTTCTGCTTCTGTGATGATGAGTATATGTTGTTTGATTGAAAATAATGAAAAAGCAGAGATCTTTCCGGAATACATTTCACTCTCCAATTCATTTTCCTCGTTAAGTTATGAGATCGTCTCTAATGAGGCAAAAATAAGAGATCGTCCTGGATTAGGCGTAATTATTGATGAAAATGAGTTAAAGAAATTATCATATGTGCATCAAATCACTTTAGTATAGGCCTACTATCTGAACTAAAATCTAATAATTTGATTGCTAGGCATGTTGTTTTTTCCTCAAAATCATATCGGCAGCCTTTTCAGCAATCATCATTGTTGGTGCATTAATATTTCCATTTAAAATCTCAGGAAATATAGAAGCATCAATCACTCGAAGTCGATTCAGTCCAATTACTTGAGTTTTATTATTGACGACAGAATCGCTGCTATCTCCCATTTTACAGGTGCAACATGGGTGATAAGCACTTTCGACAGAGTTTCTTATGAAATTGTCAATTTCCTCATCAGTTTTGACATTTTTTCCAGGTTGTAGCTCAGTATCTCGATATGGATCGAATGAACGTTGATTCATAATATATCTTGTTAACTTTAGAGCTCTTCTAAAACCCAAAATATCATCTTCATGCTTAAGGTAATTAAACGTTATTTTAGGAGCATCGAGAGGATTTTTGGATTTAATCTCAACACATCCATGACTTTTTGGCTTATTGTATCCAACATGCACCTGATATCCATGACCTTCAATTGCACTTTTTCCATCATATCGCATAGCACCTGGTAGAAAATGAAATTGTATATCTGGTATTTCAGTTTTGTTAGACGATTTTATAAATCCACAAGATTCAAAATGATTTGTTGCACCAAGACCCTTTTTAAAGAGAAGCCAATTTAATCCTATTATAAGTTTCTTATGCAAGCCTAGATTGCCATTGAGTGTTATTGGCAACTTACATTTATATTGAAAGTAAAATTCAAGGTGATCTTTAAGATTTTTTCCTACTCCGTCGAGTTCATGTTCTAAATTGATATTATTTTTTTCTAAAAGTTTCTTTGGTCCTATACCCGATAATTGAAGTATTTGCGGAGAACCAATGGCTCCAGCCGAGAGAATAATCTCTTTATTGCTTTTAAATTTAAGTTCTTTATTTTGTTTGGTGCAGACCATACCAATTGCAGTTTTATTTTTAAGAATAATTTTATGCACCATTGTATTCGTTAAGATAGTTAAATTTGTTCGATTTTTTATTGGATCTAAATAGACTCGTGAGCTCGAGCAACGAATACCGTTCTCTATGTTCATTTGCATTCTTCCAAAGCCTTCCTGAGATTCACCGTTATAATCATCATTGTATCTATAGCCAGCCTGGACCCCAGCATCAATAAATGCTTGATAGAGTGGATTTGAAAAATTAGAGTTCATCTTAACCTTTATTGGTCCTCTATTACCCCTAAAGTCTGGGTCAATAATTGACGAATCCTCAAGTTTTTTAAAATAAGGAAGACAATCTTTATATCTCCAGTACTTAGCACCAATTTCATGCCAATGATCAAATTCTTTAGGATTCCCTCTAACATAGGCCATTCCGTTAATAGATGAGGATCCGCCAAGAACTCTTCCTCTGGGACAAAATAATTTTCTATTATTGAGATATGGCTCAGGTTCACTCCAATACATCCAAGAAAATCGCTTTTTATTCATTGGATAGGATAGTGCAGAGGGCATCTTAATCAGGGGGCTATTATCATTGCCACCCGCCTCTATTAGAAGCACGGTATTTTTGATATTTTCAGATAATCGATTCGCCAATATGCAACCGGCGGAGCCGGCCCCTACAATTATGAAATCATAATTACGATTATGAAATGTCATTATTTTTGAGGCTCCTAATCATTAACAATTTAATTTTATTACTCGATTTAAATTTAAGAAAGGTATAATTTTATGATTAGGGCCTATGATGCGATTACACAATAAAAAATCCTTATATTTCTTTATTAACCCTAAATCTGGTGTAGGAATTGCTATGGAGATATTTAGGAAAGCCAGAGAGGTCCTAGCTAAAAATAATATATCCTCAGAAGTATATGTTAGCGAATGCAAAGGCGATATAGCTGAAAAAATATCTACTATTAATCTTACTAATTTTAGTGGAATTATTATCATAGGCGGAGATGGAACAATTCATGAGGCAATCAACGGCCTAATAAGATCTGGAAAATCACATTATCTACCGGTTGGTGTAATACCCTCAGGAAGTGGGAATGCATTTGCAAGTGATCTAAATATCAATGAGATTGATAAGGCAATTGACAATATCATCAGATTTGAATACAGGGATATTGATGTGATGCAAATTAACCACAAAGACGGAGTATGTTATTCTGCGAATATACTTGGTTGGGGGATGGCTGCGAGAGTAAATAGTATAGCTGAAAAGTTTAGATTCCTGGGTGGAATTAGATACACGATCGCGTCATTTATTTGTATTGTATTTTTAAAATTTAAAAATATGGACATCAGTATCGATGATAAATACATCAAATGTCAGGGTCTTTTATTTCTCGCATTGAATACAATTCATACCGGAAGGGGCATGAAGATGGCGCCATATGCGAAACTGGACGATGGATTGATTGATTTAATTCTCTTTAGAAATGCCAGCAGATATAATATTTTTCGTATTTTTTTGAAAATATACTCTGGAGATCATATATTTTGTGATGGTGTTGAATATAAACAAGCGAGTGAGTTTTCAATTAATACTGAGGATGATCCGCTCAATATTGATGGTGAAATCATGGGGCGAACACCGGTAAAAGTAAGAATAATGAGGAATAAAATTAAAGTCATAACCAGCACAATTTAGTGCATTTAATGATGGAAAGATAATGTGAAAAGAGATAGAAACAAGCTTGGTATGAATGCCAATATCACGAGAAGAGACTTCATAAATGGTGTGGGTGTTGCAATTGGATCAAGTGCATTAGGAAATAAGGGCTATGCAAATTCAAGTGGAGCACAGAGTGAATTTGGCTATTATCCTCCACAATTGGATGGAATGAGAGGTTCGCATCCAGGTTCATTTGAAGCAGCTCATATGGTCAGAGATGGTGTAAAATTTGAGCAAGTTGTCGTCGAGGAAGATTATGATCTTATTGTTGTTGGTGCTGGAATTAGTGGTCTTTCAGCTGCTTATTTCTATATCGAAAGGATAAACAAAAATGCAAAAATCTTAATCTTAGATAATCATGATGATTTTGGGGGGCATGCAAAACGAAACGAATTTAAGTATAAGAATGATACTTTAATTGGTTTCGGTGGAACAATGTTTATAGAAGCACCAAGTGGATACCCTAAAATTGCAAAAGAATTGATTAAAAAAATAGGTATAGATGTTGATAAATTTTACGAATATTTTGATTCTAATCTTTATCCATCATACGATTTGAAAAAAGGGCTTTTCTTTGACAAAGAAAGATTTGGCATAGATTTTCTCGCTGTTGGCGATAAAGTTGATAAAAAAATGTTGCGTTCAGCTCCTATATCTTCTGAGGCAAAAAATGACTTCGTAAGGCTCTATGAGGGCGATCATTATTATCTTCCTGATATGCCAGAGGATGAATATTACAACTTTCTTAATAAAATTAGTTATGAGGATTACCTGAGAGATTATGTAAAAGTTCACGATGAGGTTATCGCAATGATGGTTTCATCTGCTAGAGGCGTCTGGGCCATAAATATTGATGCTTTTCCAGCATCTGCAGCATGGATTTATGGCTATCCAGGATTTAAATCCTTATATGATTATTATGGAGGCGATGATAATGAGGAGCCACATATTTTTCATTTTCCAGATGGAAATGCCTCAATTGCAAGGCTTTTAGTGAGAAAGATGATACCTACATCAGCAAATGGTAGTTCAATGGAAGATATTGTTACCTCGAGATTTCACTATGATGAGCTTGATCAAGAAAGTAATAAAATCAAAATTAGATTGAATAGCACTGTGATAAGTGCGAAGCATAAGGATAATGATCTCAAAAAAAATGTAGAAATAAGCTACATAAGAGATGGAAAGATATATACCGTTGAATCAAAAAAATGCATTATGGCTTGTTACAATGCGCTGATACCTCACCTATGTCCCGAAATGTCGGAATCTCAAAAAAAATCACTCAAAAACTGTGTTAGAGCACCTCTTGTTTATACAAATGTATTGATTAGAAATTGGCAAAGCTTTGTCAATTTGGGTGTACAAAGAGTAGATATGCCAGGTTTTCTTCATCATAACGTCAGGTTGGATTTTCCTATATCTATGGGCGATTATAAATTCAGCAGTGATCCATCTAAACCAGTTATTCTTCACCTCCAATCAGTGCCGGGAGAATATGGTAATCCCAGTGCGAAGGAGCAATTTGTTGCTGGACAGAAAAAACTATTACAAACAACCTTTGAGGAATTTGAGGAAAGTATTAGAGAACAACTGACTAGGCTTCTATCAGCAGGTGGCTTTGATGCATCAGAAGATATATTGGGTATTACAGTAAATAGATGGCCTCACGGATATTCCTATGGTTATGACCCTGAGACAGATCAGGTTGCGTTTGATACAGAATCTTGGGATCCGACCAAAAGAAACTGGATAAAAGCAAGTAAACAATTTGGCAATATTGCGATAGCATCATCAGACTCTGCATCAAATGCGATGACAGAGGCAGCAATTGTTGAAGCTGAAAGAGCAGTTAATCAGCTCAAAGAGTAATAGTTGTGATAGAAAAAAAAACAGTACTAATAACTGGAGCAGCGACAGGAATCGGTGCGGCAATTGCTAAAAAATTTATATCAAATAATTATAATGTTCATATATGTGACAGTGATGAGAGTAATTTAAAAACGTTTTTAAAGAATAATCAGGGCGCAACGGGAAGTATAGTTGATATATCAAAATACAGTAATATCAATACTTTATTCAATGATTTCAATAATAAATATAAAAATTTAAATGTCTTAGTAAACAATACGGGTATCTCAGGTGAGACTTCTTTGACTGAAAATATGTCAGTAAAGAATTGGAAAAAAACTATTGATACGAATCTGAATGGTATGTTTTATGTATCAAAGCATGCTATTCCAATCTTAAAAAAAAATAATAATTCGTCAATAATTAACATATCTTCAACAGCAGGTTTATTCGGTGTTCCCTTAAGATCTTCGTATGCAGCTTCAAAATGGGGTGTAATTGGTTTTACTAAGACCATAGCAATGGAGCTTGGTCCTCACGGTATAAATGTTAATGCAATATGCCCAGGTTGTGTTGATGGTCAGCGGATTGAGAATGTTATCAAGGCTGATGCTAAAGAGTCTGGATACACTTATCAGCAAATAAAAGATGTTTATCTGAGGCAAAGCTCTATGAGATCATTTGCTGATAAAAATGATATTGCCGAAATATGTCAATTTCTTTGCTCTAAAAGCGGGTCTAATATTTCAGGACAGGCAATAGCTATTGACGGTAATACAGAAGGTCTATTTAACTGGTTAGAGTGACCTGCCTTAAAGAACTCTGTGCTTTGACAGAGGAATATTTTCTCTTATTTTTTTTATCAAATTATGACTGATTTCTGCTGTTGCCCAATCAGTGCCACTGGGTATTTTTTTGATGATGTCCCCCCAAGGATCAACTATCATTGAGTGCCCCCATGTTCTATTATAATTACCATTTTCACTGGGAAACTCGCCATACTGAGCAGGCGCAATTATGTAAGCTTGTGTTTCAATAGCTCTTGCCCTCAATAATATTTCCCAATGGTCCTTTCCTGTCTGATGTGTAAAAGATGCAGGTACCACGATGATATCAACAAGTTCTTTTGCAAGGGCGAGAAATAATTCAGAGAATCTCAAGTCATAACAAATTGTACACCCAATCTTAAAATTAAATGCATCATAGGTAACAACATCTTTTCCAGGCTTAACGCTATCAGATTCTCTATAGCTATCGCCATTGGGTGTTGTAACATCAAATAAGTGTATCTTTTGATATTTTTTTATAAAATTGCCATTACAATCGATAATCACAGTTGTATTAGACACTTTGTCGCCAGAGCGTTCATAGATACTGCCACCATGTATGAAAACATTGTGCTGTTTAGCGAATCTAGATAACATCTTAGTTGAATCTCCATCGGGAATATTTTCAGCTGAATTTTTTTTTGCTTCAGTTGTGCCACCATTAAAAAGGAACATCTCTGGGAAAGTTATTAGATCAGGACTTGATTGATTAATAGCATCTTCAGCAACAGATAAAGCATCTTGGAGATTCTTGTTTTTATCAGTTTGACTCTGAAGCTGTATCACACTTATTTTCATAAATTACCTTATTTCTCTCAGCAAGACTTATTTTTTTATTATAGTAATTAAATAATGTATCTTATAGTTAATTAAAACTTAAGAGGGAATAATAATGTTCGTAAAAAATAAGCTAATACTAATTATGTGTTTAACTCTAATGATTTCATGCAGCAAGGAAGAAAATATTCTAATTGACGATATTATAGATTCAGCGGTTAATAATCCCTCAAGAAAAACTGAAAATGTACAGAAAGACAAAAATAGAAGGCCTGCCCAGATATTAAAGTTCTCAGAGGTAAAACCTGGAATGAACGTATTAGATTTAGTCTCAAATGGCGGTTTCTACGCAGAACTTCTTGCCAGTATTGTAGGGGAAGAGGGAAATATAATAGCACATACTTTTTCAAGAAATGAATTAAATCCAGATTTTAACTATGATGATTTCGTCAATGATTCACAGCATATGAGTAATGTTTCAATGATGTATGCTGATTTTGATGAAATAATTTTGGATAAAAATACATTGGATTTGGTCTTTATTGTACAAAATTATCATGATTTATATTTCGATCAATCTGGTTATGGAGTTGATGATGTTCAACCTGTTTTAGAAGCTATAAGAGAGGGCTTAAAGCCAGGTGGATTGATGATAATAATTGATCATGATGCTGAAAAAGGTGCGCCAAGTTCGACAGGGACATCTCTCCACAGAATAAGCGATGAGGTTGTAATGAGTGATATGAAAGCAGCTGGATTTGAGTTTGTTGACAACATCCATGTGTTAAAAAATGATTGGGAAGATGACTTGTCCAAGAGTGTATTTGATGAATCAGTTAGAGGAAATACTAGTCGGTTTGTTCATAAATACAGAAATGCAGATTAGACGGCTCGAAAAATTCCAAAATAAAGGAAAAAGTGAATTATCTCTATGATCAAATTGATTTCTTTTATATTGTTGAATCTTCTCAGTTTTGAATTACATCCTGAGATAATCTGTAAGGCAAGTCCAATCAACCAAGGAAAATATCTTAATAGAAAACCTCCAAAGAGCTGGACAGATTGCTTTGGTGTTTATAATTATCTTTATCCAATCAGTAGCTATACAGGCAATTTCATCTCAGGCATGCCAAATGGAAGCGGAATGCTGGAGTACAGAATTGGCACTTCATATATCGGCGAATGGCTTAATGGAGAGTTTAATGGTGAAGGTGTTATTAAAAATCCAGACGGATCTTCAATTGATGGGAACTGGAGGAGAAATAGTTTAGATGGTTATGGAATTATAATTCTTCCTGATATCGGAACATTAAAGGGCAATTGGAGTGAAGGGATATTTTACAATGAAGTGAGGATTCAATATAAGGATGGAACCGAGTACACTGGCCTCATTAATCAAGGTAAGTACAATGGTCAGGGTCAATTTATATATTCTGATGGAACTTACTATGACGGTATCTGGGAAGAAGGCATGCAACATGGCAAGGGTAAGATGGTTTTCCCTGATAAAAAAGAACTAAATGGCATTTGGGACAACGGAAAATTTATTGGATCTGATCGCAATTATTAGAAAGGAACATGATGATAAAAATAAAAATGCAGTCCTTAATTTTGCTTTTAATAATATTTTCAAATATACATGCTGATGTAGTCGTTTTTCCTGAGCAAGAGTGGTTATCAACAATACCAGAGTCTCTTGGTATAGATTCTGAGAAGGTGGAATATTTATTCAATCTTGCTTTTGAGGATCAAGCAACTCAGAGTGCTGTTCTTATAAAAAATGGTTACATCATCAAAGAGAGATATAGTGATTCCTATAATCAAGAATCATTTGGTACGTCATGGTCAATGGCAAAAAGTTTTTATGCTGCATTAATAGGGATATCAATTGATAGAGGTGAAATAAATTCTCTCGACGACAAGGTGAGTGATTACATTGACTACTTCAATGATGAAAGATCTGATATTACAATTCGTCAAATTTTGAACATGACGAGTGGATTGGATTTTCCTGAAAACGAGCATGAAAGTATGTTCTTTAGACATGATCAAATTGCATATGTCAAAGATGTTGGCATAGAAAAGTTACCAGAGCAGGTATTTGAATACAATAATGTTAATTCAATGATCGTTGGTGAGATATTAAAAAATGCAACTGGTATCAGTGCAGAAATTTTACTAGAAGACAGAATTTTTAATGCTATAGGAATTGATAAATTTACTCTATGGAAAGATGGTACAGGTAACCCGATGACCTATTGTTGCATTGACATGTCCGCAAGAGATTATTCAAGATTTGGACTATTATTTTCTAGAAAAGGAAAGTGGAATAATGAGCAAATCATTTCTGAAAATTACGTGAATGAGACATTCACACCATACTGGGGTAAAACTCCTAACTGGTGGACAGATGAAAATCGAGGTTATTCACTTCATTGGTGGATCTCAAAGTATGACGATGATGCAAAAATATTCAATGCAAGTGGTAAATTTGGTCAATATATTTTTGTGGATCATGAAAATGATATTATTTTTACCCGTATTACAAAATATCATCCTATGCCAGGATCACAACAAAACTGGGGATTTCTAAAATATATTGATGTCGATAATGTTGATTTGTGGATAGATATTTTAAGATTCATGCATGGAATTGGCATTATTGATTTGCAATCAGATATAACGACGCCAAACACCTTTCAAGATGGTGAATCTAAGGAATTTTACTCTAACTATGGTGAAATTATGGATGCAATTTCCAGTCTCAGTAAATAACTATAATTAGCAGTTATCAATCTTACGATAAAGGAAAAAATGTATGTACAATCGAAACATATTAATCTTATTTTTATTCTTTACTTCCAATCACATCAATGCTCAAAATGCATTAGTTTTCCAAACCGATTTCGGCCTTGAGGAACCAGCAGTTGCATCAATGAAAGGCGTGGCATTTTCTGTCTCACCACAATTAAATATGTTTGATATTACACATGAAATTCCAAGATTTGATATCAGAGAAGCAGCTTATCGCCTCAATCAAATAGTAGATTATTGGCCGGAGGGCACTGTTTTTGTGAGCGTCATTGATCCAGGTGTTGGGTCAGAAAGAAAATCCGTTGTCATGAAATCAAAATCCGGACATTATTTTGTTAGTCCTGACAATGGTTCTTTGGGGCTTGTAGCTGAATCTCATGGCGTTGAGGAGGTAAGAGAGATCAATGAAATCACAAATCGCTTACCTGGCTCTCAGAGATCTCACACATTCCATGGAAGAGATGTATATGCATACACTGGTGCAAGATTAGCTTCGAATCAAATTGATTATGAAGATGTAGGTAAAATTTTAGAACCAAAAGTAAAAAAAATCAGTAATCCTAATCCTGATCCTGTCAACAATAACGGCACTCTTATAGGCTATGTAACAGTCTTAGATACCCATTATGGTAATGTTTGGACAAATATTAATGTCGATCTTTTTGATCAACTCAAAGTAAAATATGGCGAAAAAGTGAAACTCACGATAACTAATAATGATGATAACCTTTTCGACAGTATTGTTGCTTATTCGAAGTCATTCAGTGGAGTAACTCTAGGAGAAGCATTGATATATATAAATGATATCGAGAATGTGGGT
>TARA_B100001057_G_scaffold492551_1_pt1 | contig 25074 bp, 15 predicted proteins | sample TARA_B100001057 | Tara Oceans TARA_B100001057 (sample SAMEA2621839) | marine metagenome | biome: marine biome (ENVO:00000447); feature: surface water layer (ENVO:00002042); material: "saline water (ENVO:00002010), including plankton (ENVO:xxxxxxxx)" | depth 5 m
CCCTTGCCGCCCTTGCCGCCATCGGTTTGGGCTCAGCGCCTCTTTACGGGGCGCTTATCGCCCCTACCGATTTAGGTGGTGCAGTTGACCTCACTGTCACCTGTCCAGATTCTGGTGGCTCTCCCGAAACCGCGGCGTCGTTTGGGGCCATCGGTGTGGTGGGCGACCTGATCGATATCAATACCTTTAACTCCCTTGGTGACACAGAGTTGGGACTCTTCAGCGCATCCGGCGATTTGCTTGGCAGCAATGATGATACCATAGGGCTTTTGAGTCAGATCGTCTTTGAACCAACCGGTGAAGGTACTTATTATATCGCCTCTGGAAACTACAATTCGTTCTTCAGCCCCGGGTTCGGTGCGCAAGGGCCTGCCGGGGCTCCAGTGACCACCACGGTAAATGGAGTCGACGCAAGCTTTGTGGTCGGGGAAACCGGAGCATTCTGGACTTCCTTTGATGTTGTGCCTGAGCCTTCCAGCCTCAGTTTGGTAGCGGTTGCTGGTCTTGCTCTTCTCCGCCGGCGCCGCAGCTAGGTAACAAGGAGCTCAAATCGTCCGCTTCGGACTTTGTTTACATCCCGCCTTGTCTATAAAGGCGGGATTTTTTTGTGGCCGTCACACGCTGCAACACCTTCAGAGCCCGGGCCATCCAGCGAGTGGATTAAGGACATGGAGTGAAGCCCATGAGGAGAAGGGTCCCAGGGTCGGCCCCGCTCCGGTGCCAGTGCGCTCCGGACTCAACGGACATACACAAAGTTGAATTTTCAGCGTGGACCCCGCGTCACACCGAAAAGGACTTTTCTTTGGCGGTCCTGAGTTTAGCCTGATACCAGCATGAAAACGATGTTGTCTGTCCTCGCTCTCGGTTTTCTGCTTTCTCTCAGTGTTCTTGGTGCCGCCGAGCCGCGGGCGAAGTCCTCCCTCCTTAATAGTGACCCCGATGTCGTATACTCGGAGGAGTTCACGGAGAAGGCGATTGAATTCCTGGTGGCGAAGCCTGCAACAATTTTCGCAACGAAGAAGGGCGGGAGAAAACTTGGAGTTCTCAAGGCTGACAGCAAGGTGACCTTTATCGGCATGACGGAGAAGGCCTACAAGGTGAGAGGAACGGCGACGCACGGGCAGGTGCTGGGTTGGGTGTCTCCCAGGTTTTTGGGATCCAAGGACAAGGATTTCGTGGAAAACCTGAAAAAAGTTTATGAGCGCCAGAAGGTCATCCGAGAGCTGGTAGCGAAGCATGAAGTCGCTATCGGGATGTCGATTGAAGAGGTGAGTGCTTCGCTGGGTAAACCGACCAAGACGAAGGTGCGGCAAACCGTAAAGGGACGTACCGGGGTCTGGGAGTTCATCGAATACGAAGAGCAGGATCACTATCAGGCCGTGCGTGACCCGGTAACCGGACGAGTCTTCCGGCAGTATTCCCATACGACCAAGGAGGAAACCGGCAAGATCGTGGTCGAGTTTGAGAATGAGGTGGTAGCTGCGATCGAGGAGAGCGAGAATAACGAGGGCGGCAAAGTGCGCATTGTCACTCCTCCACTCGTTTTTGCGTGGTAGACCTGCTTGCTGTTGCAGCAGCTTTTTAGCACCCCCAGCGGCAGGCTGTCTGAATGGCGTTCCCCTTAACGTGCACGGAGGGGTCGCAGGGACGCCCGCCCGGTGGCCGAGGTGTCGATGAGTCGGCCGGAAGCCGCTGCTCTTCGTCGGAGAGGAGCCCGAGTGATGCCCGGCGAGAACTTCCGGAGTGCACGGGGTGGTTCGTGGCTCGCCCGGGGGGCAGTTGCCAGATCTACGGAACGCCGGCGGTGGAGAAGGAGCGCGCAGCCAATACAGGCTCCTAGCAGAGAGTAGCCTGGTTCAGGAACCGTGTCAGAAACAGCGAACGATCCATCCGGGGAGACAGGGAGAGATACAGCAGTGACCGAGCTCAAGAGGAGGGCTCCTAAAAGAGCTCCTAACAGGGGCCTCGGCAATACGGACGAACGGGTAGGGGAAGTCAGGGCGGACAACATGGGTGAACGTTGCTCTATGCTTAACTATCCCAAAATATCAATAGAATGGAAAGAACTTTACGAAAAGAAGTGATGGAGCGAGGCACAGGCCACGGGTTTCCGAATGCCTACCGGACGATTCCTCTCTCGGAAGAGCGGAGAAAGTCTAAGAGCTGCCGGACCTTTTCGTTGCTGGTAGAGTCCAGCTTATCGAGGGTTTCGATCTGAGCGGTGAGATTGAGTCCTTTCTTAAGAAAGAGCGTCTTATAGGCGGTTTTGAGTGCCCGGATATCTTCCGGAGCAAAGCCGCGGCGCTGCAGTCCGACCAGGTTGAGGCCACGAATCTGGGCGGGGTTTCCATCTGCGATGGTGAAAGGGGGAACATCCTGTACGATTTTGGTGCAACCTCCGATCATGGAGTGGGCACCCACCCGGCAGAACTGATGGACACCGGCCATCCCGGAGAGAATGACGTGGTCCTCAACAGTCACGTGACCTGCCAGAGTGGCGGCATTAGAGAGAATGCAGTGATCTCCCACAATCGCATCGTGTGCGACATGGGTGTAGGCTAGGAAGTTGTTATCCGATCCGATACGGGTGGGGGACTCCGGGGAGGTGCCGCGGTGAACCGTGACGAACTCTCGAAAGGTATTACGGTCACCGATCTGCGCGTAAGTAGGCTCCCCGCTGTATTTAAGATCCTGGCTCCGCGCCCCAATGGAAGAGAAGGGATAGAACTCGTTGTCTTCGCCAATGGTGACAGGGCCCTCGAGGACGAGGTGAGAGTGAAGGCGGCTCCGAGCGCCGATCTGGACCTCGTCACCAATGACGCAATACGGTCCGATTTCTACGTCATTCCCGATTTCGGCCTTGGGGGAGACGACTGCGGTGGAATGAATCACGGTAACGAGGTGTGAAATGCAGAAGGTCAGGTGAATGCCCAGCGGTGGGAAGGCGAGTCTTACCAAAGGAAAGGCCAGTATTTCCAAAGTTGCGACTCCGAAATTAATGCAAATTACTTGCGCTTTGTGCGGGGCTGGGCCATTTCGTGGATATGTTGAGCCTTCGCTTCCAATTCCTTCTGCTTCTGCTCACGAGTTCTCTTGGGGGGGCTCAAATCAAGGTCGCAGTCCTCCATCCCCTTCTTGGGGACCTCGTCGAGAAGGTTGGTGGCGACAGGGTCGAGGTAGTGGATTTGATGGGAGAGGGGGGTGATCCTCATCAATTTCAGCCGGGTGCGAAGGAGCTTCGACGGGCGCAGGGAGCCAAAGTGTATTTTGCCTGCGGGAAGGGGTTGGAGCCTTATTTGCCGAAATTGCGGGATGCGGCTGGCGTTGCAAAAGTCGTAGAGGTGGGCAAGACCCTGCCCACTCTGAAGGCCGAGGTTCTTTGTGATCATGATGGCCACGCCCACGTTCATGAAGAGATTGATCCTCACTGGTGGCATTCGATCGATTGCTGGCGACGGGCTGTCACCCGTGTGCGCAAGGAGCTATCCGCAGTTGACGGACAAAATGCGGCATTCTACCAGAAGAGGGCCGCTAAGGTTAGGAGAGAGTTGGCAAGCCTCCAGCGTTGGGCCACTACGGAATTGGCAAAGGTGCCTGTGAAGTCCCGCACTCTGGCTACCGCTCATGCTGCGTTTGGCTATTTCTGCAACGAGCACGGGTGGAAGATGCTGGCAGTCCAAGGCCTTAACCGGGAACGAGTCGACTCTCCCAAGTTTCTGGCGGAAGTGGTATCTGCAATCCGGAAAGAAAATGTCCGTGCTCTTTTTCCAGAGCAGCGCTCAAATCCCAAAATTCTCAGGACGGTAGCTGAAGGAGCAGGTGTCGTGGTGGGAGAGCCTCTCATTGCAGATGGGGGAAGCTCTATTGAGGAGATGTTCCGTCACAACGTGAGCGTCATCGTGGGGGCATTGGGAGAGAAGTAAGAGCCCGCGCAGGCAAATCCCTCAGGCCCACCGGTGGGCAGCGACTATCCGGAGGACGTGTGGGATTTCCTCCACGCTTTGGGATTGAGGAGATCCCTCAGGCAGTTCACAGTCGGGTGTGCTCAATTGTCGAGCCATACCGCTGGCAAGTGCTGGCGAAATATCGCCTCTGTTTGGATTGCTGACGCTCGTTCTGGTGGGGGTGGTCCTCGTATCGCTGGTGCTCCAGCGTTTTCGTCAGTCCCTTCTTGTCGGCTATTTCCTATGCGGCGTGCTTCTTGCCAATAGCGGGCTGCTTGACTGGGTTGGAGCGGACTCCGGTGATCTCGACCGGTTAGCTGACCTGGGCGTGATTTTGCTCCTGTTTACTCTGGGTCTCGAGTTTTCGTTCAAGGAAATCAAGCACCTGCGTCGCGTTGCGCTTTTGGGTGGAGGCCTTCAGGTAGGTCTCGTCGGGATAGCAGCAGGAGGGGCGTGTGTGCTCTTCGGATTTCCGTTGCCGGTAGCGATTGCCCTGGCGGTAGCGATCGCGCTCTCCAGTACTGCTGTCAGCATTAAGGCCTTCCACGATCTAGGTATGGCGGACAGCCCTGCTGCACGGGTGGCCCTCGGAGTGGCGATTTTTCAGGATATTCTCGTGATCTTCTTCATGATCATATTGCCCCCCCTGCTCGGGCAGGGCGACGGTGAGATGGCTGTTGGAATAGTGGTGGCAGTCTTGAAAGGCGTTCTGTTCCTGTGTGCCTGCTGGTTTCTGAGTCGGCATGGAATTCCACAGATTCTGCATGCTGTGGCGCGCACGCGGAGCCGCGAGCTTTTTACGGTCACTGTGGTAGGGCTCTGCGCAGCCGTTGCATTTGGAGCGGTTCAACTCAACCTGAGTGCGGCCCTGGGTGCTTTTGCTGCGGGGTTGGTGGTGAGCGAGTCGATTTACAGTCACCGGGTACTCGCGGATATCCTACCATTCAGAGACCTGTTCCTTACCATCTTCTTTGTGTCCATTGGCCTCCTGATCGACCTCGGAGAGGTAGCTTCTAGCTGGGCACTGATCTCCAGCGCGACCCTGATGATCTTGATCATTAAATTTGGAGCGGGATTTCTCGCTGCCAAAAGGCTGGGGGTGGGATTGCGACCCTGTCTTCTCGCTGCTGGCGCGCTAGCCAGCACAGGAGAGTTTTCCCTGGTTCTTTTTGAGAGGGTCGCAGATTTCGGGGTGTTCAATGCCTGGCCTGAAGTGGAGCAGGTTCTTCTGGTTTCCACCGCAATTGGAATGGGGCTGGTTCCAGGGATCATGCGTTTTGTCGAGAGAATGGCTCCGGTCCTTGAGCGGCGTGGGTGGTTCGAGGGGAAGGCAGACCTACCCTTAGAGCTCACACCAGAGGGTGAACGGGAAGCGCTGAGCGGGCATGTGATTGTGTGTGGTTACGGACCGGTGGGCAGGGTTCTGCAGCAGGCACTGGCGAAATGTAATATAGGAGCACTCATCCTCGAACTTAATGCTGATACCGTTCATGAGATGGCGGGAAAGGGTGTGTTGGGCCTCTTTGCGGATGCGCGGCATCCGGAATCCCTTGAGATGGCTGGCGTTGAAAGGGCTCGAGGTATTGCGTTCACCTTTCCCGATGTAGATGCCGCGATCGCGGGAATGCGACTCGCGCGACAGCGGAATCCCGAGATTCTCGTATATGCGCGTGCGAAGTTCACGGAGGAGGCAGATCGCTTGCGTGAGGAGGGGGCAGACCATGTCTTTCATGATGAACAGGAAAGCGGTCAGGCTCTGATCAAATCCGTCTTGAACAGTTACGTCGAGAAGGACGTTCTCGATGATTTTTCGTGATCATCGCCCCTTGGCTGGAGGAGGGAACCAGGCTCACTAGAGGCTCAGGAGAAAATTTCTGGTATTCCCGGGCTTGACGCAGTGGAGCAGGCGAGCGACCCAGAAGCGTGCCGGATTGGGATTATCCAGACCTTCCAGTTTCCCGAAAGAGGGAGAAGATTCTTGAGGCGATGCGCTCGAGTCGGGTTGTGGTTGTTGTCGGGGAGACTGGAAGCGGCAAGACAACCCAGCTTCCCAAAATGGCTCTCGAGCTGATTCGGGAGTCTGCGAAGGGTTATCCGGGAAAACGGGCGGGTCGGATTGGTTGCACCCAGCCCCGTCGACTTGCCGCCACCAGTGTTGCACGCAGGGTTGCGGAGGAGATGAGAGAAAGAGAGGGAGGGCTTGTTGGTTACCAGGTTCGTTTTGCGGAGAAAGTCAGTGAGCAGACAGAGATCAAGTTCATGACGGATGGAATCCTTCTCGCTGAAACGCAGAGGGATCGCCTGCTTCGACAATATGACACCCTGATTATTGATGAGGCTCATGAGCGTTCCCTCAACATCGATTTCCTGCTGGGATACTTCCATGGAGTGCTGGAGAGAAGGAAGGACCTCCGGCTGGTAATCAGTTCGGCGACTCTGGATGCAGGACGATTCTCGGAGTTTTACCGCAACGCGCCAGTAGTAGAGGTTGAGGGGCGAACTTATCCCGTGGAAGACCATTTTCTCCCGGGTGAGCAAGAGGAGGAACTTCGTCATCATGTTGCTCGTGCAGTGGATTGGATTTCCCAAGTCGATGACCGGGGAGACGTTCTGGTCTTTCTTCCCGGAGAGCGGGAAATTCGTGAATGTGCCAAGTTGCTGGAAGGGCGATTCCTGCCAGATACAGAGATACTGCCTGTATATGCGCGGTTAAGCCTCGCTCAACAACAGCAGGTCTTTCAGTCCAGTGAGAGAAGGCGGATCGTTCTTGCAACTAATGTAGCGGAAACCTCCCTGACGATCCCGGGGATCGTTTATGTCATCGATAGCGGCCTCGCACGAATCAGTCGTTTCAATCCCGGCCGCCAGGTGCAGCGATTACAGGTTGAGCAGATCTCGCAGGCGAGTGCACGTCAGAGGCGGGGAAGGTGTGGAAGGGTCAGGGAGGGAGTATGTCTGCGGTTGTATGACGAATTTGACCTTGAGCAGGCTCCCGAGTTTACCGATCCCGAAATCCGGAGGTCCTCTCTTGCCGGGGTGGTGTTGCGGATGAAGTCGTTGAGGCTGGGGGATGTCAGGGAATTCCCCTTTCTGGATCCCCCTTCTCCGCGTGCTATCAGTGAGGGTTTCCGGACTCTTGAGGAGGTGGGCGCACTGGAATCCCGGCAGGGGGAGCTTACCGAGGTCGGAAAGCAGCTGGCGCGCCTGCCCTTGGATCCCCGGCTGGGACGAATGTTACTGGAAGCGCGTGAGCGAAAGGTTCTGGGAGAGGTTCTTATTGTTGTTGCAGGGCTCAGTGTCATGGATGTCCGCGAGCGACCTCCGGAGAAGGAGAGTAAGGCAGATGAAATGCATGCAGCCTTCGAGGACCCTGAATCAGATTTTGTGAGCTTGCTCAATATCTGGCATGCACTGCGTGAGTTTCGAAAAGACCACAGGCGCTGGCACCGCAATCAGTTGCGTCGTTTTTGCGAGAGAAAATTCTTCAGCATGCGCCGGATCATGGAATGGGATCAGGTGGCCAGAGAGCTCGGGCGACTGGTGAAAGAGCAGTATGGAAAAGGCCCGAAGCCTCTTCCGGAGGAACGGCGGGAGTGGGGGGATTTCACGGAGATTCATAAGTCCATTCTTGCAGGCATGCCTCGCCAGATCGGCTTCTGGGATAAGGAAAAGCGTGCATACCATGGGACGGGTAACCGTGATTTTGCGGTCTTTCCGGGGTCTGGTCTTTTCGGAAAGAAACGGCCTGAATGGGTGTTGGGCTTTGATCTTGTAGAGACCTCAAGGCTCTGGGCTCGTAAGGTGGCGGCAATCCTTCCCGAATGGGTAGAGGAGGTTGCGCCTCAATTGTGCAGGAGCCGTTATCACTCTCCCGCGTGGGACGAGCAGCAGGGGGCTGTCTATGGGGTAGAAACTGTTCAATGTGGTGGTCTCACTCTTATCCCCGAGCGGAGAGTCCACTTTGGACGGGTTGACCCGAAATCGGCGCATGAGGTCTTTGTGCGTGATGCCATTCTAGGGGACGGGATCCATGCTCAATGCCGATATAAAGACCAGCTCGCGTTGGTCCGGGCAGAGGTGGAACGAGCAGAACACAAGCTGCGGCGGGTGGGAGGGCTCTGGTCAGATGAAGGGGCTTTCGATTTTTTCTTTGAGCGCATTCCAGTCGAAGTTTCAACCGCCAAAGGATTTCATCAGTGGCGCCTCGTCGATCGAAACGAGGAGCGATTGATGATTAGGCTCTCCGACGTGGTATGGGAGGAGATTGCAGAAGAGTTACGCCTTTTTCCCGACGCGGTGGAGTGTGAAGGGAACTCCTACCGGGTGATTTACCGCAGCGCGCTGGAAGCTCCTGACGATGGGGTCACTTTTGAGATTGGAATTGATGAGTTGTCGGCCTTCCCCGGCTACCTTGTCAGCTGGGGTGTGCCCGGAATATTTGAGGAGCGGGTGGACTTACTGATGCGATCGCTATCGAAGTGGCAGAGACAGGCATGCTTTCCCATTGCCGATGCGCTGGCAGAGTTTCTTGCGCTGTGGCAGGGTTGGGAGCCCCAATGTCATCTGTGTGCCGCACTGGCAGAGTTTCTTTCCGAGCGCTCTGGCCATGAAATTAAGGAGGAGGATTTCAACTCGGAGCGGTTGCCGGCGCAATTACGACCAAAGATCAGGGTGTATGGTGACGAGGGAGAAGAATTAGGCCTCGGCGAGGATGTGGGCCCTATCAGGGATAGCTTGGCTGCCATACTGCGGGGCAGAAAAGAAGAAGCGGCCAACTTACAATGGGAGATGACTGGAGGAGAAATCTGGAGTTTTGGAGAGGTCCCGTTAGAGGATGTTTCTCACTTGTCTGAAGGCGCATGGAGTCCAGACCCTGTGTATCCGGCGCTGGTTGACGAGGGGACCTCTGTCGGTATGCGGGCGTTCATAGAGAGAGAGGAGGCAGAGGAAAGTCATCGAGCTGGGTGCGTACGACTATTTCTTTTGGAGCAATGCGAACATGTCGACTTTGTCAGACGCAAGCTTCCTCTTGGTCCTGCTTTCCGCCTTCATGCGGCTTCGTTGTTTCCGGAAGGGGGACTGGTGGAGGCGCTGATCCGGTGTGCTGCGGACGGAGCGCTTGGAAAGATGCCCCGCTCGGGTGAAGATTTTTTGAAATCATCTCTCGCAGCGAAAGAGCGCCTTTTTGATGCCGCTCAACGGCTTTGCAATGGGCTGGAGCAGGCTGTTGAAAGCTACCACAGGGTATCGGAGTGGATGGAGGCCCATCGCCAGGATCGACATCTAGGAGAGGTGGTTCTGGATCTTGATGAAGAGATCTCGTGGCTGTGGAGAGAAGGTTTTGTTTGGAAGGCTGGGTTTACCCGATTATCGCGCTACTACCGCTATTTTCATGGAATCGAGGAGCGTTTATCCCGTCTAGAGAGCCAGCCCCTGGTTCGAGATGAGGAGAAGCGAAATCGGGTTCTGCCTCTCTGGGAGCGATGGATTGCGCGTTGGACGGAATGTCCCGAGGCGGTTCGGCTGTGGGAGGTTGGATGGATGTTGGAGGAACTTCGCCTTGCGCAGTTTGCACCAAGTCAGCCGAGGGAGATGCGAGTGAGTGAAAAACGGATTGAGAAGGTCCTGGAGGAACTGTAGTAGAGGTTTTTTCAGGCTCGGAGCGCCGGAAGGAGGAATGGTAGTCTTTCTGAATAGGAGTCTACCTGCTTGGGTGAGGCTCTTTTCGGATTGGCATACAGGTCTCCTTGCCCTCGGAGGGGTCTCCATTTATTATGAGGCTCATGAAGATGGGAAAGGTCAGTCGAACTGTGCTCCTACTGCAGGTTCTTGTCCTTACCCTCGGTGATTTGCATGCTGATCCCGGAGAGGCACAGCCGGAGCTGGAATGTCAGGCAGCTCTGGGTGAGGCTCTTGCGGTGCACTTTGAGTCACTTGCTCCGGTCGATGGGGCGGAGGTCCGTTTCGAAGAGTTACGGGCAGGTCTCAAGCAGCTCGAGGCTGATACTGTTGCACAAAAGCTGAGCCGGGAGCATCTCGCCCTCCTCGAGCGCGAAATCCGGATCCTCTCGCAGGGAGTTGCCGACTACCGGGAGCAATATCTACAGTGGGTTCGTCTGACCGCAGAGGGCGAAAAGCATCAGGAACTTCGTCTTCTGAACGGTAAAGTCTATCGCGAAGTTGTAATCCGCCGGGTCACCGATGTCGGTCTGGAAATCAGGCACCTCTCGGGGAGTGCACGGTTACGTCATGATACCCTTGGAGAGGAGTGGAAGGACAGATTCCTATGGACGGGAGACGAGGCCCACCGTTCATTGGTGGCGGAGGCCAGTGCGGATAGGAAAGTAGCGGAGTTACAACGGTATGCGGTTGAGCAGGGAAAGGACCCGGTCGTAGCCCGTGAGGAAGCTGAAGCCCGGCTTTATCTCGCGGAGCTGGAGTCCTCGGCGCCGATTGTGCCTGCCAAGCTAGAGCCCTCGGAGCCATTGGAGCTGGCTGAACTTGAGCCTGCGGAGCTGGAGCCTGCCCGAAAGGTCGCTCCACGCAGCCCAGGTAAAAGTCGCTGAGGAGGTTCGCTAGGCCAGCAGTTCTTTGACGACTTTTGCCTGCTCGACGCCTGTGAGGCGTTGGTTGAGGCCCTGGTATTTCACTGTGAACCTTTCGTGGTCGTAGCCGAGAAGATGAAGAATAGTGGCGTGGAAGTCGCGGATGTGGAGTGGGTCTTTCGTGATGTTGTAGCTAAAGTCATCGGTTTCACCATAGATGGATCCTCCCTTGGTGCCCCCTCCGGCCATCCACATTGTGAAGCATCGTGGATGGTGATCGCGCCCATAGTTCGTCTTGCTGAGACCGCCCTGACTGTAAATGGTCCTGCCAAACTCTCCGCCCCAGATGATCAAGGTGTCGTCGAACATCCCCCTCTCTTTCAGATCGTTAATGAGGGCGTAGCATGGGCGATCAACATCCCGGCATTGAGAGGGCATCCGCCCGTTTACATTGCCATGGTGATCCCAGTTATTGTGGTAGACCTGAATGAAACGAACATCTCTCTCCGCCAGTCTTCTGGCCATCAAGGCCACGTTCGCGAAGCTCCCTGGCTTTCGAGCCTCTTCACCATAAAGCTCGAAAGTATGTTCAGGCTCCTTGCTCAGATCAGTGAGCTCAGGCATGCTGGCCTGCATGCGTGCGGCCATCTCATACTGCTTGATGCGGGTGAAGGTTTCTGGATCTCCAAGCTCCTTGTAGGTTAGCTCGTTCATTTCATTGATGCCCTTGATGGTGCGTTGGCGAATGGCATCCGGGACTCCTGCAGGATTGTTGATATAAAGAATGGGATCACCCTTGCTCCGGAAGGAAACCCCAGCGTGTTCCCCGGAAAGGTAGCCGCTTGACCAGAGGCGTGAGGAGATTGCCTGCTCCTGTTCGCGATTGCTCGGGGTAGCGACCATCACGACGAAGGCAGGAAGATTTTCATTTGTTGACCCAAGGCCGTATGACGCCCACGCGCCGAGGCAGGGCCGGCCAGTGATCTGATTGCCGGTCTGCATTGCAGCAATGGCAGGCTCGTGGTTTATCGCCTCGGTGTGAAGGCTGCGCATCCAGCAGATGTCATCGGCGCACTGGTGAAGATTAGGCAGGAGCTCGTCATTCATCCACATTCCGCATTGGCCCTTCTGGGCGAATTGGTATTTGGAAGGGGCAATTGGGAACCGCTTCTGTCCACTTGTCATAGTGGTCAGTCGCTGACCCTTCCGGACGCTATCGGGAAGATCCTTGTCATACCATTTTCCGAGTGCCGGCTTGTAGTCGAACAGATCCATCTGGGCTGGTCCACCTACCATGTGAAGGTAGATCACCCTTTTTGCCTTTGGAGCAAAGTGGGTCTTTACCGCTCCGGGGCCGTCCGTTTCCGCGCCCATGGAGCGCCCAAGAAGGCCTGCGAGCGCAGCACCGCCAAGGACGTTTTTTCCCTGGGAGAGAAAGTAACGACGAGATTGAGCCTGAAGATATTCCTGAAAAAGATTCATGGTAAATTCCTGTTTGGTTTTGAGGCGGTCTGGATTCGCGTTAGTTAAAAAGGAGGCGCCTTATTTGGTCAGCACTTCGTCAAGATTGAGGACCTGATTACAGAGCATCGTCCACGCGGCAAGCTGTCGTGGGTCGAGGGTTGGATCTGCTTTGCTTTCTCCGACCTTCAAAAGGGCATTAGCGTCGGACAGGTTGGCTTTGTAGTAGGTCAGATGATCTGCCAGGCTTTCTTTGAGAATAGCGATTTCCTGAGGTTTCAGGGGTCTGCATAGCACGCGGGCGGCGACATACTCGAGCGCAACAGAGTCTGCTCCTTCCGCGCTCTGTAGTGCGCCCTGAGCGAGGGTGCGGGCAGCTTCCACGAACTGAGGATCGTTCATTGTTACCAGCGCTTGCAGCGGGGTGTTAGTGCGTTCACGGCGGACAGTGCACACTTCCCGGCTAGGAGCATTGAAGGCCTCCATGTTCGGTGGGTGGGCCATGCGCTTCCAGAAGCTGTAAAGGGTCCGCCGGTAAAGCTTCTCCCCGGTGTCCTGCTTGTAGTTGCGGGTATTTCCTCCCGGAAGGCCGACGACATTCCATATGTCGCTTGGCTGGTAGGGGCGAACTCCGGGGCCTCCAGTGGATGAGGAGAGCAGGCCGCTGGCGGCGAGGGCATAGTCGCGGACCATTTCAGCGTCCATTCTGAAGCGTGGGCCACGGCTCAAAAAGCGGTTGTCCTCATCCTTGGTAAGCTTTTCTGTGGTAGTGATGGCGGCCTGTCTGTAGGTGCGGGAGGTGACAAAGAGCTTGATGAGTTTTTTCAGATCCCAGCCGGAATCCCGGAACTCCACAGCGAGCCAATCAAGGAGCTCAGGGTGGGTTGGAGGCATTCCCATGATTCCGAAATCCTCTGAGGTTACCACGATACCCTGCCCGAATATTTCCTGCCAGAGCCGGTTGACGGTGACACGAGCTGTGAGCGGATTCCCAGGATCCACCACCCAGCGAGCCAAGCCCAGTCTGTTGCGGGGCGCGTCCTGCGGAAGGGGGGGGAGCGCGGAAGGTGTGTTAGCCGTCACTTGCTCCCCTTTTTTCTCGTATTGGCCCCGCATCAGAATGTGGGCCATCGCCATGCCGGGTTTCTCCTTCTGAACGTGGGTGATTGCGGCCTTGCCGTTCAGCGCCTCCCGTTGGGATCTCAGTTTTGTGAGGGTATCGTTGAGAGTGGCGAACTGCTTGTCCCGTGTATGAAGAAAATTTTCGAAGAGAACCTTGTTCTGCTCGAGACTGCGATCCTGTGGGGAGGTGGCAAGAATAGCGAGCAGTGGACCGGAGTCGGCCAGAGCCATGATTTCTCCGCTCGAGAGAACCCTTGAATAGATTCGCATATCCTGGAGGAAGCCATCTTCGAAGTAGGCACCTTTGCTCCGCTGGCCGATCTGCAACGGTATGTCGTTCGTAATATCCGCTTTGGCCTTAAGGGTATTGGTCTCGATTTTTTTAGCCTGCTCGGCACCATTATAGTAGAGACGGACTCCCTCTGCTTTTCCACTTCCATCGTAGGTGACGAAAATGTGATTCCACTTCGCTGATTGGAGCACCTTTTTCTCGGTGACCACCTTTATGGCGTTATCGGGCCAGCTCTCGACAAGATGAGCTCCGAATTGGCCCCCTTGCTGCCAAAGGTCCCAGCCGCGGAACTTCCGGGCATCGTCCATGCGTGCAAATACAGAGCCATTCAGGCGCTGGGGAGACCGGATCCACGCGCCATAGCTGAATGGTTGTTCTGATTTAAAGCCGGCGAGGTCACCCAGGTCGAAGGTGCGCCCACGCTTAATGCGAGGGGCCGGACCAATCTTACCCTTGGGATCCCAGGTTAGGAAGCCCTTGGATTTGAACGTCCGGGTCTCTCCCCCGACAGAGGCCTTCACCTTGTCTCCCAGTCCCTCGTTGAGTGGAACATGAAGAACGAGACCCTCTTGAGGCTGAGCCTCAGCAAGCTGGTCTGAGTTCGCACTGGCAGCCCACTTTTCGAAAGCGGGCTTTGCCTCTGTTCGGCGGGCCTCGATCAGGCTTTGGGTGTCTGACGCCTGTTTGTCGAGAAGGTCTCGTTTCTCACGGTCCTGATTGAAGGGAACTTTGATGACTGGTCCGCGTCCGTCCGAGGCGTTGCCATCCATTGCACCCTGCGTTGTATTACGGAAAAACGCTGCCATGGCGTAGTAGTCCTTGGTGGTAAAGGGATCGAACTTATGATCGTGGCACTGGGCGCAATTGGTAGTCAGGCCAAGGTATACCCACCCGAAGGTCTGGACACGGTCGGCAGCGTAGTTGGCCAGATTTTCTTCCGCGATCGTCCCGCCTTCATTGGTGGTGATATTGCATCGCTGGAATCCCGTGGCGATGAGCTGGTCCAGGGTGGGCTCAGGGAGAAGATCTCCAGCAAGCTGCCAGACCGTAAAGTCATCATAGGGAATATTCTGGTTAAACGCACGTATTACCCAGTCGCGATAAGGATGCATCTCCCGGTAGTTGTCAAAGTGGAGGCCGTGAGTGTCTCCATAGCGAGCAGCGTCCAGCCAATAGCGAGCGCGATGCTCTCCATAATGCGGTGAGGCGAGGAGGGTCTCGACGAGTTTGTCATAGGACTCCTCGCTGGGGGTGGTGATGAAATCTGCTGTAAGAGCCGGGTCAGGGGGTAGGCCAGTTAGATCTAGGGAGAGCCTTCTTGCGAGGGTGTGAGGGTCGGCATCCGAAGCCGGGGTAAGATTTTGCTCTTCAAGCTTTGAGAGGATAAAGTTGTCAATGGGAGTCCGCGGCCAGATGTCTGATTTTGTTTCTGGAACTTCGGGTTTCGTCGGAGCGCGGAGAGACCAATGCGCCTGCCAGGGCGCGCCTTCAGTGATCCATTTTTTGATCAGTGAAATCTGTCCCGGTTCGAGCTTCTTGTGGCTATCCGGCGGAGGCATGATTTCGTCCACATCGTCCGTGATAAGACGAAGGTAGAGTTCGCTCTCATCGGGATTTCCTCGGACGACTACCGGGGGGGCTTCCTTTACACCGGTAAAAAACCCGCTCTCAGTATCAAGGCGCATGTCGGCTTCCCGGGTTCCGGGGTCAGGGCCGTGGCAAGCGAAGCAGTTTTCGGCAAGGATGGGCCGTATATCCCTGTTGAATTCAACTTGTGGCTGACCACCGGCCGCCTGGAGGAGCCCTGCCGCGGCTGCGAGGACGGGGTAGATTGTTCTGACGCTCATGAGACCTTGCTTGAATTTTCAACCGAGAATTCCTCTTGGCTAGGCGTAATTTGATTTTAGTGCACTAAATCATGTAGCCGTTCTCCATCGTAGTTCATAGGAGTGACAACTCGCGAGGTTGTGGTTGAGGACGGGAAAGGCTATGTGCAGGTGTCATGTGGAGGGTGGAAAATCTTCTCGGAAGCCTCGTTTTCCTGTTTTTGGCTGCAGATCCATGCGCCGGGGAACAGGTGGTCGATTTCGGAGAGGATATTCGGCCCATTCTAGAGAGTAATTGCTTCAGTTGTCACGGTTCGTCCAAGGAAAAAGGAGGGCTCCGGCTCGATAGCCCGGGGGCAATCCTGCGGGGCGGCGATTCCGGAGAGCCCCTTTTCGTGGTCGGTAAGAGAGAGAAGAGTTTCCTCTACAAGGTGATCAGCAGGCAGGATCCGGATGAGGCTATGCCGCCCCGGGAGAAAGATGCTCTTTCTCGGGATGAAATCGAAATAATTGGATCATGGATTGATGCGGGAGCAAAACTACCAGAGTCCGCAGGGGAGAGTTTCCTGAAAACAGACCACTGGTCGTTTCAAGCAGTGACTGGTGAGCACAGGCGCGATGGCGTCGACGCCTACCTTGGGGACGCTCTCAGGAAAAAGGGGCTTCAGTTTTCGGCTCGTGCGGATCGGCGTATTCTGATCCGGAGGTTATACCTTGTGGCCTTAGGCCTACCCCCATCGTTGGAGGAGGTGGAGGCCTTCGTTGAAGATGAGTCTCCCCGGGCGTGGCCGGATCTTATCGAGAGAGTGCTGGCCAGCCCTCATTATGGGGAGCGGATGGCCCGGCACTGGCTCGATATCGTTCGTTTTGCGGAGACAAACGGTTTTGAGACAAACAGGGAAAGACTGACGGCATATCATTTCCGTGACTACGTGATTGAATCGTTCAACGAGGACAAGGGCTATGATCAGTTCGTCAAGGAGCACCTCGCGGGCGACATGATGGGAAAAACGGTGGCGACAGGATTCCTCGTTGCTGGTCCGCATGATGTTGTGAAGAGCCCGGACAAGGCGCTGACATTGATGCAGAGGCAGGATGAGCTTGCCGACATGATCAATACCACGGGGACCGCTTTTCTCGGAATGACTATTGGGTGTGCCCGCTGTCATAATCATAAGTTCGATCCCATCAGGCAGAAGGATTATTATGCCATGCAGGCCGTCTTTGCCGGGGTAAAGTTTGGGGAGCGGGAATTGCCTGAGAGGAAAGATTCCCGCGAGCAGCAAGAAATATCGGATCTACGGAAACGAGTTAAGGGAATGGAGCTAGAGCTGGAGGGCTTGCTCTCGAGGGGCAGGGCGATCTCAGCGAGTCGCCATAATGATGGCAGTCGCCCGGCGATCAAGGCGGAGGGCAACGTCGATCGCTTCAAGCCGACGGAGGCGCGCTTCGTCCGGTTTACGATTCTCCAGACTAACGGCGGAGAGCCCTGCATCGATGAGCTCGCTGTATTTTCTCCGGAGGAGGCGAATGTGGGCCGGGGAGGAAAGCCCTCTGCCTCGGGAACACTCCCCGGCTATGACATCCACAAGCTCGAGCACATCAATGATGGGTATGACGGGAATTCACGGAGTTGGATCTCGAATACGAAAGGGACAGGGTGGGTCCAGTTGGAGTTTGGTAAGAGCGAGACGATCAGCCGTATCGAGTGGGCGCGAGACAGAAAGGGGCTTTTCAAGGATCGGGTTCCTGTAAAATACACTATCGAGTTGTCCGTCGACGGTAAGGATTGGTCCGAAGTTTCCAGTCACAGGGGCCGCAGGCAAAGCCCAGGCGCGGATATTGACCGGGATGCCCTTCTCCGACTGCTTCCTCTCGAGGCTGCGGCACGAGGACAGGTTCTGATGTTGGAGATCGCGCAGGCTCAACGCAGGTTGGCCGAGCTGTCTCCTGCTCGGAAGGCATGGGTTGCAAATTTCTCCCAACCTGGCCCAACTCATCGCCTTTACCGGGGTGATCCGCTCGCGGTCCGTGAGGAAGTTGCTCCGGATGCGATCCCAGCTATCTCTCCTCTCGATCTGGAAGCCAGTAGTCCTGAGGGAGAGCGAAGAAAGGCACTGGCGAACTGGATTGCCAGTGCGGAAAACCCTCTCACTGCGAGAGTGGCAGTGAATCGTCTCTGGCAGTTCGTCTTTGGAACCGGATTGGTGGATACTCCCAGTGATTTTGGGTCGAACGGGACCGAGCCCTCTCATCCCGGGCTGTTGGATTGGATGGCGACTGCGTTTGTCGAGGGAGGCTGGTCCGTAAAGGGAATGATGCGTATTCTGTTAAATTCAGAAGCCTTTCAGCAGTCCAGTTTCCCGAACAAAGAGGCAGAAGTCGTTGATGCGGAGAGTCGTCTTTTATGGCGTTTCCCACCCCGGCGGCTTGAAGCTGAAGCTATTCGGGATGGAATTCTGGTGGCTGCAGGGACCATTGATAGAAGGATGGGCGGACCGGGGTTTTACCTGTTGGAGGTCGAGCGGGAAAACGTGGTGCACTATCACCCGAAGGAGGATGTTGGGCCATCCGAATGGCGCCGCATGATCTATATGTTCAAGATTCGTCAGGAGCAGGATCTGGTCTTCGGGGCCTTTGACTGTCCCGATGGTAACCAGGTCATCCCGAAGAGGAGTCGTTCCACAACGCCGTTGCAGGCTCTCAATCTTCTGAATAGCAAATTCACCATGCAGCAAGCTGGCCGCATGGCTCAGCGCATTGGCCGTGGCAGAGAGGGAATCAAAAAGGCGTATGGAATTCTTTACGGGCGACCTGCGACTGAGGAAGAAATTTCAGACGCTGTGAAATTCGTCGAGGAGCATGGAATGATTTCCTTCTGTCGAGCGATGTTAAATACGAATGAGTTCCTGTTTGTCTTCTAACGAATTCCGGCTTCGAACTTTAACTCCCGCAATGATCAACACCGCTGAATTCCTCGATCGTCGTAATTTTCTCTCCCACACTGCAAGTGGGCTCGGAAGTGTTGCGCTTGCGTCTCTGTTAAGCCGGGATGGGCTGCTGGGAGCTCAGAGGGAGAGCGCGCCGGGCAAAGTGCCTGTCCGTCCGGATATTAACTCAGGCCGTCCCCATGCGGCTCGTGATCCGCATTTTCAACCGCGAGCCAAGCAAGTGCTGATGATTTTCTGTTCGGGGGCCATCAGTCAGGTCGATACGTTTGATTACAAGCCAGAGCTGATCAGGAAACATGGGACACCGATGCCTGGAGGAGAGAATTTGATCACCTTCCAAGGGCAGCAAGGAAACCTTACCCGGAGCCCGTGGCGCTTCAGACCACGGGGCCAATCGGGGAAGATGATTTCCGATCTCCTGCCGAAGCTGGGAGAGCTGGCGGATGAAATGAGCTTTATTCACTCCATGGTTGGAAAAACCAATACTCATGGACCAGGAGAGAATTATATGTGTACGGGTTTCACGCTCGATGGGTTTCCGAGTGCGGGGGCATGGACCACTTATGCCCTGGGAAGCGAAACGGAAGATTTGCCCGCATACGTCGCGATTCCCGATGTCCGTGGCACACCCCAGTCGAGCGTGAACTGCTGGGGCCCCGGATTTCTCCCGGCGGCCTTTCAGGGGACGGCGTTCAATGCATCGAAGCCCCTTGGAAACCTTGCGATACCCGGAGGAGTGGCAAAACGGACTGATGAGGCGACCCGCGCTTTTCTTGAGCGTCAGAACAGGCGGCACCTGCGATCCTATGAGGGAGATTCAGAATTGGCGGCTCGTATTGCCAGCTATCAGCTTGCCGCTCGGATGCAGATGAGTATTCCGGATGTGACAGACCTAAGCAGAGAGCCTGCCCACATTCTTAAGTCTTATGGAGCGAACGATGCCGGGAGCAAGGTCGCTGACCTTCGTGCCGCTTATGGTAGAAACTGTATCCTGGCTCGCAGGTTGGTTGAGAAAGGAGTTCGGTTTGTTCAGCTTTTCAATGGGGCCTACCAGACCGGAGGGGAAGGGGTGAGTAACTGGGACGGTCACAAGTCACTCGAGAAGCAATATTCAGTTCATGGCTCTGTGCTGGATCAGCCGACGGCGGCGCTGCTCAAGGACCTTAAGGAGCGGGGGCTCCTCGAGCACACTCTGGTGGTTTTTTGCTCTGAGTTTGGGCGCATGCCGACCTTCCAAAAAGGGGCTAGCGGTAGAGATCATAATCCACGGGGATTTACGACCTGGCTTGCCGGGGCTGGCGTGAAAACTCCCTTCAGTTACGGCGCGACGGATGACTTCGGCTATGAGGCTGTAGGGGACAAGGTCACGGTGCACGATTTTTACGCGACTATTCTGCATCTGCTAGGCATCGATCATGAGCGTCTCAGCTTCTACCATAACGGAATAGAGAGGCGACTGACCGACGTACACGGCAAAGTAGTGAAGGAAATCCTTTCCTGATCGATCCGGCTTTTGGGAGATTTCGGCTCGTATTCAAAATAGCGTAGCTACTTTTCGAGCGAGGCGATGTTGCCCGTAAAAATGAGATTGAGGGTGGTGCCCTCCTCGTCGATTTCGAAGCTGTCCTTCATGACCGTGCCTGGTAGGTCAAGATGCCACCTGTTTTCCTCCCGCCTGAGCGTGCCCGCTAATGTTACCGGTTCGGTTTCTTCAATGGCAAGGTCGGTCTCGGTGTCCCCGATTTTTTGTCGCAGGACCAGCCCTGTGGTTTCCACCTGACCGGTTCCGTTGACCTGAAAGGTATAGCCGGGGTGCGAGAATTCACCACCTTCACCGAGTTGCATCACCGGGTCCGGAGATTTGTTGCTGATCTTTAGCAGTCCTTCGGGAATCAGCATCCTAACTGTGCCAATGATGGGAGACCATGCGAATTCAAGCTTCCCTTCTCCTGCGGTTACAAGCTCGACCTTCTCAAGTGTCAGGGTTCGCACCCCCGATTCTGAGGTTTGAAGAGTTGCTGTGATGCTTCCCTTGAGGGGGCACTCGCACACCGAGCGGCGTGGAGCGAGGGAGTCGTGGTCGAGGGCGAGGTCTATGGTGCCGGTGGATCCGCTGGAATCGATCTGGAATTCCAGACGGCTGACGCTGGGGATAAATCTTTGAGTGACAGAGGGGGTAGAGACAGCAGACTTGATGCCGGGAGAGGGAGGGATTGCGGCCGCCTTTTCAGGGGGCTTCACGAACAGATGGCAACTGGGCAGGCTGGCAATCAGCGCAACGAAGGTCATCCAAAGAAGAGGAGCGGTGTGCCGGTTGTAGAGCATCTCAGGCATCAACTACTGCGAACTTCAACTCCGCGGACGAAACGACTTGGCCGTTGACGAGGCACTGGCAGACAGCGAGGCCAACGCTGCGCTTCATTTTCACAATCTCTGCTTCGATGAAAAGGGTGTCTCCCGGGAGCACGGGTCGGCGAAACTTGACGTTGTCGGCAGACATGAAATAGCCGATTTTCCCCTCGTTATCAGGGAGGCGCAGGACAAGAACCGATGCGGCCTGGGCCATGGCCTCGAGTTGAAGGACCCCGGGCATGACCGGGTGGTCGGGGAAGTGCCCTTCAAAGAAAGGCTCGTTAAAGGTAACATTTTTTACCGCGGTGCATTTTAACTCGCTGGAGAAATCGATCACCCGATCAATGAGAAGAAACGGGGCCCTGTGAGGAAGGATTCGGAAGATATCCTTGATATCGAGAACCGCTTCATTCTCGGGAAGTTGGAAGGGCGGGACCATCGAGCGCATTCTCTGGTATTCCCGTTTGAGCATGCCTGCCATTTGGGTGTTGGGTCCGTGACCTGGAGCAACTGCGATGACATGACCCGTGATCCGTTTTCCAGCGAGCGCAAGGTCGCCGACGAGATCGAGCGCTTTGTGGCGGGCAAACTCGTTGTCAAAGCGCATGGCCTCTTTGGAAAGGATCTCTTCGTCCCGAATCACGACTGCGTTTTCGAGAGATCCACCCTTGATGAGGCCCTGGTCGAGCAATGGCTTTATGTCCTCGTAGAAGGTAAAGGTCCGGGCAGGGGAGACCTCTTTCTCATATATTTCAGGAGTGATTTCGCTCGAGAAATACTGAGTGAATTTACCAATGTGGCTGAGATTGGTAACGGAGACCCGGAATCCTCGATAGGGCACGATTGTAATATGGGATCCGCTTTTGTCCTGAAAGTGAATGGGCTCGCGAATCTCCCAAGTTTTTCGCCGAGCCTCCTGCTCCTCAAGGCCTGCCTGTTTAATGAGCTCTACGAAAGGCTTCGCTGAGCCATCCCCGATGGGCGGCTCATTGGCGTCCATCTCAATCAGGGCGTTGTCAACTCCCATTCCCGTAAGAGCGGACATAATATGTTCAACGGTATGAACCCGGACAGAGCCTGAGGCAAGGGTGGTGGCGCGCTCAACTTTTTCGACTTTGTCGACGTCGGCGTCAATGAGTGGCTTGTCCGGGAGGTCGATCCGTCGGAACTTGAAGCCATGCCCCTCCGGGGCGGGCCTGATGGTAAGGGTTACCTTCTTGCCTGTGTGGAGGGAAGTGCCCTCAAGGGTAGCGGGTCCTGCAAGAGTGCATTCTCTTTCCGAATGGGCGGAGGGAGCGGGCATGTGCGCAGGGTAGGAGGAGCGTAGCCTCTGGCAAGGCGTTATTGGGTATTGGGTTCCTTGCCAATTAAGATATGAGGCAAGGGTGTCTGCCGACGGGATAAGCGCGAGGAGAGGCCCGATTGCAGTATCGACCGATATCTGCATGGTGGAGGTTGTGAAGGATTGGCTGGTAGTCAATAAGCCTGCGCCCCTTATCGTTCACCCAACCAACGATCGGCCTGAGCCAACTCTACTCGGAGAGGTGAAGACCTGGCTCTCCAGCAGAGGCGAGGATTGTGCGACTCTTAGTATTCTTAATCGTCTTGATCGGGAGACGAGTGGGCTGGTTCTAATGTCCCGGACGAGGGAGGCAGCGAGGCGTTTTGGGCGAGCGATGGAGCGGAGAGAGGTCCAGAAGGAATACCTTGCGATAGTGTCCGGGTGGCCTGAGTGGGACCGCCAGAGGGTGGCCGAGCCGATACTCCGGCAGGGCGAAGTGCGGGAATCCCGAATCTGGATTAAGCAGGTTGCTCATCCCGATGGCAGAGATGCGGCAACAGACTTTGAGGTGCTCCGCCGATTCGAAAACGCACATGGTAGTTTCGCTGTTGTGCGCGCCATGCCTGAGACGGGACGAACGCACCAGATACGAGTTCATCTCGGCTGCCTTGGGCATCCTATCGTAGGAGACAAGATCTATGGCCCATCTGAAGATTGCTATCTCGAGTTTATCGAGACCGGCTGGAGCCGTGGTCTGGAGGAGCTTCTCTACCTTCCCCGTCACGCCCTGCATGCAAGTAGACTGGCAATACCTGATGAAACTGGTGGGCTGGATTGGAGTTCGTCGATGCCCTCGGCATTCAGGGAATTTTGTGAGATCAAGAGTTGCTAGGTGAGACTGAAGAGTGACATTGGGGGATGGCCATGCTCGATGACATCGTCTCGTTTCTCGATAGTGAGTTGCGGATAAAGGAAGTGCCTGACTATCCGGGCGCCATGAACGGATTGCAGATGGAGGGGCGCCAAAAGGTTGAGCAGGTAGCAGTTGCCGTGGATGCGTCCCTTCCCGTTGTGAGAAAGGCGGTGGATTCAGGAGCGAACCTTCTTATTGTACATCATGGGATGTTCTGGAATGGAAGTCGCAGGGTTACCGGAGCAACCTATGAAAAATTTAAGTTGGCGGTAGATGCTGGTCTCGCCGTCTACAGTGCGCACATCCCTCTCGATATTCACCCTGTTATCGGAAACAACGCATGTCTGGCCTCTGCGCTGGAGCTTGAAGAGCCCAAGCCATTTTTTGAATGGAAGGGGATTCTTTTGGGAATTCGCGGCAGGTTCGAGGGCTCGTTTAATCAATTGATAAGCCGGGTGAGTGACGTGCTTGGTGAGGAGCCCCATGTATGTTCTGCAGGTTCTGAGGATGCGGGAATAGTGGGCATCATCACCGGAGGAGCTGGATCTGAAGTTGTTGCGGTTCGAGAGTCGGGGATCGATAGTTTTCTTACGGGAGAGGGTCCTCATTGGAGTTACACGGAAGCTGAGGAACTCGGAATGAACATGATCTATGGAGGGCACTACCTGACAGAAACAGGAGGAGTTAAGGCCGTTGCAGATCTACTGTCCGAAAGATTTCGTCTCGAGACAGAGTTCATTGATCACCCTACCGGAATGTAAGGCGCGAACGAGAGGCAAGTCGTCCCCCATGTGGTTCCATGAAGAAGTTTGGCGAATCTCTTAATCCGACATTCTTCCAACAGAGTCCAGAGGACTGCGCGCGAGATTTAATTGGTTGTCGTCTTGCGTGGAAGGGTTGCGCCGGGGTCATCGTGGAAACGGAAGCTTATGCGGCTGAAGGAGACGAGGCGTGTCACACGCACTTTCGACCCAGTGCACGACGATTCATCGCAGAGCATCCGGCAGGAAGCGCCTACGTGTATCTGAATTACGGAGTGCACTGGTTGCTGAATTTTCTCGTCAAGGGAGGGGACGCCGATGGCTTTGTCCTGATTCGGGCACTGGCTCCGAGCGAGGGTTTGGAACAGATGCGGTTGCGCAGGCATAGGACGAGGGAAACCGAGTTGTGCTCAGGTCCCGGAAAATTGACTCAGGCGTTAGGAATTGACTGCTCAATGCACGGAATGGGGCTCGTCCATGGTCTCGGGCTATCGCTTTCTCGTTGTTCCCGCCGGGCGAGGGCGAACACCATCGCATGCAGGCGCGTCGGAATTTCGAGGGAAATAGACCGAAAATGGCGTTTCGTCTTAGCGGGGTCTTCCTGCCTGAGCGTAGGCCCCGGGGCAGAGTGAACTCCGGATGTCTCGTTTCTGGCCTATCGGTGAGCCGGTCCGGGTCTTTCTCTATCAAAACCCATAAACGGTCTCTTTTTGAGATAAAGGACTCGAGGGAAGGAGCCTTTTAACCCCTTAAATCTTAGGGTTTACCTGCGTCTGCCTGGAGTGGTGCGGGTGAAGGGAATCGAACCCTCGCCTCAAGCTTGGGAAGCTCGCATTCTACCACTGAACTACACCCGCCACTCGGCAAGAGTAGACCGGTATCTTGTTTCTCATGCAATAAAAGCGTAAAAACGGCGATAAACCCGTAAAATCTTGGGATTGAAGGGCTGGCAGTTTCTTTTTGATTTCCCGAGAAAATCCTTGGCGGAGCAAGAGATGGACCCTACATTTTCACCGAAGTAGCGGGTATAGCTTAATGGTAAAGCCCCAGCCTTCCAAGCTGGCCATAAGGGTTCGATTCCCTTTACCCGCTCCAAGTTAGAATATTCTCCAAACAAAAATCAGCACAATGAAAGCAACGCTCTATTCCGCACTAACAGCAAGTGCGCTAGTTTTGGCCCCTGCCCTGCAGGCGGATCAGGCCGACTGTCTCAAAGTGGCAGACGCCGTGAAAAAGCAGGTCGAGGCAGATTCGGACAACATTCTGAAGATTGTTGAGAAGCAGGCGGCTACCAGCCCTTCCTGCTCTTGTGAGGTTGTCAAAGCTGCGATCCTAGCGGCAGAAGCTGACAAGAATCTTGTGGGACAGATCGTTGCTACTGCGATTGAGGCGGCTCCAGAGCAGATGGACCTCATCGCCTCCTGCGCAGTTGCGGTAGCGCCGGACGCCGTGTCCGAAATCAAAGCGGTTCTGGCCAAGCTCAACCCGAGAGCTCTTGCAAAGAAGGGTAATGACCCAGCTGCTGCTAGCGCCAAGGACGGCAAAACTGTCATTGCAGGCGAAAAGGTTAAGAATCCTCTCGATGGACCCTATCTTATTCCAGGACTTCCCCCGATTCACCCGCC